>Ga0065707_10001257_pt1 | contig 22992 bp, 25 predicted proteins | sample SwiRhicommuniRL3_FD_59094 | JGI IMG/M metagenome (GOLD analysis project Ga0065707, IMG submission 59094) | Switchgrass rhizosphere bacterial communities from Rose Lake, Michigan, USA - RL3 v2 (version 2) | ecosystem: Host-associated > Plants > Roots > Rhizosphere > Soil | place: East Lansing...
ATTCACTCATTTTCCTGTATATACAACAATCGAGAGCTTTAAACGTTTAAAAAGTATTCCATCAATGTCAGATCCATATTTAAATGACGCAATTAAATTTGCACAAAATAGAGAAAAAAATTCTTCTTTCACTCGTAAATGACGACAATGTAGAGATTGAGAAACTTGCAACCCTTACGAACCTTTCACTGGATAATGTAAGACGCGGAATTGAGTGGTTAAAGTACAAGGGAATGGTATCCATCTCTATTCAGAAGGAATCAATACTTGAACTAACTTCCGAATCACAAAATAAAAACCCAAATGAGAAGAATCAACCCACAGATTTTATAACATTACCAGAAAGAAGAATAATTAATGAGATAAAAAAAACGGATCAAAAGAGTATCAAGATTGGTGAGTTTGTTAATCAATACCGCATGTCAAATAGTGAATTCGGTGTTGGAATAAAAAATGCCATTAGAAATGGTTGGTTGACAAAAGAATCAGATAGCCTGAAGATTACAAATAATTCTGAGATTCTATCATTCGAAGAGATTCTATTACAACAATTATCAAAATTGAAAAGGATTAAAATGGCCGAATTATCCGAAGATGAGCTACGTGGATTTACTCTCTTGAAGAATCGTCCCGGCTATATAAAGGAGAATGTTGAAAAATCCTTCCTTGTNTCTCTAACGAAGCAAGGAAAAATACTTGTACCTGAAATAAAGCTNGACGAAGATAATGAGATAGGGATACTCACNTCTGAGATACTGAATAGTGGTAAGTGGAAAAATGAGAAGTTTACACAAATAGACGTTACTTCCCCTGTACGCACTTTCCTTATGGGAAGAACACATCCTCTAACCGATATAATTGCTGAAATCAGAGAAATTTTTGTTTCTATGGGATTTTCTGAAATTGAAGGATCAACGATTCAATCTTGTTTTTGGAACTTTGATGTACTATTTACACCCCAAGATCATCCGGCAAGGGATATGCAAGATACGTTCTATATGTCAAATTTAATTGATGACGATATAGATTCCGTCATCAGTAACAAAGTTTCGGACTTTCACAAGAATGAATGGAATTACGATTGGAGCCTTGAAAAATCAAAGAAAACAGTTCTTCGCACACATACTACACCGGTTACTATAAAATATCTTTCAGAGAATAAGCCGACATATGGGCGGATCTTTTCTATTGGACGAGTTTTTAGGAATGAAAAAATGTCTTACAAACATTTAATGGAATTTCATCAAATCGAAGGAATTGTAATAGGTGAATCAATAAGTTTAAGGGATTTGATGGGTCTTCAAAAGCAATTTTATTCCAAGCTCGGGATAGAGAAGGTAAAGTTCTGGCCGACATATTTTCCCTATACCGAACCGTCACTACAATCGATGGTGTATATAGATAATCTAGAAAAGTGGATTGAGTTGTTTGGTATGGGTATGTTCAGACCAGAGGTTACTCAGTCAATTGGTATGGTCAATAATGTGCTTGCATGGGGAGGCGGCCTTGAACGAATTGCTATGATTCGNTATGGATTGGATGATGTACGTGAGCTCTACGAAAACAAATTATCGTGGTTAAGGANGCAATCAATATGCCCGTTGTAGAATTTCCACTAGAGGATATTANTAGATTGTTTCCTGACTATGATTTAGAATACACTATTGANATGTTACCGTTNTTAGGACTAGATATAGAATATAGGGATGATAAANGTATTAGATTGGAATACAGTCCAAATCGACCTGATTTTTCCACTTATTATGGAATCTCTAGGGCATTGAACGGCCTGCTTGGGAAAGAAGTAGGAATTCCAAAGTTTAAACTAATTGAAAACAGAAAAAATTTCATTAATGTGGATTCTTCCGTATCAAACATAAGACCCTATATAGCAAGCATTGTTGCCAGAGGTCATAAATTAAATGACAAAACGATAAAACAAATTGTTTCTATGCAAGAAGATCTGCATAATGGTATAGGGAGAAAAAGGTCAAAGGCATCGATAGGGTTACATAACTTGGATACGATTGAATTTCCATTGGACTACACAACAAGATCCGGTAACCTGAGCTTTACACCATTAGATTATTCTTCTTCGTTGACATTGAGTGAAGTGTTAGAGAAAACCGAGTCAGGCAAAAAATTTAGGGAGCTGTTGCTAGGATCCATATATCCTGTCTTAATGGATTCCAGGGGAAATTTGCTATCATTTCCCCCTGTCATAAATGCTGAATATACAAGAATCAAGGGAGGAGTTAAAAATTTGTTAGTAGAAGTTACTGGTGTTGACAAGACAACCGTAGACAAAGTTTTGGCAAATATTGCGGCAACGCTAGCTGACATTGGATTCAACTTAGAAACTGTCTCTATTAATCAGGATAGTAATACTACAACTTCTTTCAATTCAATGGAAAATACTAGGATAGATAACATTAAGACAGATTACATCAATAAGAAACTAGGCCTATCTCTTTCAAACGAGGATGTGATAATTTGCCTGAGAAAAAGCAGGTTGGATGCTAAAGTTACTAATGGAAATAACATTAATTGCATGATTCCAAGTTATAGAATAGATATTTTTAATTCCATGGATATTGTGGAGGAAGTGGCGATTGGCTACGGTATCTATAACATGGAACCTACTCTGCCAGAATTTACACTTTATGGTAATAAGAGCAGACAAAATCATTATTTTGATAAAATCCGCCAGGCCTTGGTAGGCATGGGATTAATTGAAAATATTAATTTCATTTTAAGTAATAAAGATATCCACCTCAGAAGGATGAAAATCGAAAAATCTGATTTCTTTACAGTTAACAACTCCAAAAGCGAAGAACATGATATCTTAAGAAGATCACTTTTGCCATCCTTGTTATTTTCTCTATCAAAGAATATTCATGAGGAATATCCACAAAAACTATTCGAAATAGGACAGGTCTTTCTTCCTGAGCAGGAAAAATCTGAAAAGTGGAATTTGTGTTGCGCTACTGCTTTTAATGGAGTTACCTTTACTGAAATTAAAGGGATACTTCAGACACTAATGGAAATTTGTCTTGGCACTACGTTTGAAACGAAGGCGGCAGAACATGCATCATTCATTAGCGGTAGAAATGCAGACATATTCTATAAGGGAAAAACAGTAGGGCAAATAGGAGAAGTTTCACCTTTACTAATAGATAGTTTTAAAATAAAAATGCCTGTTGCTGCATTTGAACTTGATCTTACAGAACTACTACAAATTTAAGCAGAATGTTTATAATGAATTGACACAATCTTCTTCCTACTTGGTCAATTGAGTAAATTGACAAGTATATACTATACTTTTATATTTCTGAAAATAAGGTAAGTTGTGAGTTTAGAACTATTTTTAGAGTCAATTAGAAGTGAACATACAAGAAAGTGCTATGACATTTGCTTAAGGAAGTATGGATATCAAAAGTTGTCTATAACAGATCCTAAAATAGTTAAACTCAGATTATTAGTTTTATTTGTGAAATGAAAAAGAAAGGTAAGCAATTCAGTGCAATTGATAATTATATCAGGGCCATAGTTTCTTACTATAAGATTAATGATGTTATTCTTAACACTAAAAAGATAAATCGATTTATGCCAGAACGCAGGAGAATCAAAAAAGACAGGGCATATACTCATGAAGAAATATCGAAAATGCTAGAAATTGCGGATGATCGAATGAGGGCGGTCATTTTATTATTAACATCTTCTGGTGTTCGAGTCGGAGCGTTACCATATATTAAATTACAGAATTTGATTGAAAACAGGTTAACAGTTTATGAAACCTTTTATGAAGAATATCTAACTTTTGTTACACCTGAATGCAAATACTGGATTTGGCAAATTGTGGATGTATACCGAATCTACAAAAAGATGGACTCCGGGCAGACACGCTGGCAGGTCTAAAAGTCTCCCTCCCTGAATCGCACTTCCTATATTAAATCCTCTCTATCGCTAATCGATCATATGAGCATAGAACAGTTATTACAGACTGAAATTCAAGAGTCCGAAAGATGGATTGAAATTGAAAAAGAGAATTCTACTTACAAACGCGATCTTAAAAAAAGAGTAGAATTAATAAATTGGGTTTTAGAAAATATGAAAAATTCAGATATTGATATTTGTTCTGTTATTGAGACTAGAATGAATGAAATTATAGATAAAATAAATAAAACACATTCCATTATTGAAGCCGATCCATTACATACTGAATTAAGAATTCTGGATTGGATTTTATATCAAAGTTTGTAGTAATAAAAAATAAACGCATTGTTCCTTACCTTTCAATAGTAATATTCAACTAATTGTTCCGACCTTTAATTTTCTTCATGGTGGCCAATAACCTTGATGAATTAACAATAACTTGAAAAAAAGTTAATACAGGCTGGCTATGTAATCCATCCAGCATCAATAAGTTTTTTTGTTTCTAGGTTAAGTTCGTCTTTTGACTGCTCGCTTTCCGCATCAGCCAGCCGATTTCTGAAGTCTTCAATCCAGTTTAACATCTCATCAAGATAATTTCCGTCCATAACTTTGAAGAATGTGGCATCAAAGACCCGTCTATATTCTGGATTTTCGACCCTATCGTCTACCTTTTTCATTCTTAGCATATCGCGTAAATCTACAGAAAGCGACTTGAGTGCATGTTTGTCCTTTGCTGTAAGATCGAGTTCCATTACTAATATCATAACGATTAATTATAAAAACGTTAAAATGCTGAGAGAATGGAAATTGGTGGGACCATGCGCAATTGCTAGTCTTCAATCGTTAAATCAAATGTTGCTATACCAATTCTATATGAATGAAATAATAGACTGGGACAAGGTCATAAAAAAAGAAGCAAGGGGACTGGACGACTACGATTTGGGTGAGGTTCAAGAAGTAAATGAAGATACTGTTATAACAAAGAAAGGAGTTGTTGATAAAGATAAGTTTTATCTACCTAGAAATAAAGTAAACAGATTCGATGGAGATAAACTATGGTTCGAAGTTAGTAAAGATGAGGCCCATGCATACAAGCATAGCGAAACAATAAACTGGGACAAGGTCATAAAAAAAGAAGCAAGGGGACTGGACGACTACGATTTGGGTGAGGTTCAAGAAGTAAATGAAGATACTGTTATAACAAAGAAAGGAGTTGTTGATAAAGATAAGTTTTATCTACCTAGAAGCAAGGCTCTAAGATTCGAGGAAGATAAATTGTGGTTCGAAGTTAGTAAAGATGAGGCCAAGGCATACAAGCACGATTAGCCACAATATTATTTTTTACATTCTTTTAATTTCGTTACTTCAAATTTGAAAGAATATCCAGTCCGAAATTTTTAATTGGCTATGCACTTTGTCAGATTCAAATATTGAATAGGTTTTATTTATTTTTTTCAATAGTTTAATTTATCCTAGATTCAATTAAACTACAAATTTCAACGTCATTAATTCAATCCTTTTTATAAGATCTCGTTTGTATGTAGACTCATCTATTTCGCGAAAGCCAAACCTCACTAATCTTTAATTTCTTGTGGTAGTATTTGATCTTGAGTCATAGTTTTGATTCGACTATCGAGGATTTAATATGCGAAGTGCCTTATGGAGAGGGAGATACACAGAAACGGATAATAGATTACGTCGGCACTTTAGAGGTGTAAAAATGTCAAAAAAAACTCTAGCGGTTGACTCCGATATGATAGATCGGGCACTCGATGAGTTAGCCAAACTTATACTTCGGCTCAATAAGAACCCGAAGAAAACCAGGAAGGAACATAACACGATTAAGAAAATTCAAGAGATTCGGGATACGATACAAGATTCGGTCCTCTATGCTAAATTGAAAAAGAGCATAGAGTAAAAAATAGACAAAGTTAGAGAATGAATTAGTTCAACTTTATTCTATTCTATATTGTAGACTTTCAATCTAATCTAAGAGCGTCAAGCAAATCTGAGAAGGAAGTTTGGTCCTTCTTTAAGTTTAATTGTATCTCTATCAGGTTCTAATATTCGATGAAAAGAAAATAAACTTTTACTGATTAACTACTTTCCAAGAAGGATGTATTTCATGCCATCCCTTTGGTTTATCATGTAAGCGGTGTACTGCCCGTGCGGTATTGTCATTTCTTTTTCTGCCATCTTATAAGTGACAATTTAATTTTTAAATATAATAATGTCTAAAAATAATTATGAGTATCGAACCTTTCGACTGGTTTAATCGATTCTTCGGAGGTAATAGACCTTTTGGTCGAAGGAACAGTCTATTTGAAGGATTTGACGAAATGATAAGAGAAATGGAAAGAGAATTTGAAGAAAATCTTAGAGATATCGAGAATAAAGTACCTAAAGATTTGATAAAGGAATATGTGACAGAAGACGGCGCCAAAGTTAGGGAAATTGGTCCCTTTGTGTATGGTTCTACAACTACAATAGGGGCCGATGGGAAGCCGATCGTAAGAGAGTTCGGAAACGTCAAGCCTAGAATGAGAGCTGGCTCAAGACCAAATATTTTGACCGAACGACAGCCATTGTCCGAGGTTTCTACTACTGATAAAGAGGTAAAAGTTGCAGTAGAACTACCAGGCGTTTCTAAGGAACAAATTAAGATAGATGCGAATGACAGTCAGGTGGACATAAAAACAGAAGACCCAAAAAGGAAATATCATGAGACTATCGATTTGCCCGCTGAAGTAGATATTAATAGTGTTAAATCCACCTTTATCAATGGATTGCTTGAAATAACATTTAACAAGAAGTCAAAGGACAAGGCAAAAAGTAAATCTATAAGAATTGATTAAAGAAATACAAGTTTTTTGACTTCTATTTGTTTACCCAAGTGAAGCCAAAGTAGGTTTGTATTTGCGGTTACCTAAGGGACCAACATTCGTATTATAGATATTATAAGAAGGGTACGGATTCTAGGCATACCTGTCAGAAATGCAAAATTCATATGTTTAGAATTAAAATGTAAGTGGAAAGGGTCCGAATCAGATCTAAGGTATAATGCTTAATTCTCGCTTGTAATACAAAGTGTTCTCAAGCAGTATATCATTTAGGCCGTTTTCTCCGAGTATCCATTTTAAGAAACGAACTCATCAAGGGAGATGATAATACATAAATTTAAAATTTTATAACCGTATAGTCCAAAATTTCGTGCAACCGTTTCGTATCTCATAGTGAGAGATCTAGCACACTAGAAAGTTTTCGCCAAGGCATTAGAATCGCTTGGAGTGGATTGAGACAAGACGCTTCCAATACCTAAGACCGACATTTCAAAATGCCGGAAGTTAAGAAACTTGAAACTTGAAGATAGAAATCTGCACAATTAACAGTGGACCTTTTCAAACGAAGCATCGAGTCTATCCGAAATATTCATAGGTTCATCTCCATTCGGCGATGGCGAATTAGAGGCATTGGATGGTCTTCCGGAAGGATTTGATATCCCGCAAATGCCAGAGCCACCTCAGGAATATGCTCCCGGTCTTGATAAAAATTTGAAAGGGAAAACGAAGTTAAGGAACTAGTTGCTTTTGCTAACTCTGGCAAATATCGGTATTAAGAGATAATGTACATTCTGTCTTGTATATGGCAGATCAAGAAATGATACAAGAAAAGATAGGTGAAGCCTTGGGATTGGAAAAAGCAGCACAAAAGGCTGTAGATGATTTGGACTCAAGAGGACTGTTAAAACCCGAACATATGAAAAAACTAGCGAAAATGAGAGAAGAGGCAAGTGATCAAGAGGAAGAAATGCAACAATTGGTCCAAGAACTCGCAGACAGTGATGGATTTGATCCGTCTAATATAGAAGAAAAGGCAGCAGAAACAGCCGAGAAAGGCTCAAAAATAATGGAGACGTATTTGGGAGAAGATCCTGATACTCAAGAAGCGTTGGAATTTTTATGTCTAGCAGAAGGGGGAGAAGTAACGCATTATGAAGTTTTGGTATCTGTAGCAAAGGATGTAAAAAACAAGAAGTTTGGAACAAAAGTTAGAGCCATACTCAAGGAAGAAAAACGACATCTGGACCTATGCACGAAACTAGCTAAGAGCAATGCCGCTTCCGAGTAAACCATCTCCCTTTTTTATTTTCTAAACTTTAGTACAGAGCTTGTGCGTTCTTTATGTAGCGCATACCTGGACAGCACTATCATTGGGAAGACATCGGGAAGACATCGAAATTTCCGTTTCAGATGAAATTAACAGAGAGACTTGGTAAAGGGAATTTATAACCCATATTAACATTGATGTGCAATACGGTAACATTGGAAATACTTGATGTCCTAAATTTAAGCATAGCACTTCTACGATACAAGGAAATAGTTCTGCCGTTGTTGCGCCAGCCCTAAATTCTCTGAATGAATTTTTTGCACAGGCAGTTGCGCTCATACCACGAATAATCGCCGCCGGCATAATTCTTCTTATTGGATATATTATTGGAAGAGCAGTTGGCTGGATCATATCAAAGATATTAGAAAAAATGAATCTTGAAAGCACTATTAGTAAGACCGGAGTGGGTCAGGCTGTATCCAGATCTGGCTGGAGCATGAGCCGAATTATTTCTACAGCCGCAAAATGGTTTATCTATATTTTCTTCATCACCGCCGCAGTCGATGCCCTTCAATTTACGTCATTGTCTCAAGCGCTTCAGAGCATATGGCTATGGATACCGAATTTGATAGCATTCATAATTATAATAGTCATAGGTTCGATAATCGCAGATTTTGTGGGAAACTGGGCACAAAAAGAACTTCCTGCCAGAGGGGTGCCTGGAGGTAGGGCGATCGGTCTAGGTGCTAAGGGAATTTTGTATGCCATAGTCTTTGTAACAGCGATAACCCAGTTACAGATAGGTGCAGGTATCCTAAATATGGTCATCGCCGCGCTAGTGTGGGGCATGGCAGGGGCAATAGCAATAGGTCTAGGAGTGGGATTGGCATATGCGCTCAAAGATCTGTTACCATCATTGATATACGGTATGACAAATGTACAATCAACCCTAAAGCCCGGACAGAGGATCAATTTCGAAGGCCGCGTTGGCACGATAAAACAGGCTGGAGCATTTCACATTATCCTTGAAGATGAAAAAGGGAAAACAGTAATTGTCCCAACGAAACAGATCGCTGAAAAGGAAATTCAAGTTGAATCTGGTCCAGAACCTGAAATCCCTGAAAAAAAAGTAGAAGAGGCAGTCAAAAAAATCGATAAGGAAATTTCTGATGATGATACTGATAGAACGCCGCAAAGCGGTTCCTCAAAAAGAAACAAACTAAAATAGAGAAAGGTGCTTTAGAGAGGTAATTCACGGAGGCTAAACTTTAGTTACTGTTGAAAAAGATTTGGTTATTCTTCTCTTTATTCCTTATTGCTCTCATTATTAGTATTCTGAATATTGCTATTGCAGATGAAAGAACTTCGTCGATTAACTGGTCAAAGATATGTATAAGTCCACTTGTCCATAATCTCGTCATAGAGCCTTGCGATTCGCTGACCAGTCCTAACGGCACCGCGTTGACCGACACCGGAAGAAAAATTTTAGTCTGTCTTATGCTAGGGGCCTGTCTGAGTCTTTTGGAATTCCGGAAGAACGGTTAAAGCTCTTGTTACCGTCTTCAGGATGTACTGGCTTCAGTCCACAATTGCCCACTCAACCATAAAACAATTCGAATATTTTGTTTTCAAAGATTTCGACTCATCCGTTAGGTGATGGCTTGACTTTAAAAATACGTTTCTAGTAGGTAAGGAATCTCGGTGTGCGAGCATTCCAGCCAGGAAGCCCAGTGACCACAGATCCCACCAGCAGTCAGATTGCTTTCTAGACTTAACCTAATCCGTACTAAATTATCATATACAACAAATTATAAAGTATTTTAATACCGGCGGGATTAGAGCCGTACGCGATAACGGACGAAAATAATCCCGCTAGCGAACATGAGAGGTCTGCTTCCACACGTTCATTGATAACATTGACAACAAATTATAAAATAATTTTCACGTTGGTGGGACGCTGAAACCAACCAGCGCGTCCCACCATCCCAAGGTATGTTGATAGGTATTTGTCAGTTTTAAACCGGTGGGAAAAATGGAAGAGCGATAAGGCTAATTTCCCACCGGCGTGGTTGCGGTGCGCGTTATATTTCAATGCACATTAAATTATAAAATAGTTTGCTGATGGGAGGTGATAAAGGCCAGATTCAAATGTTCCTCCCATCAGTTTTGTGAATAGTGAATATATTTTAGTCAATAAAGAATAAAAAAGTTAAAAGTGAATCTGACGGGAGGAATGAATAAAATACAACCATGCAAAGCGCAAGTTGTCCTCCCATCAGTGACCGTAATTATAATATCGTAAAAATATAATAAAAAATTTACTACTGGATAGACTAATTTTTACTCGTCTATCACAATGTTGCGCTTATTCTCGTCTTGAACGTCTTTCGTATTCTCTTAAATTGTCTCTTGCCGTGTTTTCGTATGTATTTGCGACATTAGTACTCAGCCTTGAAAATTCTATTGCGTTGTCTCTTGCGTGCTGCATTGAATTTTTCCATGCATCCATAGATGCAAATAGTATGTTATTCCAAAATCTGGTTGCGGCTATTAGACTGTCTGTAATATTACTTACTGCTCTTGCATAATTTTCTGTAAAACTTTGTGGTGATACCCAATAGGACGCATATGAATTTTGTACATTTTGATTGTATGGTTCCCATAAGGTTCGCATTGAGCGGATAACTTCTTTTTGAGATTCTAGAAAATTCTCTGCAATATCTTTCATTGCTTGAATAGTCTCTTCTTGATATTCTTTAACGGCTTTAGTATACCGTGGAATTTCGTTTAGTGCTTCATTTGTTGTCTTTTTAACAGTTGATTTTGTTTCGTCGAGAGGGAGATTGAATGTTTCTGTATTCTTTTCATTTTTATTTGATGCCATATTGATATATGAGACACAATCGCATATATCCATTATATTCCGCCATTTTTAGATATTTGCCAAAAGAACACAAACAACGAACACCAACATTATCAAATTTCTTTTTTCATGTTTGTCTGTTTATTGACTGTATCATTCTGCAATTTTGTTGATTGCTTGTATTGTTCTAATATTATAGACATTAAGATAGGATGAATCAATTGAGGCCTGCATGCATTACTAGCCGCAGAATTATATAATCTTGCATAATAAAACATTTTATCAAATTCCTTTCTATCTTTTTTGTCTAACCTTTCCCTGAATATTTTCCATTTGCTTCTTTCCATTTCAGTGGCAATGCGATAACTTGGGATTGTTCTACCCATATCGATTATCGTGAAGTATTGAATTTAAAACCTAGAACACTTACAAGGGAGGGGGCAATATTGACGAACTCGAAGCAAATTGTTATTTTATAATCATTATAACCTTTGCTGTCTACTAAATAATAGGGATAAGAAAACTTCTAAATGATAATAATATTGGAGAAGGACAAGATAACAGAACACGTAAAGCATAAGTTACTCCGGAAAGGATTATCATTAGTCGGCATGTCAGATAAAGAAATAATATTCAACAAGTTAAAACATCAATTTCACTGATGAAATCCTTAGCATTCTGGAAAACGGGTAAGATAGGATCTTAGATAGATAGAAACACTGTAAACATTATTATTTCAAATCGCGTTACCATTTCTTGATTCATTTATCTCACTCAAGTAAAATAAAGAAATAAGGTGTTTAGGTGAAGAAAATGATAGAATTATAGAAGATATTGTTGGACCTGATTAAAATTAAATAAAATAAAAAAATGTTTGCTCTGATGCACAAATGCATACACTAATAAATAATTGATATCTGGGTAGAATAAGATGGAATGCATAAAGTGTGGCGCAAAAATGGATTCACTTCAAGTACCTTTATGTGAAGAATGTGAAAAGGCTGACATGACCGCAAAATCAAATGATGCTAAAGTAATCCTCGATCTTCATATTAAGTCTCAAAAGGAACTTAAACTGCTACCTGAAGATTTCAAAATATCGGATAGTGGTAGAGAGGTTGCTACGAAAATAATACGCGAACTAATAGCGCTTGGTGAATCCAGTGAAACAGTCGCTAGTACAGTATTTGGCTTTTGTTACGGCTATTTATGCCATCAGAGAGAGCAAGAGGCACATGTTTGAAAATAATAATAAAAAAATTTCATAATAGAAAAGGATCCATTAGACAGTGAATTAATGATTTTGGATTGGATATTATATCACGTTGCAGTAACAAAATAAAAGAATTGAAAAAATACATTTTTAATTGAATAATTTATTTTTCATGGTCTTAAGTGCATATCAAGTCTCCAGATTATAATACCGTGGTTGGTTTGACATAATCATTATAAACTTTGTACCGATTTTCTAAGTGTAAACTATTATTTTGTGTATGTTATTGACTTTACAATTTCCTCGAAAGTTTTGAGAGCAGAGTCATAGACAGAGGTATCTGAATTCAAGGTTATTTGAACTAATCAAATTCTCTTAATTTGGAAAGTTGTACAAACTAAAATTAAAACTTTAAATAAAATTCAACCATTCTTATTTTTACTTAGTCGGTTATTTGTTTGTGGCCATTATCTAATTTATTAGGTATATACGCCACAAATTGAGTAAGTTGACAAGTAGCCCCGGTAGAGAGTGCACTACGAGATGTACATTTGAGTGTACGGCTATCAATGACTAGTTGTGGGTCAGAAACGGGGTACATTTATCTTCCTACTAACTGATTGATAACCAAAATTTCTTGAATGAATCTAATCCAATGTATTCTAAATTTTCAGTTCATTAAAAAATTTCAAAACTAGAATTTTTGCATTATCTGATACATCATATTTCTCCAAGGTTTTTTTAGGATTTTTGAAAAATTCTATTCTAAACTCAGGGTCTGAATGAGCCAAATGAACAATATCACTTAAGGCCCTTAAATCGTTAGCAGTATATTCCAAGTTATCTAACTCTATTATTTTCCGGTATTTCTAACTTTAGTAAAATTGATATTGATACCTAATATTCAAATCTCCTATGGAGCTTGAGCCAATATTGCTCAGAAGCCAGATGAAATTGAAAGGTAAAGTATCATCTAGAACAAAATCAGTACAGGAGACCCTAAGTACCATACTTCCAGTTTCTCGAGATATTGGAATAACACGCCTTGCAGATATAACGGATATGGATGTTCTAGGAATACCGAATTTTTCAGCTGTTTTGCCTGGTACCGAGGATTATATTTGGGTTTATAGTGGAAAGGGTCCTACTAAGTTGGATGCAAAGGCAAGCGCATTAATGGAAAGTATTGAAAGATATAGTTCCCTACCATCTAATAATCAAAAAAAGATGATTCAAGGATCTTTTAAAGACGTTTCAAAAATGTCAAACACGCTTTATCCTACTAATGTAGTTGAACCAACGTTATTTGAATACGATGAAGATATGATTATGGATTTTCTACCAGGCTACGATTTGATACAAAATGAGCAGATTCTAATCCCTGCGCCCCTCGCATTATTTAGGTACACTCCAAAACCCCCAGCAATAAATCCATTTGCATATCATCATACTAATGGTCTTGCATCAGGGAACGTGTTAGAGGAAGCGATTTGTCATTCACTATGTGAAGTTATTGAGAGAGATGCCACGAGTCTGGCGGAATTAAATTCAAGTGCATTACCATATAGTATTCTAAGATCAATAACAAAATATTTGTCAGACAGTGGAATACAAATAAATCCTGTAGATGGTAAAGAATTCGTAGATAATGATTTCAATTATCCCGATGTTGATATTTCAAATATTGATTTTAAACCTGTCGCAGACCTGGCAAGAAAATTTAATGATGCAAATATACCACTTATAATTAAGGACATAACGTCGCCTATTGGAATACCATCATTTAATGCAAGTAGTATTGAATGGATTACCGAAGATTATGGATATCTTGCAGAAGGTCATGGAACCCATCCTGATGCAAGAATAGCTTTGTTGAGAGCAATCACCGAAGTTTCACAAACTCGTGCCGCAAATATTCAAGGGGCAAGAGATGATCTCCGAAAAATCTCCTATGGCAACAGCAATAGTGATGAAAAAAAGACGTGGCAATTCATGAAGTCAAAAAATACTGTTCAATTCTCAGAAATAAAATCTTATATTTATGATGACATTTTAGATGATATTAAATTTATTCTTTCAAGGTTAACCTCAAATGGCTTGAACCAGGTAATAATAGTTGATCTTACAAATCCTAAAATTATGATCCCTGTTGTAAGAACAATAGTACCTGGGCTTGAAACATTCAAGATAACCAAAGCTGTCATCGGAAAAAGAGGCAGAGAATCGTACAGGATATGAATCAACCAATAGTATTTCTCGGACCTACTCTTAGTAGAGAGGTGGCAATTAAGATATTAGATGCAGACTATCGAGATCCTGCAAAGAAAGGTGATTTTTTGAGATTATCGCAGGCAACTGATGAAAGAAAATCTATAGGATTTATAGACGGAGTATTTTTGCACGATTATCCCCCATCGCCTATTGAAGTATATCATCTAGCCACAAGAAAAAACATCGAACTAATTGGCGCGTCCAGTCTAGGTGCATTAAGGGCAGTGGAATTAGAAAAATTTGGAATGAAAGGAATCGGCAAGATTTTTCAAATGTACAAGAATGGTATCATAAATGCTGATGATGAAGTAGCAGTTACCTTTGTCCGAGACAAAAACATCCTCCAGTCGGAGGCCATGATCGACATCAGGTTCAATCTTTTTTTGGCGTATAAAAAAGGAATTATCAGCAGAGAGTCCAAAATAATGCTCGCAAAGGTCGCGAAGAATATTTACTTTCCATACCGAAACTATGAAGATATCATAAAGCTGACCCAACAGCGATTTCCATCAATTCATGACGAAGTTGAAAAGTTTAGATCTTATATTATAAAAAATAGAGACAGCCTAAAAGCTCGTGACGCCATAAAACTCTTGAAATATCTGAAAACTACAACGGAATAAATATGTGAAATAAGTTGGTTTGCAGAAAATAAATATGGTTACTCTGCTGAGAGATCCCAGAAATTCGCATCCTTAAATTCTTCGATAGGTTTCCCTAATTTTTTCCATTCTTTAAATGATCTTGAGTATAATCTAATTTTTTTAACTCCACCCATCCTCAGTGCATAGTATGCAAGTCCTGACAGAGTTCCAACACTTCCACAGTATGTGATAACCTCGTCATCTGCTGAAATCCCTCTGTTTTCCATAAATCTCTTGATTTCTTGAGGCTCCCTTAATATAGAATCAGCTGTTCCTAACATTGTATACGGTAAATTAGTAGCGCCTGGAATATGTTCGCTCAAAAAATTTAGGCGTTCTCTTGAATCTACTAAAATCTTATTTTGTTCACTTTTTGCCTTCTCTACCTCATCGTAATTAGCAAATATTTCGTCATTAACTTTGAGCAAATGCTTAGCGGGTGCAAATACATTAACTTTTTTTTCTGTTTCAAATCCATAACTTTTCCATTTGGTAAAAGTTGTTTCAAGTAAAGATGTGTTCGAATGCCCTACGTACTGAAATGTCCATGCAACTCTCGCAGCAAGGGCGCCAAAAGTATCATCATAAACTACAACCGGAGTCTTATCGGAAATTCCCAACTGTTCTAAAAGATGAACGATTCTTTCTGGAGAATCATTTTCAAGCACCTTTGCAAGTGGAAGAGACACTGCCGTTTTGATATGTTCTCTTCTGTATTCATCCTCTTTCCTGACATCTACGACTCTTACTGAATTTTTCCTAATCAAAGTTCTAAGAATATCTGAACTTGTTACAACATCATGTGCGTTGCTGAGCTCATGACCCCTTGATAAAATATTTTTAGTTTTTTTTTCCTTAGTATTGTATTTCAAGCTGCACATTCTCCTTTTGCTGTTTTTGCACTAAATTTTATATCGTTACCATAATCCATATAGACTTCTGGATCCTCTTCGGCACTCGGTAATGAAATTGTCGACATCAAAACTGTTTTTATATCATCCAAATTCTTTATTTGACTTTTGACATTCACTGCACCATTAATCAGTTTACCTATCCACACCGAAAGCGATTCGTTTTCACTTCGTTCTTTTCTGTATATTTCAATTATTTTTGTCAAGGTAGGTATGACTCGTTTAGCTGGCACACGCATTACCGTTCTACCCAACAGCCCATCTTCCCCATCTCTTCCTCCAAACATCATCGTATATGTTGGAGTCATAGTTCCTCCTATTCTTGATGCTCCTCCATAGAATCCAATAGTTGCAATCTCATGCTGTCCACATGAATTTGGACATCCACTTATTTTGATTGATGAATCCCTTAGATCATCCGCTGTATCCAATCCGAGTTCAATGAATTTCGATTGTATTTCTTTTGCGAGTCTGTGAGAATTGGTGATTGCTAGATTACATGAAGTAGTACCAGAACATCCAACCGCTGACGACATTGTTAGTGCCCCGGGATTTGCAAGTCCAATTTTGGCAAGATTGTTGTAAAATTCTGGCAAGTCTTTGGCTTTAATGAACCGGATTGCAAAATTTTGATTCGGAGTATTTCTTGCACAACTTTCACCAGAGTAATCACGAATAGTCTTTGCAAGCGACCGAAGCTGACTAGCCGTTATATCACCCGCGCCCAAAGTAATAAAGACAACAAAGTAACCATTTTGCTTTTGCGAGACCACATTTGAATGAAGCCATCTTTTATACGGGTCACTATTAACGTCCACTTTTTCATTTAGTAGTGGTAATTTCTTACCATTAGGTAATTGCCTCATATTCTGCGGTTCCGTTTCCACTTTGTATCTACCTAGCGTTTCAAGTGAAACCGTCATCTCCACATTTGATCTTTCTTTAATCACCAATTTCTGGAATTTTTCCCAGCCCATTTCATTTACAAGGTATCTCATTCTATTTCTAGCCATATTTTCGCGATTCCCAAGTCTATCAAATAGCCTAATCACTGCCATACATGTAGATACTAGTCTAACTTCCGAAGTAAATTCTTCCAATTGGTGTCCTATAAACGACGCCGCTCCAAGACCTCCTCCCAAGTAAATCTTGAATCCATTGTTTCCATCTTTTTTTGAGGGAATCAAACCGATATCTGCAATCCTAACTAAACCGTGTTGAGAGCAACATGCAAAGTTGATTTTGAATTTTCTTGGCAAATTCTGGCATACTGGATTTCTGAGAAAGAATCGGGCGATTGCTTTTGCATAAGGAGTCGAATCAAATTCTTCGTCCGGACAGACACCTGCAAAATGGCTACACATAACATTCCTGACTGTGTTTCCACAGGCCTCTCTTGTCGTGAGTCCTACCTCAACGAGACCACGCATTACCTCGCTTACATCTTCAAGCTGTACCCAGTGAAGTTGAATGTTTTGACGAGTCGAAACATGAGCAGAGCCTATTGAAAATGCTTCTGACAGCGACGCAATCTTCTCTAATTGTTCCGGAGTCATTTCTCCACTAGGTACTTTGATTCTGACCATGCTATAATTCTGCTGAAGACGAGATCCATATGCTCCGTGTTGAAGTCGAAAACGGCGAAAATCATCTTCGCTTATCTTTCCCTTTCTAAAAAGTTTCACATTTTGACCAAAAATCTCAGTTTCTTCCTCTTTTCCCCACTTCGGGTCGGATTTTGGAGAAACTAGCTTTTTATCAGGATAATCTAGAGCTTCTCTTTTCAATACTATATTAATTCATTTTTCAAAACCATATATTTTTTATGGATATAACTATTTTTGGCATCTTAGACGCATTAAACGGTAATTTACTCCGTTTTAAATATGCTCAACCAAACGATAAATTCAGTGTCCAAAAAATAATTGCGCGATTGGAGAGAATGGATGGGGAGAGATTTGAACTCTCGACCACCTGTGTGTGAGACAGGTATCATAACCAGCCTAGACCACCCATCCCAAATTTTATTATTATTTTCCCAATTAATATCTTGATGAATATTTGATCGAGCTAAGTCACTTACCTGAATTGGTAATAAAGTAAAGTTAAGATAATTCAGAGATGCAGAAACCAAGATAGAATAGAATCAGATAAAATTTATGACCCTTAATAAGAAATTAAAAAAAGGAAATGTTGTTACAATAATGGCAGAGTCAGTAAATAAATTGTTAAAAACTGATGGGCCAAGTCTTGTCCAATCATAATGGCCCATCAGGTGGTGTCAATTTTTGCTATGAGTAGTCCATCACAGGACATTGACAAAGGAGGAGAATATGCACGATGTGAATCCTCCAATTTCAATATCCGTGTTGGTAATTTCCATATCTGAAATAGAATAATTAAGATTTCAGGATCTAATTTAAGCAATAGTTAAGAACAAGTGTGCCAAGATGGTAATGAATGACTGACCCACCAGAATTTGAAGCGCGGTTTACGTTATTCAGTAATGATCAATAAATTATACAAAAGTTAAAACCTTGTAGAAAACTTAACCTCGAGACCCTTATTTTGGTCTATATGGTATTCATACTTTTCATCTCAGTTTAAAGGGATAAATTCAACATTCTCACAATGGCAAATAGGACATTCATAAATTTTGGTAAAAATAGTTGCTGCCCAGTAACATGATTGGCAAAACGCAAATGAACGCGTGCCATAATCATAATTCCTTTCTAGAATTACTTGGTACATCTCAAGGATCAAGTTTACCAAATTATAAAAAAGTTAAAACCTGATGGGAGAAGGATGAACAGAGATTAGAGGCAACCCCCACCAAGGCAGAACTGAAGTACATTATTGTTGGACTCGGAGAATAAAATATTATACTACATTAAATCTCGTCATCTATAGTGATCATATTTTCTAAAACACGATTTATTAAATCAATTCTCTTCATTAAATATCGTTTGTATGTTGAATCATCATTTTTCTCTACTGCACCTAATTTTAGAATCTTTAATTTCTGTTTGTAATCTTCGTTCTATGCTCATAGTCCGAAATTAAAGTTGGAAGGATTTAATTTATCAAGTGGTTTCTCTAGAATGAGAATTTGTCTATACAATGTGTGAATTAGGCAAATAGGACGGAAGAGGGATATCTAACCGTCCCACAAGATAAGCGTATCCGGTGAAGAAGGCCTATCTCAAATCTGATTCGTAATTATAGAAGTTAAAGGATTGTGATACAAGCCTCTAAATGATGAAAAGATACCCATATATAATTTAGAGCAGAAAAGATTCTTTATGGGAAAATATGTCTTACTTTTAAGATGGACAGATCAAGGAATCAAAAACGTTATGGACACAATTAAGCGCGCTGAATCTTTTAAATCATATCTTGAGAAGAAAGGTGGAAAACTTGATGATATATTCTACACATTTGGAAAGTATGATGCAGTAATTACTGCAGAATTACCGAGTGACGAATTAGCAATGTCAGTGTCACTTTCAACTGGCGCCCTAGGAAATGTGCGTATTACGACTCTTAAAGCATTTAGTCTAGATGAGACTAGAAAAATAATTGATAGTATGAAATAAAAATCTTTTTTTTACTTGATTAGGAGAAATAAATAAAGAACTTAAGCGCAGTAAAGTGGATTGATAAAGTTCTATCATGTAACGCAAGTTTAATTAAAAAAATTCGCCTACGTCCCTTCGCTAAATCCGGTCAAATATGTGTGTTGTTCCTCAGTAAGGGTATCTATACTAATGTCCATTGATTCCAATTTTGCTTTTGCTATTTGTTGATCCTGACTCCTCTCGATATCATATACTGCAGGAGATAACGATCCTTTTACTTGGATCAGTTTAATAGCTGACAGAAGCTGGTTGGCAAAGCTCATATCCATTACCTCTGATGGATGTCCTTCAGCGGCGACAAGGTTGACCAATCTTCCTTCTCCTATGAGATATAGTTTGTTTCCTTTCTTAAGTTCATACTCTGTTGTATTCTGATTAATCTGTTTTACCTTAACCGAGCTTGATTTAAGAGTGTCAATTGAAATTTCCACATTGAAATGTCCTGCATTAGCTAGTATAGTTCCATTTTTCATTTTCAAGAAATGTTCCTCTCTTATTACATCCTTGCATCCTGTTGTAGTAATGAATAAGTCCCCAGTCATTGCCGCAGAAGCCATGGGTAAAACGGAGTATCCATCCAGTTTTGCTTTCAACGCTGCAATTGGGTCAATTTCAGTTATTATTACATTAGCTCCAAGTCCTGCAGCTCTTCTTGCAATGCCTTTGCCGACGTGTCCATATCCTGAGACAACCACATTTTTACCTGAAATCAGTATATTGGTAGCTCTGATTATACCATCTAGGGCTGACTGACCAGTTCCATAAACATTGTCAAAATCGTGTTTTGTTTCAGCATCGTTGACGGCCATTATCGGATATTTAAGTTTACCATTCTTTTCCATCGCTCGTAATCTAACAACCCCCGTTGTGGTTTCTTCTGTGCCGCCATAAACCTCAGATAAATTTCCCGAGTTATGCATTTCCACAGTCAGATCGGCACCATCATCAATTGTAACATTTGGTTTAATCCTCATTGCTGAATGAATATCATCATAGTATTGTTCATTTGAAACTCCTCTGCTAGCATAAATTGAGAATCCTTCGTCTACTAGTGCCGCGGCAACATCATCCTGCGTGCTCAGAGGATTGCAACCACACCAAGTTAAGTCGGCGCCCAAATCCCGTAACGTGCGAATTAACACTCCAGTCTCTTTCGTAACATGGAGACATCCAGCAAATTTTACACCCTTTAAGGGACTCTTGGCTAGTAATTTTTTTTTAAGATTGAACAATACTGGCATATGCACCTGTGCCCAGTCGATTTTTCTCTTCCCTTCTTCAGCTAATTTTGGGTCTTTAATTCTGTAATTCATTCATCTCTGTGATATTTCCGAGACATATTATTCTTGCACCTTGATCAAAATTAAGAGTGTTAACTCTCGATTTCATTATTAAAGTGCTGACTAAATCGCATTTAGTTGAAATTTTCATCATTAGGCTTAAAATTGCATCAGTAGAGTCGTCAAACTAATATCATAATAAATATATGAATTAGTTTATCGAGAAAACGATGAAAAGGCTTCAGATTGCAGTTATAGGATATAATTCTGATAAATCAAATGAGATAACAAACAAAATAGGATATGAGGTAGGAACCGAGATTGCAAAGGCAAATGCAGTTTTGATCTGCGGCGGTCTTGGTGGCGTCATGGAAAATGCCTGTAAGGGAGCAAAAGAACAGGGAGGATTGACAGTAGGGATTATTCCTCAGGAAGAGGCGCAGTTTGCAAACAAATTCTGTGATGTAGTTATTGCAACAGGAATAGGCTACGCCAGAGATTTTATGGTAGCATCATCAGCAGATGGCATTATCGCTGTAGGCGGCGGCGTTGGTACCTTGATTGAACTTTGCGTCGGATACATGCTAAAAAAAATATTAGTAACAATACCCAGCAGTGGAGGTACTGCTGAAAACTATGGAGGAAGGTATCTGGATGACAGAAAGCGAGTCTTCATACGGACTTCACACAATGCCCGCTCTGCAGTTAAGGTTATTTTAGACTACTATGAATCAAATCAACAGTCCTAGCCCGTTACAATTGTTGAAGAACCGACTTATTTTGAAAGAGTAGCGAGGTAAGGGTCTGGAGTATAAAATGATTCGTTTCCTTTTTTCAATTGATTCAGAGTATTTATTATATTCTTAAACCCATACTCTTTTCCTATCTCAAACAGCTCCTTTTTAAGCCCCATTCCCAATCTCAGCGCCAATTCAAGATCCTCTTTATTGCACACTTTATTCGTGATAAGCCATGACGCATTGTTTAATGCGACTGATAACATCCTAATTGGGTCGTATTGTTTTGCTTCCTCTTCAGATAACGGAACCCTTTCATAATTCTTGTCGCCATAGGAATAGAAGCCATCTCCTGATTTTTTGCCAAGTTTTCCTGATGAAAATAATTGTGCAATCTTAGGGTGGGGATGTATTACTTTCTTGTCTCGAGAGTACATTTCAACAGTCGCTTTGTGAATAACATCAATTCCAGTATAGTCTGCTAATTCAAAGATTCCCATTGGTAGAAACAATTTAAATTTAACGGCTGAATCAATTTGTGTCATAGTTTTGCCATCACTTTCTAGGCAGTATGCTGCTTCATGGACCAGCGGTATGAATATTCTATTTACAATAAATCCTGGAACGTCTTTATTACATAAAATAGGATCTTTCCCAAATGATTTTACCAGATTGATTCCGAGGTCTACAATCGATTTCTCAGTTCTTGCTCCTGGAATTACCTCAACTAATTTCATAAGTTGTGGAGGATTAAAGAAATGTAATCCGATAAATCTCTCAGGTCTACTTGTTAATTGAGATATTTCACTGATTGGTAATGTACTTGTATTCGATGCATACACAGTTTTTTCTTCAGCAAATTGATCCACTTCTGAATATACCTTCTTCTTAAGATCTAGATCTTCTGGAACAGCTTCGATAAGCAAATCAGTATCAATTAATGCATCCTTAAGGTCCACAATCGGTATTATTCTTCCATAAATCTTCTCAGATTCTTCCTTTTTTATCTTGTTTTTTTCAACGAGCTTATCCAGCGACCATTTTATTTTATCCATTGCACTGTCTAAGAACCTCTGCTCTATATCGCGGAGCACTACTTGATATCCATTCATTGCGGAAATCTGTGCAATTCCGTGGCCCATAATTCCTGAACCTAAAACTGTGATTTTATTTAATTGTGGCAACGGTATACTTCAAAAATTCATGATTTTTAATGTTTACGATTGTATTTGTAATATAAATTCAACATACTCGAAACTGTTTTATTGATATTACCATATCATATAGAATCAACAGTTGATACGATGCTTTGCGCTTTTGCTAAATCAAGATGATCCGAAAAAATGCAGCGCTTTGAAATTGATAAAATTTGGTGCCGTTTTACCCACTAAA
>Ga0065707_10000539_pt1 | contig 22862 bp, 34 predicted proteins | sample SwiRhicommuniRL3_FD_59094 | JGI IMG/M metagenome (GOLD analysis project Ga0065707, IMG submission 59094) | Switchgrass rhizosphere bacterial communities from Rose Lake, Michigan, USA - RL3 v2 (version 2) | ecosystem: Host-associated > Plants > Roots > Rhizosphere > Soil | place: East Lansing...
CCGCCACGAACGACTGCGAGATCGGGAACGGGAACGACCAATACGTCGTGTTGTCCACGGGGGTGCCGACGAGTGATCCGAACTGGGGGGTGACTCGGATCACATTGCCGGCATCCACATCCCCGAGGACCGCATCGCGGTTGTTGGCGTCACGGTCGGTGATCGACACCCGGAGCGTATTGGCGTAGCCCGGTACGGGATCGGAGGCGAGTGTGACCTCACCGGCCGAAGGCACTCCGCGTGCCGTGCTCCACGTATACGCCCCGAGTGTCGTCGCCATGTTAGCTGGCGACGTTGTACAGGCTGAACGCCGCGGGATACCACGGGATTGGGAAAAGAATACCAATCAGGCCGACATCCCGGCCGGCCTTGGAGGGCACGTCCACCTGGAGGGTGATCGGGCCATCCTCGGTCCATGCGAAGCCCGACGAGGGGCCGACGAGCGCGAACGCGCCGTGATCGTCCAGCGTCGGGACATGGACCGCGCGGAGGCCGGAGATCGTGCCGCTGATCCCGCCGGCTGCCGTGGCCGAAGCCTGGAGGCCGGGGTAGAGCGGGGCATTCGTGCCGGTCGCCTTGGCATCGATGAACTCGCCGATTGCCTGAGTGGACAACCAGATGGTGTCCGGCGGCCGGCGGATGGCGTCGAAGCTCGTCACGAACGCCGCGCCCAGCGAGAGGCTCGCCGGGTCGAGCGGATCGCCCTGGTTCCAGCCGCCCATTGCGTTGGCGAGGGAGTCGAGCGCCACATCCTCGGCGAACTGCGCATACGCCTCTGCGAGCAGCTCGATGAACAGGCCGAGGAAGCTCGGCGACGAGCGCCGGAGCAACTGCACGGAGATGTCCGCGGCACCTGCGATGCTCACGGCCCCGAACGTCCGGGTGCCGATGAGCGTCTTCTGTGACGCGACCTCTTCCTTCTCCGGTGACTGGATGCCGACTTCGGGCCGCTGGTTGATGACCGGCACCTTGATGTCCATGCCCGCGGGCGGGAGGTCCAGGCGGCGGGTCGTGGAGAGGAACGGACGGGACGCGTCGATGACGCCGATCAGCTCCGTCAGGTATGCCGTGGGCACGACGCCGAGGTTGTCGGACGTGATCACGTCATCGAGCGACCGCATGGCGACCGCCGGGGTGATCTCGCCCGAGAGGACGCCGAGGACGGTGTGCGCCCACACGCCGAGCGGCGGGATCTCCTTGTCCTCCGCGCGGGTCGCGGGGAGGGTGACGGCCTGCCGATCCGCCTCTTCGAGCTGCTCAAGGCGGCCCATGACCGCATCGAGCGGAGCGCGGAAGGCATCGGACATCGCACTCACGAGCGCGTTCCGATCCTCCGCGGTGAACCCGGTCACGGCCGGGGCGTCGTTCTCGGCCATGTGGCCCTCCTGCGAGCGGATAGCAAGTACCGTCGCCTGCTCGCCATAGGCGGGACGGTAGGTGAGTACCGCGCCAGTGAGCGCGGAGCGGGTGATCCGGCTGACACGTCGGCCGGCTCGTGTGACCTTCTCGACGATGTTCCGGCCGAGGTCCATCTCAAGGGAGACGCCCTGGATGATCCCGTCCTCGGCCAGCGCCATGATCTCGTCGCCGGCAGCCGTGCGGGCAACCTTGAACGTGGCGTATCCGCCGTCTGCCTCTTCCCATACCCGGACCGACCGTCCGGTGGGCACGCGCTTCATGGTGGGCTGGCCGTCCGACCCCAGGCCGAGCGTGCCGGAGTGCTCCAGGCCCATGAGGAAGAGGGCGTTGTCAGGAGTGCCGGCCACGGAGCCGGGTGCGAACTCCTCCGCACCGCTGCGGGTGCTGATGGTCTTGTTGAACGGGACGAGGCGCACGTCGATCTCGCGCTTGCTCGCATCCCGGACGGTGATTACCGTCTCGTCTGCCGGTAGCTCCAGCTCTTCGGTGTCGTCGCCCAAAACAGAAGACCTCCACGCTCCGCACTTCGGACACGGCCCGTGCGGGTGGAGGTCACATGGTTTGGGCAAGACGACGGAGCGTACGGCCCTCTTCAATTGCGCGGAGCGTACGGCCTACGCGGTGGCCTCGTCAAGATAGGCCGTGCCGCAGCGCGGGCATGAGCCGATGAACGGCCCCGCCTCGGCCAGCAGCTTGTTGCACGGCCGGAGTACGCCCTTGAGGACGCGTCGGCCGGAGCAACGCACGGGCTCCGCGGAGCGTGCGACCGGAAGCCGTGTCGGGAACGCTGCAGGAGGGGCGAACGGCACGGGCTGGAACTCCACGTCTCCGGCGTCGATACCCTCGGACCGGCGGGCGATGGCCGCCGCCTCTTCGGGGCCGATCACCGGCACCATCAGCCCATACGTCTCCCATCGGGTCTTGGCGTTGGCCCGCTCGAAGCCCGACACGTTGAACCGCGCCACGGTGGACCGGGGCAGGAGGTCCGACATCTCCTGCTCGATGGGCTCCAGGAAGTTGGGCGCAAGGCTCGTCTTGACGAACAGTGAGAAGACTTCCTGGACGTTCTGGTACGTCAGGGAGGAGCCGGGTGCGTTGTACTCGAGCAGCACGCCGGGGATACCGAACATGTTCGCGGCATCGCCCTTGTTGGCTAGCCGTGCGTCTAGCATCTGCGCCGCGGCGGGGTTGACGCCGAACTCCGTGATGTCCTCGATCCCCTCGTCGGTGACGAGCGGTACGTTGTGCGGTCGGGAGGCAATCTGCTGCTTCAACAGCTCCGCTTCGGTCGGCCCCGTGTCGGTGTCTCCGAGGGAGCCGGCGGCCTTGACCCACATCGACGGGTAGCCGCCCTCGGCATAGAAGTTGGCGGCCCATTCCTGCGACTCGACCGCGACCGACGCCGCAGCGCCGCACATCTGCAACGGACCGACGCCCCGCAGCCCGCCGTCCGGGTTGGGGAGGAAGGTGATCTGCCGCATGTCGCGCGGGTCCATGACCGTCTGCTTGCCGCGGACGCTCCAGGTGATGACCGGCTGCAACCGGTCCACGGTCGGGTCAACGGTGATCTCCCACGGCGGGATGGCGATGAGCGACATGGGCAGGTCGTCGCTATCCCGCTTGGCGACCCACCACCACACCTCGCCATACGACGCCAGCCAAAAGGCGGTGTCGCGGTAGAACTTGTTGGGCGTGCGGAACGGGTCCGGACGGGTAACGAGCCGCGGCACGTCCGCGCCCTCCAGGCGCACGCCGTTGCGGTACGTCTCGACGGCCAGTGAGCCCGTGGTGTTGGCGATGAGCGACACCGCCCGGAAGATGGCGGGCGTCCCGAGGGCCTCCGCCACTGATGGGAACCGCCACGGCCGGCGGGACAGTCCGAATGCTTGCAGGATTTGCGTATCCCAATCCGGGTAGGTCGTGAAGCTGTCGATGGAGCGCATGCCCGCCTTGACGGCACGAGCCACGTCCGTCCGGTCCGCGATCTGCATCTGGCGGTCCGTCTGCGGCTCCGGCATGGGGGAGAACAACGCCTTGACCGACTCTCGGACGTTCATCTAGTACACCCTCGCTACCGGAACAGGCGGGCCGCTCGCCAACCATACCGCCCGGATGGCGGCAAGCGATGCGGTGATCGGGCGGTCATCGAGGGCACGGACCGCGTGATAGGCACCTTCCCCGTTGGGCTTCTCCGATGTCCAGGTCAGGTCGTCGGTCACGGCGTCGCACTCCGACCACTTGAGCTTCTGCGCCGTGACGATGTTCTTGAACTGCGCCGACGCGTTGGCGAACTCGCCGCCGCTGATGGGCTTGCCGGTCTTGACGTACTTCACCAGCTCCTTGTCGGTGAGCGGATCGTGGCCCACCTGTCGGATGCCGTACTTCTGGCAGAGCTGCTTCACCTGCCTGCCCAGCTCGTCGGTGTCGATTGGCTCGCCGGTCACATCGACAAGGAGCCGGAGGGCAACCTCCTCCCCGGAACGCCACGCCAGCGCGACGGATGCCCTCCGGCCCTTGGGGTCCATGCTCACCGCGATTACGGGGCGCAGGGGCGTCCCGGTGTCGGCCTTGCAACGGACCCAGGAGAACTCGTCAACGAGCCGTTCACGGAGGGAGGCGACCCACCGGCAGAGGTGCTCCGTCTCGAAGATCCCCATCGTGCCGGCCAGCTTGTTGGCGACGTACTCCCGCTCCAGGTACGGCAGGATGCCTGACATGTGGCCGATGGACGGGTTGGCCTCCAGCCACCCGGCATGATCGTCGGCGGCACGGTTGGGTGCCGCGGACCACTCCAGGTAGGCCAGTGATGGATCGCCATCGGCACGGGTCCGCAGCGCGTTCAGCACAACGGATGTCTCGTCGCCCGCATTCGACAGGTACAGGATCTGCGGGTTAGCGGAAGCGGTGAGCGTCGGCTTGGCGGCTGCGATGAAGTCGAAGTTGTCCAGCTCGCGGACCTCGTCGATGATCACGTCGTCGTTCGACGGGCCGCGGGCACCGGACCGCGTCGGCGCGACGATGCGGTATGACCCGCCGTTGCGCATCTTGATCTCTTCCTGACCGTTGGCATACCGCGGCATGACGATCCGCCCGCCCTTGATTGCCAACTCTCCGGGCACCGCGCCGAGTATCTCCGCGACATGGCCGAAGACCTCACGCGGTAGCTCCCGGTTCTGCGCCGTGTGCATGATCCGCCGGCCCATCCGCAGCCGGTGGACGATCCTCGGAACGAGCGGCCGTGTTTTTCCGTTCTGGCGAGCAACGATCTGGGCCACCTCGGGGAACAACCACAGGCCGTTACGCCCGATGGCGTTGTCGTACCGGGCGGCGATCCGCTGCCACGGGAACGGCTCGAAGCCGATGCGCTCGCACGTCTGCTCCCACTCCTTGAGCAGACTGCGGGCCGGGGTCGGTGGACTGATCCGGGGCTTCTCTCGGCCCTTCGGTGATGAGCGGGGGATTGCGTTAGCCAGCGCCATGATTCCGACTGTTTACGGAGCCTGTACCCGAAAAGGAGAGAGATTTCGGGAGAGCCCTATTGTTTCGTTCCCTCACTCTAAAAAACGAATGGCCTTGCACTAGTGGATGACGCACCCCTGCCGGTGTCATCCCATCCGCTAGCTCTCTATCCAGCCGTGCTGCTACCCCCCGTGCAGTGTTGTGGTGGGTGCACGATGCACGGAGGTTGCTCATGCTGATGAACTGGTGCCATGCCATGTCACGGTGTACCGGGAGGATGTGGTCCGCTACCCTGCCGGGGTAGGTGCAGCCCTTCACCACCTGACAGATACGGCCGTCCCTTGCGATGACCGCTGCGCTGGTACGACGCCATGCTGTCTTGACGTACCAGCAACCCGGGATGCGGATGCCGGCGTGACAGTTGGGGCAGGAGCATGCGCTCACGCGACTTCCTCGACACCGAAGAGGGGCCGCCTCTTCACGATGGTGCGGAGCTGCTCCACTACCGCTTCGTCCGTTACCACCGCTTGCCCATCGGTGAACTCTATACGCTGCCCGTCCACCATCAACGCCCGCTTCCTGGACTGGAAGAGCACGCCCTTGCCGTGGATGCGGGGCTTGTGGCGTAGGGTGATGGCGTCACGGTAGAGCTGGGCGAGTATCTCTAGGGCGGGTAGCTCGTCGTGGTATTTGAGGACGTGGGCCACGCCACGCTGCGCGGCCTCATAGCGCATGTCGGACGACTGCACCATCTTGCGGATGACGCCCTTGAGGGAGTGCGGCGTTGCGGGCTGGAACGGAAGCCCTCCCCACAGTGAGCGCATGCGGCGCAGCGTCCAGTCGTCTGCGCCTGCGATCACGGGCTTGCCCATTGCCCAGGCTTCCACGGAGTTGCAGCCATAGCCGAACAACAGTTGGTCATAGACGATGTCGGCCTTGGCCTTCTCCACCAGCGCCACGTCGTTGGTCTGGTTCTCCACCATGACTAGGTCGATGGGCAGCCCCTCGGCCAGCAGTTCGCTCACGGCCTGTAGGAACAGGTCGGTGTGCTTGAGGGCGCGGTTCGTGGGGCAGTGGACGATCCGTACCCTTCCATCTGGACTACGGTCGTTCAGCGGCCCGAAGGTACGCAGAGCCGCTACGTCATACGCAGTCGGGAGCCAGTAGAGCTTGTCCGGGGCCGGCCGTTGCAGGTCGATGGTGGAGACGGCCGCGACCATCTTCCGGTGAGCTGCGATGTCCAGCATGCGCTGCGGGTTGCTGCGGAACATGGAGCCGTGGTGATGGAGCAAGATCGGCTTCTTGTACAGGTCGAACGTCCGCGCAGCGATGTCCGAGTTGTTGAAGTGGATGACATCGGCCTCGCGGGCATGCTGCCGGATGTCGCCCTGGGTCCGTCTGTCCCACACCTCGCCGCCGGGGAACTCGAAGTATTGCTGATGGCGGTGATAGCTGCGGATCGTCAGGCCCGCTTCGGGGTGCTTGTCCGCGGCGATGCGGAGGCGGCCCACGACGCCACCGGGGTCGATCTGGCCGATTGCCAGCGCATTGATGATGGCGGGGTCAGACCCATGCTTCTGCGCAGCCCGAACGTAGCGGGCGTTCTGGCCGTTCGTGTCCAGGCCATTGGAGATGATGACCGCCTTCGTCACATCGGCACCAAGGCGGGCACAGGACGCCACATGGTGTCCGTGGGAGGCGGTGTAACGGCTGGTCCTGCCCCGTAGCGGATCGTGACTGGGCACAGTCCGGCCGAACGGGGCAGGCCGCAGATATGCTCCCATGCCTCGACGCCGATGTCTGCCACGCGGCCCTTGCGTTGCATCGCCCTATCGGGGCCGGCGTCATTCGAGGTCATCGTCAGGCATCGCTTCGCGCAGATCGTGACCGTCTGACCGGGGCCACCGGGGAGGGCCAGATAGTCGTCGCCGTACTTCTCCGGCATCCACGAGGCGACACCGGACACGACAACGGCGGCGACGAGAACCGCCGTCAACTTGGCCCGCCCGTAGCGGCTTCGGTGTTGTAGACGACCGGCGTTGCCGCTGCGGCGATCTTAGCCGTGTTGGCCGAGGCCGAGTTACCGGCAGAGTCGCGGATCAGCCAACCGACGACGAGGCCCAGCAGGGTCCATGCCTGGACGCTATCGCCGCGCTCGTTGTAGATGAGGAAGAAGCACGAGCCGACCACGATGATGGCGATCACGTACTTGGCGATAGTGTCGATCAGTTCCTTGGTCACTTCTTGGCCTCCAGTGCCTTCTTGGATGCCGCGTCAACGCCCTGGTTGAACGTCGTCGCCGTATCGGGAGTGTAGTCAACGTCCATCTTGAGGAAGACGGCCAGCTCGTCGCCGATCAGCCAGACGTTGCTACGGTCGCCGGGGTTCTCGTCAAGCGGTGGGACGAGTACGCCCTGACCCATGACCCGCTTGGTCGTACCCGGCTCCAGGAAGATGTATTCGCGGTCCGCCACCTGCACCGCGGCATGTTTGCCGCCGCCCTTGACCGTTGCGACCCCGCTTGCGGCTTGAGCCTTCTCGATGACGAGTGCTGGCACTTCTGGTTCCTCCGGGTCGGTGTCGGGGAGCTGGAACCGCGGAGCGCGACCCCAAAATAGCCTCTTCTCATCGTTACGCTCCCGGCGGGCGAGCTGCTCCATGTATGCCCGCAGTGACGTTAGCCGCATGTACTTGAAGCCGGCGCAAAGCGGGTCGCCCACCATCACGGAAGTCTTGTTCCCGTTGAACAACGGGTGGACGTAGACGGCGTGTCCGCGGTCGAAGGTGGCCGAGCATCGGTCGATGGCCGGGAGGGCGTCGTACCAGCCCTGCGCGATGACCCCATCGCCGGCATTCAGGGTGCGTACGACATCCTCGAAGGGGTCGGACCGGATGTCCAGGTCTTGCGCCCAGTGGTGCCACGCCGTATCGACATGGATGAGGTTGGTTCCCCGACCGATGATATCCGCGACCGTCCGCCCGCAATACGGGATCAGCTGTCCGCCCCACACCGACACCTGACCGCCCGTCGTGAAGTCGAGCGCCATCGCCCCGGACTCAAGGGTGCAGATATACGAGTCCAGGTAGGTCGTCGGGTCGCCGAGCTGCCGCCGAAACTGCGGGATCACGGCATAGCCACGGTCATGGATGCCTCAAGCCCCCATACGAACCACACGAGCAGGAAGGTGCCGCCCGTGACGAGAACGCGGCTAACCATTGTTCCGGGCCGTCTCTTCGGTCGCCATGATGATGCCGAGGCCCACGAACGCCCCGAGAGCGGTGGCCCCGAGCAGGCTCGATGCGGCATTCGGGATCGTGACGATGAGATAGGCAAAGATCGAGCCCGCGGCCGGCGCGGCCGTCATGAACAGGGCGAGTGCCTCTAGGAAGTCGCGCCGTGCCCGACGGTCGTGGTGCTGGCGGTAGCCCATCCAGCGCTTGCCCAGGACGTAGCTGAACAGGATCAGCACGGCCATGCCCCAGATGAGCGACGTTGCGATGCGGAAGTCCATCAGCCCGTCAGCCGCCGGATACCCTCGACGCCGAGCAGCAGCGCCCCGGTGCCGAGCATGAGGAACAGCGGGAATGCTTCGAGCTGATAGTCGGGCCGGAACGCGTCAACCATCGCAAGGATGCCCACGAGCCCGATGAGGAAGAGGCCACCGATAGCACGCTCGCGGTTGAACGGCGGCTTGATGCTGCCATCATCGGTCAAGGAGGGACGGCCCCACGCCCGTCTGAGACGGGCTACCGCCTAGCCCTGTTGGCGTCAATGGGGCCATCGAGCGCACGCTACCACACCTCTCGGACGATCCAAGCGGTCGCCAGGACGAAGAACCCGGCTAGCGATGCCGTCGCCAGCCCCAAGGTGAACATCTGGCCTTGCGTCAGGATGTACGACCAGCAGGGGCCGAGGTCATCCGGGAGGCGGTAGGCGATGAAGGTCTGACAGGGTGTCACGCCACACCCCACTGTGCAGCCATCGCGGCGGCGATGTTGGGATCGGTCCTGCTTCGTTCCTTCCAGCGTTCGGGACCGGGCGAGGCGTGATGGACACGGGGAATGCGGCCGTCAACGATGTTGGTCGGTTCCAGGGGCGGAAGGTTCTTCAGCCACAGGCACGTCGCCTTCGTCTCCGGTGTGCCGAACATCCACGGTTGCACCGTCTGTGTCGGCTTCGGCAGGCCAGCGTGCCGATGCTGAATGGGGTTCTCGACAGCGATCCTGGGAACGGGTGCGTCGAGCAATTCCTGGAAGAACTCGGATGCGTCCTCCATCGAGGCCCATCGATGTGGGTTGCGCTCGGTGCCCTTGCCACCGTACAGCCACCGTACTCCCGACAGGGCTAGATACGTACAGGGCGGATGAGCAATCAGCAAATCCCACTCGGCGTAAATGACCTCAAAGACGCTGCCCACGTAGTGCGGCCCCGGTCGCTCTGTTTCCAACAGATCGCAGGACATGGCGTCGTGGCCGCGCTCGATGAACGCGTCCCGCACGATGCCCGAGAACTCGCAGGCTACCAGGACTCTCACTCCTCCCTCCCTGCCGTGGCGGGTGATGAGGCGGCACGGTTGTACTCATCGACAATAAGGGTGAGAGCGGCATGGTAGACAGCGCTTGTACCGCAGATGCATTCCTCGTCGTCGTCCTGAGCGGCGCACGCCGATGAGTGCTGCGGCGTCCAGTTCGCAAGCGCCTCTCGCAGCGGCCCCGCGTCGGCCTGTGGGGCGGCACGGGCGGCGTCGAGGACCGGAAGGTGCGGCGATGTGCCGGTAGCACCAACTGCGAGCCCTTCGGGGCAGTAGTCCCACGTTCCATCCGGCCCGGTCCATGTGCCGTCCTCGGGGACTAACCGAACACCACACCAGAGGCAGGTCGCCGTCAACTCCGAGGGCGGCGACACCGGGCGGGGGTCGGGGGTGTCCTCCTGCAACCGAACATGCAACGGGTACTCTGCCGCCGGGTCCCAATCATCCAGTAGGCGGGGGTCGGGGGTGTCAGCGGTCATCGCCACGTAACCGAGAACTCGTGGCGCAGGATCACGACGCCGATGCCCGAGCCGAACGGGCGGTAGAACCGGAGGGTCTGGTTCAGCCCGCTAACGGGGTGCTGTCGTAGGTGGTGGAAACGAAGCGTCATCGCGTCTCTCCCTTCTCCTGCCGACGCGGGCGCTCCCTCGTGAAGCGATCAATGGTCACCCACCACCACACGGGACAGCGGATCGTGCAGGGCGTTCCCGGCTTGTGGTCGTGGGCTAGTCCGGTCATCCCGTCTCTCCCTTCTCCTGTGCGGCCACGATGGCGGCGAAGATGGCGGCGGAACAGTCCTTCGACGTACACGGCCAGTCACCTGGAGGCGAGTGGCGATGCTCGTCCAGCGCCGTCGCCAGTTCGGCCTCCGAGACGAGGAGGTAGCCGTCATCGGTGACGGTGAACGTCGGTGAGTACCAGCCTTCCGTCGTTGGTTCGCCCCACTCGGCGGTGATCTTGCGACCGTCATCGGTGCGGGTGCCGAACTGCTCGAACAGGTTCTCGCTGGCGAGGATCAGTCGCGTGCCGGGCGGCGTCACGTCCCGCTCCCTTCCCGCGAGGCTACGCGGCCCTGGAGGGCGGCGCGGATGTCACGCGCCATTACGTGCGGGATTGGCTGTAGCGCGTCGTCCAGCCACTCGCCGCCGTCCTCGGCGACGTATCCCTCGGCTATGGCTGATGCCAGTTCGGCTTCGGAGACGATCAGACAGGCGTCAGGAAGTATCACGAAACCTTCGAGGAGCGCCGCGAGGTTGGCCCGAGCGGTCACGCACCGTTCCTCCGGGCAGACCCCGACGGCGTGATGGGCGTAGAGGTAGTCAAGGTCGTTCATGCTGGCCCCTTCGGTGTTGCGGCTTCGATCATCTTGGCTAGCTCGGCGTTCTGTTCGCGGGTCCGCCGTGCCCTCTCCGCGAACGATGCGCTGCGCTCCTCCTCCCGGTCCTCGGCCTCGAGCGCGGCGAGCTTCGGCCGGCTGCTGGCGTTCAGGGCGTCGATGGCACCGAACAGGAATCCCTTGATGTCGCCCTGCTTCGTCCCGGCGCGGGCCAGTCGGTCGAACATCCCGATGACGGCGCGGGAGCCGTGCTGCTCCACCGCCACGACGAGCTTCTGGTGGTAGCCGTTACCTGGACGAACGTCGCAGCCATGGACAGCCAACCACGACAGAGCCTCCCCCTCCGGGTCGTCAAAGGGATCGTTTGCCGCGCGTGCGTCCTCCTCGGCTCGGCTATCCTCGGCTCTACCTCGGCTTCGGCCCGGTGTGTACGGACCTTCTGGGTCCCGTCTGGGTCCCGGTTGGGACCCGTCTGGGTCCCGGCCTGTCCGCTGTCGGGTAGCAGCCGCCGCCCGTTTGGCCCGCTCCGCGTCGAGTCCGTGGATGCGGAACCGGGAGCCGGTGCCGAGGTCCACGAGGCCAGCCTCGGCCAGCGCGACCACGGCAGACCGGCGAGTCCCAGCCGGGAGCATGGCCGTCGCAGGGTGGGCCTGGTCCGCTATCAGCAGCAGCCGCAGCCACGTCGCGAGGTTGGCGTCCGAGTCGAAGATCGTGACGAACTTCGGGTCATCGACGATCGACCAGTAGACGCGGGAGTAACTAGCGCGTTCGCTCATGGTTTCCAGCCTCTAGTGAGAGCAACGTGGCGCGGCGGAGGCTGGAACCGACACCTGACCGCCACGCTGCTCTCATCATTGTACGCCCTTCGACGCGCCGTAGATACGGCCTCGGCCGTCGTTTGGCAGCCTGCCACCGTTCGGCGTGGGTCGGGCGTAGCATCGACCGTCACGCATCGCGGCCTCGTAGAAGGCTGCGGGGCAGTCGGCGCATGGACGGATGGCTCCGCGACGGACTCGGGCGGCAGCCTCGAGCCAGCCGGCCAGCTCGTCCGGGGTCATGCAGTCGTAGGTCACGCCGTCTCGTCCATCTGCATGGGGTCAGGCGGCAGGAAGCCCCGGAGATAGGCCCGCAGCTCCGGCCGGTGAGCCGTGGCCCAGCCCGTCCAGAGGTGATGGCCCTCGCAGAGCGTGACGAGGTGCGCCATGTCGGACGGTGCGCGGACGCCCATGCGGGGCTCGTCCTTGACGTGATCGAGGGTGTCCCGGCCCCGGCAGTCCATCGAGGAGCCGCCCAAGCGGGGCGCCACGCAGCCCTGGTCCCGTTGCAGGACGGCTATCGCCAGCTCACGGGTCACGGGGTCGGCGTGCGGCTTGCGGCGGATCATATCGCCAGCTCCATCTGGGCCTTCTCTACGATCCAGTAGCCCTTCCGGCCGTCCGTCCGCTTCCGGCAATCGACCGTGTAGCCCGCCGCCCGAGCGTCCGAGACGCGGCCCGTGACATTGACCAGCGATGTGGCGAGGGTGATCTCAAGCGAGGTGGCACCGGGGTTGTTGCGGAGGAAGGCGATGAGTGTCTGCGTCTGCGTCATCACACCGTCTCACCGAACAGCGGCACCGTCTCGGCCTCCATCGCCGGCAGGATGAACTCCGGCCCCTTGATGCGCTCGAGGTCGAGCACCTGGTACGTGACCTCTTTCTTGCTGCCCTTCGGGGTGAACGTCTCGTCTCGGATGCGGCCCCACACGCTCACCCGTTGGCCGATGACGCCCTCGCGCAGGCCAGCGAGGATGTCGGCCATGTCGCCCTTGACGATGACCTTGATGCCACCTGCGGGGCTCACGAGCTTGAACGCCAGCACCGATCCATCGGGCGACATCTTCGGGAGGAAGTCGGGGAAATCCTTGGCGAGCTCGGCGGTGCCGATGAGGCTGCCGTCTCCGTTGACGAGCGGCGGCTTGGCGGCGAGCTGCTCCCGCTCCTTGGCGTTCTGTGACGCCGGGGTGATCGGCTCTTCCTTGTTGGCGATTTCGTTCGCGGAGGCAATCGACTTGTCGATCCCGATGCCCAGCGCACCGATGGCGCGGCCCCACGCGCTTGTCTCGGTGTTCTCCAGCTCGGAGCCACGGGTGAAGTTGGTCGTGCCGGGGAGGACCATCCACGACCAGCCCTGACCGGGGAGCGGATCGTCGGGGGTCCTGTAGGCGAACGCCTGGACCCACACCCGCGCGGTGTCGCCGTCCATGCGGACCTTGACCTTGCCGGTGACGAGCCGTCCGTCAGGCCATCGCTCGTAGAACATGGCGATGCGGGTGCGGACCTCGACGTAATCCTTGAGCCGGTCCTCGTACTGGCTCACGCCGGCACCTTCCGAAGCTCTGCGAACGCGGCCCGCCATGCGCCCCCAGCGGTGGTGTATCCGTACACCTCCGCGGCCAGCCGAAGGTCAGGCGTCAGGATGCGACACGTCCACCCGCTCATACCGCGGCCGAGGTGGACCCGGTAGTCGGGCGGCTGCGCCGTGGCGATGGCAAGGCGGTTCTGCTCCGTCAACTGACGACGGGCGAACGGGGTGGGCTGATGGAGGATCACTAGTCCACAACCTCTACTTCCGTCCCGCGCCATTCCACGAACTCGCGGGCCTTGGCCTGTGTCAGGCCGTCTGCCTGCTCCGGCTCCTGGATGAGACGACCCAGCCGACGCGGACTGGCGACGGTGTGCGAGAACTCCGGGTCACGGATGGCCGCAGCACGACGGGCGTCGTCGGTGTTCGCCGCGATCACCGTCACCCGGTAGACGCGCGGCGAGGGGGTGAGCCGGTGGTACCGGACTTGGTAGAAGTACATGCCTACTCCCGGTTGTGTGGGCCGACGGCTACCGGGATAGCCGCCGGCCCGATACGGACGCCCTAAGCCAGATCGGTTGCCCCACGATCCGGGTGTTCAGGCATCCGGCGGTGCGCCCCGGCACACTGGCTGGGGGGAAGCCCTGCGGGGCGCACCGCGGGAAGTCTGACTTACGTGCGGGCGGTAATGGCGATGAAGAGTCCGATGCCTAGAGCGATATAGGCGATCCAGTTCAGGATCGCAGAGCGCCACGACTCCTCATGGCGATCACCCCACATGGCGCATCTCCTTGGCCTGCAACCGCTCCAGCCATGGCGGTCGGACCGGCTCCGGCTTCTTCGGCTCGCTCTTCTTCGCAGCGGCGATGCGTTCACGGAGCGTCATGCATTCCCCCTTGCGCTGAGTGCTGCCATGACCTTCTGGTACTCGTCGCCGGTCGGGATCAGACGACCCTGCTCGGCGAGAGCGAGCGTCACATGGTTGACGCCCGACAGCTTCGCAAGCTCCCGAAGGCTGAGCCCGAGGGCCACGCGCTGTGGCCCCCAGGCTCCCCCGGCGGTGCGTACCGTGCTCTTGCGTTCGCTGTCCATACAGGTACGTTATAACAGGGCTCGGCGGGTGTCAAGCGCTAACTGATGATCGATGCCCGGATGCTGTACTTGTTGCTCGTCGTGGTGGACGTGTAGGCCGCGAAGTCGTCCCAGCGGTTCGCCGCTCCGGTCGCGGTCCGGTCGGAGCCAGAGCCGTCGTAGGCGATCTGAAGCAGGACCGAGCCACCCACGTCCGAGTGCCTGACCGCCACCCAATAGGTCGCAGCCGTGACCCAGATGCCGAGCGGGAGCTGGACCCACCGGCCGGTCGTTGCCGTGAGGCTGTAGAGCGGACCGGTGCTGCTGGGGCCGTGACCGATCATCAAGCTCGGCCCACTGCTGTCCGTGAACAGGGCGCAGGAGAGGCCGCTCGCGGTACCCGCGGCATGCTGGACGTAGGCACCGACACTGTGTAGCAGGCCGGCTGTATTTGCCGTGATCGACTTCCAGTACACCTTTGAGTTGACGCCTGGTGTCTCCCACGTACCGCCAACGGTGTTGTACCCGAGATATGACTGCGTGATGCCGGCACCGCCGGTCGCGGTGAGAGAACCGGCCGCGAGCGACAGGCCGGTACCTACGGTGATCTCCTCGATGGCCCCGGTACTGGCCGTGGTCCTGCCGAGTAGGCGAGCGGTGGCTTGGGTCAGCCCTGACGACGTAATCGCACCGGCAGCCACACCGGGCGTCGTGACTGTTCCCGCGGAGTCCTTCAGGTGGAACAGCCCGTCCTCACCGACGAACATCCGGCGGTAGTCGGCCGCGGGGTTGGAGAAGTCGGAACCGTCGTTGGCCGACTCCCGGATCGTCATCCCATACAGCAGGGCTTCGCTGAACTTGCCTCCGGCCATGTCGTCTCCTCAGATCGCGTCTGCATACAGGATGTCGTCTTCCTCTTCCGTCAGGAGGATGTCCGCGAAGACGATGGGCGTTGAGTGGTCATCCGAAATCAGGATCGGTCCGACACCGCCACCCGGTGCGGTCGCAGTCGTGTGGCTGTGGGAGTCGTCCACGACAGACGGGTTGGGGTAGGTGCCCGAGAGATCGCCGCCTGCCGCATCGCCCGTCTCGATCACCCCGGTGATCGTCGCGGCGGTGTGGTCGTGGGAGTCGTTGACGACCGACGGGTTGGGATACGTCCCCGACAGGTCGCCGCCCGCGGCTCCGGTAGGAGTACCGCTTCCCGGGGTGTAGTCCGAGAACGTCAGGGACGTTGACCCGATGGTTGGTACCGTCGTGTTCGTGTTGCGGAACGTATGCCCGCCGTTGGCGGTGCCGGCCACGACGTAGATCACGGCGCCGTACGCGGCTACGCCTTCCTCCATGTCGAAGGCGCGAGCCGGGGTCACGCCCGCGATGTAGACGCCGTTCTGCGAGCCGGTTGATTGGTCCTTAACGAGTACCCTGTCGCCCGCTGCGAGCGTCACCCCGTCTACCGTGTCGCCCGCGTTCAGGCCCGTGGCGATCGTCAGAGTCGCAGTGGTGGCAACGCGGACCGGGAGCTGCGGCGGCGCTGCCCGGTGGAACTCCGGCTTGTGGGCGTCGAGTCGGATCGTCATGTGCCGGGACCCCCGACGTTGGCCTGGTAGTTGACCGTCACCCGCTCAGCTCGCGTGTCACCCGATGCCCCCTGCGGGGCGAAGTCGAGGGAGAACGTGCCCGCGTCAGGATCTTCCTCGGTATAGCCGTTGATGATGGGCACGCCATCAACGAAGACTTCCAACGAGCCCGCGGTATACGGGTACCGTGTCGTGAAGTCCGTAGTCGTCCCATCGCCATCCGCAACGAATTCGTTCTTGACGTGCATGAGAGCGCCGGGCGTAGAGCCTTCATTGCATGGCCCGTCCACGGTCATGAACAACTCTACCTGCGCAACGGTCATCTCCCACGACTCGCGGTTGTCGCCGTTCTCGAATTCCCAATGCCACGTCTCGCCCTTCAGCAGCGCGAGCGCGATGCTGTCGGTGATTTCGGCGGCGACGTACAGAGGACCGGTATGCAAGCCGGTGGTGATAGAGCCGCCGGGAGCCGCGCTGTACAGCGGGATTGCCTGGACGCCGGCCGAACCGCTGAGGAACAGCCTCACGGTCCCACCCGTGCCGCCAGCGGGCCATCCGTCGAACCCGTGCAGGTCGGAAAGGTCGATGATGAATGAGATAGTCCCCGGTACGTCCGGGATAAAGAAATCGTCGCTGATCGGCCCGCTGCCCGCGGCATGGAGCGTCTGATACGTACCGGGCGGGATGCGCCAAGCAAGGTCGCAGTTCTGGACGAACGGTCCGGGACCCGGGCTGCCACCACCCGGACCGAGGGCTTGGATTTCGTTCGATAGGGTCAGGTGCAGGTCGTACATGTCCCGCCGACCCTCACTCGGGATCACGTTCCGCCGGATCACCGGGACCGTTACGAAGTCCTCGTACCCCGGAAGGTGCGAGAACTTCACGTCTACCGCATCACCCGCCATCAGAAGATTTACCTGCGAGGCCGGCACGCGGATCGTTACCGTGATGGTGTCAACCTCGACCGCCATCGCCTCTAGGTCGGCGGCCACCGTTGCCGCTGCCGTTGTGGCCTTGCCGATACGGTCCGTCGTCTTCACCCGATCCCGCAGGAAGTTCACCGGGCTGAACTCTGTCGGTGACAGCTCCGCGATCAGCGCGTCGTTGCGACCGTAGGCGTACTGCCCGCCGAGATACCCCAAGAGTTCGCCGGTGTGCTGATCGTCCGGGCTCCGCCTCAGCTCGGCATCGATGAACGGGTAGAAGCACGTACTGCTGGCGTCCGACTCTACGTTGCTGATGGATAGGGTAGACGCGGGGGCAGCCGCTATCACGTCGTAATGGATGCTCGGCTCGTTGGCGGACTGATCGAAGTAGGCGTAAAAGTTCTTCCCGCTCGTCCCTGCGACGGACTCGAACAACCCCTGGGGGTACTGCGTCACGTAGTCGGCGGGGCCAAAGTTGATCGGGTTATCGGTGATGTTGAACCGGCCGTTATCCGCGAGAGGCGTACCCGCCATCGCGGCCGACGCTCGGCACCACGCCACACGCTCGATGTCGGGTTCTTCGGGCCGCTTCGCGGAGCTGGCGCGGAAGACTTCGAAGCTGAACGCCGCGTTGAGGTCGATTACGTCGCATTCCCATATCCGGCCCGCGCCCTGCCGGAACGGTCCGCGGTTGATGGTCTTGCCGGTGATCCATCCCGAGAACGTCCGCTCGTTGCCAGTGCAACTTGTCTCGTCGTGGGTGAACGTATGCCAGCCGCGGAGGTCCAGCTCGCCGAGCGGGTCATCAATCCGCACGCCGGCGATCGCCACTTCCCCGTAGAACGCCGCGGACGGTAGCCCGATCACGCCCTGGGCCGCGTCGTTGTTCAGCCGCACGCGGTTAGTGACGAGGACCGTATCAATCCGGTATTCCTGCGCCATTAGAGCAGTGTGGAGTGGAAGGTCTTAGTGACGGTCTTCTGACCCTTCGTCAACTCCTGGACAGAGAACTTGGCGGTGATGTTGACCGTGGGCGAGAAGTCCTTCCGCCGGATCGCCTCCAACCGTTCGTTGGCAACGAGCTGCCGGGACGCCACCGTCTGAGTAGCAGCCTTGGCGGCATCGGTAGCGGTCCTGACCGTGGCTACCTTGTCACGAACGGAGAACGCGGCCGCTTGGTTCTTGGCTCCCGCCTCCCGGGCCACAGCAGCGGCAACCGCCTGCCCCGCGGTGATGTGGCTATCGAACTGCGCGTTCAGGGCGTTGGCCTTTGCCGCCTGCTTCGCGGTGTCGGACTTGATCGCCTCCAAGCGTTCGTTCGTGATGTTCTGAGCGGTGGCAACCTTGGCAACCTCGGGGCCGACCAGATCGCCTTGCGCCTTGGGCGTGGCTCCGGTTCCGCCCAGTGCGCCGTTTCCTCCGAAGATTTCCGGCAGGATCGTCGGCGTGTTCTTCGGACCGAACGGCCATTGCAGATCGTCGGGCTTGAGTGTCGGCAGACCCAGCGCGTCATGGATCTCAATACCAGCCCCGACGACGGCGGGCTTGAGGGTGTTCGCCACATCGGCCGCGATGCCGACGATAGCCACCTTCATGATGAGGTTCGCGGCCGAGGCCAGTTTCCCCGCTCCGCCGGTTGCCCCCACTGGAGCGACACCGCCGGCGGCACCAACGACGGTTCCGGCCTTGATGTTGACGACACCCGCCGTCATCCCGAGAACGCCCTTGATTAGTCCCTTGCCCAGCTCGGACACAATGCCGCTGATGGCCCCGCCTGACAGCTTGTTCAGGCCGGCCAGCGCAATGATGGTTGTCTGGACTTCGGGCGGCAGGCCGAGGAAGGCATCGAACAGGACACCGGCCCAATGTGCTGCGGACTCCAGGCCCGCGGCGATCGCGCCCCACGGGATTTTCTCGGCAAACGCCAGTGCCTTGTCGAACGCTCCGGGCAGCTTGTTCGCGAACTCCTGGATAGCCGGCCCGTTCTTGACTACCAGATCGTTCAGCTTCACCGCGAGGTTGGTAATCTGCGGCAGCAGCGCGGTACCGATGACGGCAGAGGCGTCCTTGAAATTGGCCTTCAGGCGGCGCATGAGGTTCGCCATCCCGCCGCTCGTCCGCTCGAAGTCGCCTTGCTGTACGGCGGTGTCCTTCAGGATCAGCGAGTAGCGGGCCTGGACCTTCTGCGCCTCCGTCAGCGCATCACCGCGCTTGGCGATACCAGTTGCGTAGGCTTCCTCTTTGACGCGGGCCTCGGAAAGCAGGACGCCGAACCGGCGCAACGGCTCGGCCTCGCCGGATAGCCCGGACCGCAGCTTGTCCAGCATCTCCGACGGGTCTTCGTTGTTGAACGAGGCCATGTCCGCGGCCAGCGTGACAAGGGTCTTCGACATGTCCGCGGCTTGGCCTTCGGCCAGCCCGGTGGTCTTGAACATGTTCCCGAACGCACCCGCAGCGGCGAGGGCTTCGGACTTACTGATGCCCAAGGCGTTAGCCGTCGTATCAGAGAACGCCAGCACGGACTTGGAGGCGTCTCCGAATACGACCTTCGTCTTGTTTATCTCCTCGTTCAGGTCGGAGGCGTTCTGCAACGACTTGGCGAGCAAGCCAACGGCCCCGATGCTGGCGATGGTCGTGATCTTGGCGATGTTGCCGGCAGCGGTGGACAACCCTTTACCGGCCTTCGACCCGACGTTTGTGAGCGTCTTGTCGAGCTGACCGGACTTCTTGATCGCCTTGTCTACGCCGCGGTTGAAACCCTTGTCATCGAGGGTCAGTTGCGCGACGAGTGCGGCAGTCTCAGCCCTTGGCACGGGTGCCTGCCCTCAACTTCTGCATCTTCGCTTCCTCGGCCATTGACTCAGCCCTGACAGCGGTTCCGATACTCAGCTCTGCGAGGTACTGGAGTCGCCATCGGGCTGTGAGAACGTCATCCCGGTGTCGCCCGTCCGGGTAGTGGTAGTCGAGGACCGCGAGGATCGCTTGCGGCTCGAAGGTGTCAATCCACTCGTCACTGATGTCGATGCGCCTGTCGGCGTGGGCCGCGAGGATGTCGCGGCCCTGTTCACCAAAGGGATCAGCACCTGCGGGTTGTACAGGGTTTCCGCCTCCGAACTCACGAGGTCAGCCGCTACGAAGTCGGACATCAGGTACTTGCGGATGTTGCCGGCCGTGACCGGGATCGCGGCACCGTTCATCAGCGTCCAGGACGCGATGCCCGAGAACATGTACTGAGTGACGACGGCGGCAAGACGGCGGGCCGTCAGGTCGTTGACCTCGGACCCGTCATCCTCCACGAGCTGGATCGCCTGCTTGCAGGCCGTGGCCTCCTCGAAGCCAAGCCGGTCCTTGAGGGTCACGGTGTCGCCGTCCGGGTGGCGTGGTTCGTCCCCCGGACAGACACACGGGATGGAAACGTCCATGACTAGGAGCCCGTCGCGCCGAGGTCGGCGTTCGTCATGTCGCAGACAACCGCCGACGTGTACACGCCGTCGAAGTCGTCGGGATCGTAGAAGGCGTGGCCGGTCAGGACGACCGTGGTATTGCCGCCGATCTCGCCCTCGGTCCGAGTGTAGTACCGGATCGGCATTGTCTGAGTCCACTTGTACGGCACGGCCGTCCCGGCGATCAGCGTCGTTGACGTGGTGATGAGCCGAAGGTATCGGTTCACCGCGTCATCGCTCATCCAGGCATCGGACTCGGAACCGGTGCCAACGATGTCGCTCGTCTTGGCGAAGGTCATCTCGACTTCGATGGAGCGAGTCGCGCGGACGATCTCGTTGATGTCGAAGTTCTGGCTGCCGTTCATCCACCGCTTGAGGTCCAGATCGCCGCCGAAGCGGAGGGTGGCGGTGTACAGCGCGTCGGACACCTGACCGGCCCCGAGGCCCGCGACGCTGGATGCGATGTAGATCGCGGTGTCCTTGGCGTAGATCTTGGCGCCGGTCGTATCCACGGACAGACCCGGCGTCGGGACGGTTCCCGTGACGGGCTGATCGGTGGACGACTCCAGGGCCACGGAGCCGAAGCGCCATGAGGCGGTGGCCGTCGCGGCGACGAGCTGCTCCGGAAAGACGACCTCGAACGACTCCACGATGCTGTCGCCGAACTGGTACCAGTCGTTGGTAACGTCGTCGCCGAACTCCCACGTAAAGGGGTCCGGGTCTTCGGGGGTGGTGCTGGACGGGTCGTGTGTCCACGTCTTCGCCAGCCCGCCCGTGCCGCTGGCGACCGGCTCAACATCCCCGCCGAAGAAGCCCGCCATCAGCGCCGGGATGGTGTTGTATTCGAGGCCGTTGTCGGTGATGTCGCCCGTCGCCTCGTCGCCCTGACGGATCGGGGCGACGGTCGGGTCGATGGAACCGGCGTCCACGTCCGGGTCGGTCCACTGGAGATCGACACTCGGAACGCCACGCCACGGGTATGCCTTGGTAGCGGCGACGACTGTGCCCTGTACTGCCTGCCGTGCGCCCTGCCACTTCCGCAGCCGCACGAGCCCTGCAACCGGCATCTGTTCTCCTCCTTCGAATGAGCTGTACCCCTACCGTCCGGGGCTGGACATGGAGAACGCCTCTTCAGTTGTCGCCTACATAGCCCTCCAGGGTGATCCGTGTCCCGTAGTAGGTCCGCTGGTACTCGGGTGGCATCCAGTCGGTGACGTAGGTTGGCTCGTCCTCCACCCGCGTCACCGCGATGAGGGAGTTAGCCCCGGCCTCGTGGTAGCGGGCGGCGACCCACTGCACGAACCCGTCCACGAACGCGTCGCGCTGATCAGCCGCCTCGGCCGAGTCGAACAGGCCATGGAGGATGATCAGCTCGCATGACGGCGTGATCTGGTAGTTCGCTCCGGGGCCGATGGGGTCGATGGTCGCGCCCATCCGGTCAACGAACCCGCACGGCGGCTTGACTGACATCGGGCGCCCCGGGTACGTCTGGAGCTTCACGCTCGCGCTCTGCGCGTAGTCCTCCATCAACCCCACGGCCGCAGCCCGGTAATCGGTCTGTACGTCCACCTATGCCGCCTTGTTCCACAACCGGATGAGGGAAGCGGCCATCGGCCTACGGCGCAGCGCCTCACGGGCGGCGCGGCCGCGGAAGGGCTGGGCGCGGGTCGCGGGGTGGTTCACCTTGCGGGCGAAGATCGTGCGACCTCCTGCCCGGAACACGAGCCGCGGAGCCTTGCGGGGCTTGATGAGGTGCGCCGTGGTGCCCTTGTCGATGAAGAACGCGGTGTAGTGGCCGCCGACCTGGGCACGGCGTTGGGTAGCGGACTTGACCCGGAACGAACGGCGGAGCCGGCCGGTCTTCTGGGGCACGTCGGAGCGCATCAGCTCGACGGCCTCTTCGGCCCACTCCCGGCCGGCGGGCTTGAACGTCTGCTTGATCGCCCGGAGACGCGCGTTGAGCTGCTTGCCGCCCTTGAGTGAACTCACGACTTCTTCGGTTCCACCTTGGCGTCGCTCTTGGCGGGCTTCGGCGGTGCCTTCGCAAGCTCCCGCTTGACGATGGCGTCGGCGGTCTTCTTCGACATGATGTAGTCCCTCCGGCGGTCTGAGGCGGTCATGCGATACCCCACTTTCGTCGTTGTCCGGTGAGTAGCATCTGGTAAGTAGGATCCCGGATCAGAGCGGGTGATCCGATGGCGGTGGGCTGCTGCGAGTACAACACCGCGAGGCGCAGCGCGGCGCGGCCCATGTTCTCGGTGGGAGCGTCTGCCGAGTCGTCCCAGTTCCCGACGTTGCTCTTGACCGTGGCGATGGCCGCCGCCAGCGTGGCGTCGAGCGTCGTCTCCCAATCGGTCGTGTTCGTGACGTCCAGGACCTGCGCCAGCTCTTCGACCTCCGGCCATGCTCCCGGAACGACCGACAGCACGGTGATGTCGGCCTCGTTGGCTGGCTCGTCGGCCGCCGCGAACGACTGCGAGATCGGGAAGGGGAACGACCAGTAGGTCGTGTTATCCACGGGGGTGCCGACGAGTGATCCGAACTGGGGGGTGACTCGGATCACGTCGCCGGCATCGACCGTTGCCAGCACCGCGTCGCGGTTGTTGGCGTCCCGGTCGGTGATGGACACCCGGAGCGTATTGGCGTAGCCCGGCACCGGATCGGAGGCGAGTGTGACCTCACCTGCCGAAGGCACTCCGCGTGCCGTGCTCCACGTATACGCCCCGAGTGTCGTCGCCATGTTAGCTGGCGACG
>Ga0065707_10082069_pt1 | contig 22840 bp, 19 predicted proteins | sample SwiRhicommuniRL3_FD_59094 | JGI IMG/M metagenome (GOLD analysis project Ga0065707, IMG submission 59094) | Switchgrass rhizosphere bacterial communities from Rose Lake, Michigan, USA - RL3 v2 (version 2) | ecosystem: Host-associated > Plants > Roots > Rhizosphere > Soil | place: East Lansing...
GGCAGGGGGCCGCCTGCCGGTGCGCGGCAATTGTAGCCGCGAACGCGCGCGGCGATTCATTAGATAGTGGAGAGTCGATTGCCGGCCCTCGCTCGGGCTCGATCCGCCCATCGTCCCGGCAGAACATCCTGTGGATAACCGGTTGATTCCCTGTGCGGCGGGTGTGGAGAACCGGACACAACATCTTGTGCCTGGGTGGTGATTCAGGATTTGCCGTAGTGGAAAAAATCTTCGCTGGAAATTCTCGCCGTTAATCGCGCAACCGATTGTTATTGCATTGAATTCCGTGGGAACCGACCGCATACATTGTTTCTTGACGGCCGCGTGACAGGGGCATAGATTCGCCTCCCTGACACAATATGTTGTGTTTTGCGGTCACAAGAGTCTCGGCTTGCCCGAGGCAAGGGCGTGCGAAGCATTCGCGGCGGCGCCACTACAAGCAACGGATCGCGGCACTCATGTCAGAACGGACTGTTCCGCCCGGTTGTCGCCCGGCCGGGACGAACAATGTTTTGGGGACGGGAGTTTCACACCGGCATGAAAATAGCAGTCAAGCTCGAGCCCATGGACGTCAACAGCATTCCCTTCCAGGAAGCTTCTCTGGATATCTGGGACAAGAAATACCGGTTATGTGCGAAGGATGGCAGCCCCATCGACAAGTCGATGGACGACACATACAAACGTGTCGCACGGGCGCTGGCGGATGTGGAGCGTGAAGAAGTCCGCGAGCAGTGGTACGAGCAGTTCCTCTGGGCGCTGCGTAAAGGAACGATTCCGGCCGGACGCATTACTTCGAACGCCGGTGCGCTCGAACACAAGCCCGCCACGTCGACCATCAACTGCACCGTGTCGGGAACCATCACCGACTCGATGGATGACATTCTCGCGAAAGTGCATGAAGCCGGGCTCACCCTGAAAGCAGGCTGCGGCATCGGCTACGAATTCTCGACCATGCGTCCCAAGGGCGCGTATGTGTCCGGAGCAGGCGCGTATACCTCGGGCCCGCTCTCGTTCATGGATATCTACGACAAGATGTGTTTCACCGTCTCGTCCGCCGGCGGCCGTCGCGGCGCGCAGATGGGTACATTCGATGTCGGCCATCCCGATGTGATGGATTTCATTCGCGCCAAGCGCGAAGCGGGTCGCCTGCGCCAGTTCAACCTGTCGCTGCTGGTCACCGACGAATTCATGGCGGCAGTGAAGGGCAATGCGGACTGGAAGCTCGCCTTCCCGGTCTCGGTGCGCGAAGTCGACGAGACCATGGATCTCAAGGACGAATCCAGATTCGTCTGGCGCGAATGGCCCATCACCGAAGGCTACGTGAGCGACCAGGACGGCCTGGTGTGCTGCCGTATCTACAAGACGCTCCCCGCCCGGCGGGTGTGGGATGTCATCATGTCCTCGACCTACGATTTCGCCGAACCGGGTTTCGTGCTGATCGACAAGGTCAACGAGATGAACAACAACTGGTGGTGCGAAAACATTCGCGCGACCAATCCTTGTGGCGAACAGCCGCTGCCGCCATACGGTTCGTGCCTGCTGGGCTCCGTCAATCTCACGCGCTTCGTGGTCGATCCGTTTACCGAAGATGCACGCTTCGATTGGGAAGAGTTCCGCAAAGTCGTCAAAGTCTTCACTCGCCTGCTCGACAACGTCGTGGAGATCAACGGCCTGCCGCTCGGCCAGCAGCGCGACGAGATCACCCGCAAGCGCCGCCATGGCATGGGATTCCTCGGCCTGGGTTCGGCCATCACCATGCTGCGCATGAAGTACGGTTCGAAGAAGTCGGTCGCGTTCACGCAGAACGTGTCGCGTGAAATGGCGATCGCCGGCTGGGAAGCGGCCCTCGAACTGGCTCGCGAGAAAGGCCCGGCGCCCATCATGCTGGAAGAGTTCGAAGTGACGCGCGAGATGCTCCGCAAGCGTCCCGAGATGGTGAAGGACGGCTGGCAGGTGGGCCAGATGGTACCCGGCCGCCTGCTGCACGCGAAATACAGCCGCTACATGCAGAGAGTGGCGGAAGCGGCGCCGGAACTGGTGGAAGAGCTCGCCGAAGTCGGCGCTCGTTTCACTCACCATAGCTCGATTGCGCCGACCGGCACGATCTCGCTGTCCCTGGCGAACAATGCGTCGAATGGCATTGAACCTTCCTTCGCGCACCACTATTTCAGGAACGTGATCCGCGAAGGCAAGAAGTCGAAAGAGAAGGTCGACGTGTTCTCGTTCGAACTGCTCGCCTACCGGGAGCTGATCAATGCGCGCGCCATGCCGAATTCGACGAACCCACTAGAAAAGCTGCCCGAGTACTTCACGACGGCGGACGACATCACGCCGCGCGAGCACGTGGACATCCAGGCGGCATCGCAGTTGTGGATCGACTCGTCGATCTCCAAGACGGCCAACGTGCCGACCAACTACAACTACGAGGACTTCAAGGATATCTACCTGTATGCCTACGAGCAGGGCCTGAAGGGCTGCACTACATTCCGGTTCAATCCCGAAGCGTTCCAGGGCGTGCTGGTGAAGGAAGAAGACCTCAAGAACACGACCTACGTGTTCACGCTCGAAGACGGCACGGAGCTGAAAGTCAAAGGCGACGAGCAGATCGAGTACGACGGTGAAATGCACACCGCGGCCAATCTGTTCGATGCGCTCAAAGAAGGTTATTACGGAAAATTCTGAGCTGGAGTCGCCGCGCGTACTCGTTGTCGTAACGAATACGCCGCACGCAGCTGGGAGGAAAGCAGGCATGTCCACGAAAATCGATAGCAAGATCGTCAAATACCGGGTCGAGAAGCCCGAGGAAAAAGCCGCCGCTGCAGCCGCCGAGGCGGCCGCAGCCGATCGCCGCAAGGAATCCAAAGTCATCTGGATGCACGAGAAGATCGAGCGTCCCGAGATGCTCATCGGCAGCACCTACAAGATCAAGACACCGGTCTCCGATCACGCCATGTATGTGACCATCAACGACATCGTGTTGAACGAAGGCACCGACAACGAGCAGCGCCGCCCGTTCGAAGTCTTCATCAACTCGAAGAACCTGGATCATTTCCAATGGATCGTCGCACTCACTCGCATCATCTCGGCGGTGTTCCGCAAGGGCGGCGACGTCACGTTCCTGGTCGACGAGCTGAAGGCCGTGTTCGATCCTCGCGGCGGCTACTGGCAGACCGGCGGCAAGTTCATGCCCTCGATCATCGCCGAGCTGGGCTATGTGATCGAGAAGCACCTGCAGTTCATCGGCCTGCTGAAAAAGCCGGAAATGGACGACGACCGCAAGAAGCTGATCGAAGAAAAGAAGGCGGAGTTCGAGGCCAGGAACAAGCAGACGGACGCGTTTGCGAAAGGTCATTTCCCGGACGGCGCACAGCTGTGTGCCAAGTGCAGCACCGCCGCGGTGGTACTGATGGACGGATGCATGACTTGCCTGAACTGCGGGGATTCGAAGTGCGGATGATTTCGTTGGTGACCTCGGGGACTATGAGTTGAGAAGAAGGCGCACAGCGCCTCGATGATTCAAAGCCCCGTTCGCGGGGCTTATTTTGGCGAGCCGCGCCCGGCGCCGTCTTCGGTTGTCATGGCAACGGCGCGGGCGCGACATCCGGAACGGAACTCTGCGGCCGGTCGACATCGTCCATGTGCTCCAGCAGCGTTCCATTCGCTTTCGGCAATTCGCCAAAGGCGCAGCCGAAAAAGCCCAGGCCGAGAATGCAGCGCTTTCCCAATCTTACGTAAGGCAGCAGTCCGGAGAACCCGACGGTCTTGGGTTCGGGACTCCACTCGAACTGCTTCGGTGCGGTGCCTGCGGATGTCCGTGGCTTCGGGCCAAACGACCTCGCTTGCGGTTGCGTGATCGTACGTGCCGCGTCTTGACCGGCTCGCTCGGCTTCATGTCGCCAGTCGATGAAGGGAGCGGGCGCTTCGGGCGGCGGTAGCGACGCGATTGCTGGCAGCGAAGGCGGCTGTATCGACGGCACTGGATTCGAAGGCAGGGTTGGCACCGGTCCGGGAAAACCCGAACTGTCATTCCCGGTGCGAACGGGTGCTGGCAGTAACCGCAAGGTAGTCTCGAAAGTGGAGTCGCTGGCCACCATCCGCTCGCTCTGGCGGCTTGCACGTTCCCAAAGCATGATGAGCAGCGCGTGGCCGACCATCACGACGATGGCTACCACGCAATCCCTGGGTCTTCGCTCGTAGCGCCGCGGCATCGTGCTCCTCCATGCGCTCCGACAGTCTGCGGTGCACGGAGTTCGGATCGACGTGGCTCGTTCTTAAGGAACGGCGGGTAGGGCGCAACCAGTGCTACTCGTCAATCTTTGGATCGGGTACAGCGAGGATGCCGCGCCATGACGTCGACGATTGCCAGCAACAGCCCCACGAAGTTTCCGCGGAGATTTCCCCGGAAGTTGTTGACGACGACAGCTATTGCCATCGTCGCCGTCCTTGCATCCGGAGTGTCGCAAGCGGAGCGCCAAGTCGCGCCGGGGGCGAAATTCCATCTCGAAGAAGCCACCATCGCACAGATTCAAGCTGCGATCCTGGGCAAGCAGATCACGACCGAGCAGTTGGTCCGCGCCTACCTGGCCCGCATCAAGGCGTACAACGGCACCTGCGTCAAACAGCCCAAGGGAGTGCTCGGGCCGATCGAGACCATTCCCAACGCCGGGCAAATCAACGCGATCTCCACGCTGAACCTGCGTCCGGCAAGCCGTAAGGCGCTCGGGTTCGACGACCGCAAGGCGCGCAGCATGACTGACAAAGTCGACAGCGATCCGAAGATGCCCGACGCACTGGAGATCGCTGCAGCCCAGGATCGTGAATTTGCGAAGACCGGAAAACTGGTCGGGCCGCTGCAGGGCGTGGTGATGTCGTTCAAGGATCAGTACGACACGTTCGACATGCGCAGCACTTCGGGCGCCGATGCTTTCTACGCCAACGATCGTCCGCCTGAAGATGCTACGTTCGTTCAAAGGCTGCGTGCTGCCGGCGCAATCATTCTTGCGAAGGCCAATCTCGCAGAATATGCATCGGGCCTGCCGCGCAGCTCGTTCGGTGGCGTGTTCTGCAATCCGTACGACACTACGCGTACGCCAAACACTTCGAGCGCCGGCTCCGGATCGTCGGTGGCCGCCAACTTCGTCACCTGCTCCATCGGCGAGGAAACCGGTTCGTCGGTCCGCGGTCCTGCTGAAGCCAACAATTCGGTGGGGCTGTCGCCGACCCAGGAACTGGTCAGCCGCAAGGGCATGATCCAGATGGGCGTCAACACTCGCGTCGGGCCCATCTGTCGCACTGTGGAAGATACGGCCCGGGTTCTGGATGCCTATGCAGGGTACGACCCGAAAGATCCGCTGACCGTGTTCAGCATCGGCCGCAAACCTTCGCAGCCCTATCGGGCGTTCGCCAATGCACCTGCCACGCTGACAGGCATGCGCATCGGCGTGGTCCGCGAATACATGAGCAAGAAGCTGTTCACGCTTGCCGATGCCGAGACCATCGACATAGTCAGCCGTGCGGTCGATGACGTACGCAAACTCGGCGCCACGGTGGTCGATCCGGGTCCGGAAGGTGCGCTGTTTACCGACTGCCTGCGCAAGTACGTGCCTGCGCTCGACAACAAACTGTTCACGCGAAAGTATCCGGACCTGTTTCCGGTGGACAAAGACGGCAAGCCCGTCGGCGATCACGTCGCCAAGCTGGTGGACATGACCATGGATCCATCGCTCGTGCCCGACAGCGTCAATCTGCGCACGCTTGGACAAGCACAGGCCATCGGCGAGGGACGGTACGAGTTGAACGTCTATTTGCGCCAGCGTGGCGATGCCAACATCAAGAGCAACACCGACCTGGTCAACAAGGCCAATTACTATGAGGATCCCAACTTCGTGTCGCAGAAGGCTGCTCGCGAGAATGCGGACAAGCCGATGGAGTTGAATACGGCGGACCGCATGCAGCGCCGCTTTGCCGTTCAGCAGATGATCCTGCAATGCATGGAGGAGCAGCAGCTCGATGCGTTGATGTATCCGACGAACAGCGTGCCGCCTACGAAAATCGGCTCGCCGGGAGTACCGGCGGTGAACGGCCGCAACAGCAATACCGTCTGGACATTCCTCGGTGGCCAGGGTTTTCCCGCGATCACCGTGCCGGCTGGCTTCACGACGCAGGTCTACGATTACGTTCGCGATCCGTCGGCTCCGGTCCCTGCCGCTCCGCCTGATGGCGCAGGCGGCGGCGGTAACCAGCCTCGCGAAGGCGTGCGTCTCGTTGGCCCGACCGCTGCCAGACTTCCGGTCGGCGTGGATTTTCTAGCCAGGCCGTTCGCCGAACCGACGCTGTTGCAGATCGCGTCGGCTTACGCGGCCGCGACCAAGCACCGCATGCCGCCTCCCGGGTTCGGCCCGGTGAAAGGCGAGCCGTAGTCGACGTAGCAGGCGCAGGCGTCGCTCAGGAAACAGCAGCCCGCTGCCGGTTCAGCGGGACTGCTTCTGCTTCGTGCAGGTCGCCGCTCATACGCAATCGCGGCAGGCTCTCCGGATGCTCTCGCTGCAGGTACGTGATCAACTTCTCCCTGACTTCACAGCGTAGGTCCCAAGCCGTACCGGCATCTTTGGCGCTGACCAGCGCCCGCAGTTCCACCGTGTGCTGCTTGGTATCCGTCACCTGCAGCACGGCTACTTTTCGATCCCACAGCGAACTCTTGTCCAGGATCCGCTGGAATTCTTCGCGCAGCGGTGTCAGCGGTACACGGTAGTCCACGTAAAGGAACACCGAGCCGATCAGGTCTGCTGACGTGCGCGTCCAGTTTTGAAACGGTTTCTCGATGAAGTAGGTGATCGGCAGGATCAGGCGACGCAGGTCCCACAGGCGCACTACCACGTAGGTCAGCGTGATCTCCTCGATCTGTCCCCATTCGCTCTCGACGATCACCACGTCGTCGATGCGAATGGGCTGGGTGAGAGCGATCTGAAAGCCGGCGAGCAGGGTGGCGATGCTCTTCTGTGCCGCGAATCCGACGATGATGCCTGCGACGCCGGCGGAGGCGATCAGCGCAGTGCCGAAGTGCCGCACTGAATCGAACACCATCAACATGGACGCTACCGCGACCAGCACGATCACCGCGGTGACTATCTTGCGCAGTAGCAGCACCTGCGTGTAGATGGCCCTGGCACGCCGATTGTCGCTCACGCCGATCTGGTTGTACCGGATGACGTAGGCGGACGCAGTGTTGATGAGCTGCAGCAGCAGGAATGCGATTGCGGCGATGAGCACCATGCTCACCGCATTGCGGACGATGAGTTCGAGGGACGGAGCGAGGGTCAGGGCGGGCGTGCCGAGGATGATTGCAATCAGCGGCAGGATGACTCGTGCGGCGCGCCCGGCGAATTCAGCCGCGGCATCGTCCCAACTGGTCGCGGTTCGCGTGGCAAACCAGCGTAGAACATCATCGATTGCCCGGCCGATGCGTGCCAGCAACCAGACGATCGCGAGCAGCGTGCCGATACCCTGTAACAGGTCGGTGGCTGCAACGATGTTGCCGCCGAGCTTGCTCGGTTCCAGATCGCCTACCGCGTTCGTTACGGCGAAATGCAGTCCGCGCACCCAGATGAGCAATGCCAGGGGTGCGATGACGACAGACATGCCGTGCCACACGCGCGTGCGCAGCGTACCGTGTAATCCGAACAATTCGCTGCTCGATTCGGGAGGCTGTATCGCCTTGGCTGCGTCCTGTTCGCGCCTGGCCTTGAGTTTCACGATCCAATGCAGCGTCGTATGCATCAGCATGAGCGCGATCACCGTCAGGGTGACGGTGATCCAGCTCGACGTCTGGATGGCTTCGAACAGCGAGCGTATCTGTAACATGGCCACGTATCCGAGCGGTCGGATCGGCAACGAAAGGGGGGCGGGTGAATCAGCGTAACTGCGCAGGACGGGTCAAAGTTCGATCCGAGCTGACGTCAAGACAGAACTAACATAAACTTGACCAAAAGCGCCAGATTGATAAACTATATGTTATGCCTAGAGTCTCACCCGCGGTACTGTCGATCCCCCCTGCGGCGGAGCAGGCGCTGCGCAGCCTGGGAGAGAATCTTGCGATAGCGAGAGTCAGGCGCAGGGAATCGCAGCGTGTCTGGGCCAAACGCCTCGGCGTTTCAGTGCCGACCCTGATCCGCATGGAGCGGGGCGATCCTGGCGTCAGCGCTGGCGTCTATGCGACAGCGTTGTGGCTGGTCGGTACGGTGAACGGATTGTCCAGGCTCGCCGAGCCCGCGACGGACATGGGAGCCCTGGAGGACGATGTGCGCAAGGCGGTGGCGAGGCGCGCCGTCAGGTCGGCGGCTTCGGTCGAAGCTCGCCTGGGTCGCAAGAAGGCCAAGGCTGCTTCATCGTGACCACCCCCGCGAAATACCAGCCAGCGGACCGGCTGTACCTGTGGTTGCTGACTCAACCGCAGCGGCCGGTGCTGGTCGCCGAGATCAACCTGGTTCGTGCTACGCAGGGCGTTTCGCTGCGTTACACCGATGCCTGGTTGCAGAACGGCTTTCCGCTGAGTGAAGACCTGCCGCTGCTCGGCCAGGAATTTCTCCCGGCCGAAAAGCAGGCGGCGGCGGGAGCGGTGGACGATGCCCGGCCCGATCGCTGGGGAGAGCGGGTGATCCGCTTCATCGATCGCCCGCCGCGGTTGTCGCTGCTGGAGTTCCTATATTTCGCCGGCGACGATCGCTTCGGCGCCCTGGGTATTTCTACTTCTGCCGATGAGTACCTGCCGCGCCGCCTGGGTCCCCTGCCAACCCTTGCCGACGCCAATCAGATCCAGGAACTGATCCGGAAGGTCCTGGCCAACGAACCCGTGCCGCAGGCGCAGAAGCGGCTGATCTCTCCCGGAGTCACCCTCGGCGGCGCGCGGCCCAAAGCCTTGCTCGACATCGAAGGCGAGCAATGGGTCATCAAGTTCGCCGATGGCGAACCCACCGACACGCCGCTGGTCGAGCACGCATCGATGACCCTGGCGCAGCAGGCGAAAATTCGCGTCGCAGCGACTCTGCCGGTGCGCCTCACTCACGGACATGCAGTCGCCATCAAGCGCTTCGATCGCAATCGTGGACAGCGCATCCACAGTCTTTCCGCACACGTGGCACTGCGCGCCGCCGGCGAAAGATCCGGTTATCCGGAACTCGCCCAATTACTGCGACGTCGCGGCGTGACCGACAAAGACAGCTATGTCGATCACATGCGCGAACTGTTCCGGCGCATGGTGTTCAACATCCTGATCGACAACACCGACGATCATGAAAAGAATCACGCATTGCTCATGACCGATGCGCAGCAGTACGCGCTCTCGCCTGCATATGATGTTCTGCCGTCGGGCCAGGCACTGGGCTTTCAACAGATGCGAGTCGGTGCAGACGAAGCCGATTCGACCGTCGCCAACGCGCTGTCGATGGCTCGCATGTTCTCGCTCGACCAGGACGCAGCCGTGAAAGAAGCACGCAAGGTCGCGCGGGTCGTGGATGGATGGAAAGAGCATTTCAAGAAGATCGGCGTCACCCGCAACGACATCGACCTGCATGCGGAGCAGATCGACCGACCGTTCCTGCTGGAGCAGCGGCAGGAGTTGCGGCGTACTTCACGTTCCTGAAATCGGCTTCGCTGCAGGAGCCAGTCCCCGATCCAACTCAATCTTGATCCAGTCCACGACTCCTGCATAAAACAGTTGCGTGCAGCCTGAGTTTACATAGTCTTGGCGCTTGCTCAGCTCGACTCCGCAATGTTGCGGCGGTCGACTCACCGGATGGATTCATGATCAGAACTGTTAGCCGATTCCTTTTCGCCTTCGTGGCGCTGTTCGCTCTGTCCTTGGGAGCGGCGCAATCCGCGCGATCCGCGGAAGCTTTCGTACGGCCGCCCGAATTGGAAGCGGACATCGCATTCTGGCGGCGTGTCTACACCGAGGCTTCGACCGACGGCGGCCTGATCCACGATCCGTACGATCTCTCCGTCGTCTACGAGGTGCTCAAGTTCGCGGACGACATGCCGCCGCGGCAGCGCGTGAAGTACATCGAGGACACCAAGAAGAAATACGCGAAGATGCTGGAGCGACTGGCGAGCGGCGCTTCGGACCTGTCCGAAGAGGAAAAGCGCGTCGAGGCGCTCTGGCCGAAGGGAACGCGTCGCTCACGCTTCGAGGAAGCTGCCGAAGAGGTGCGCTTCCAGCTCGGGCAATCCGATCGCTTTCGCGACGGCATCATCCGTTCCGGCGCGTATCGCGATCACATCGCCGATACGTTTGCGAAAACCGGCCTGCCGCGTGAACTGGCCTCGCTGCCGCACGTCGAATCGTCATTCAACACATATGCCTATTCGAAGGTCGGCGCTGCCGGCATGTGGCAGTTCATGCGCAGCACCGGACGTCGCTTCCTGCGCATCGACAACACGGTCGATGAACGCCTCGATCCATATCGATCCACCGAAGCCGCGGCCCGGTTCCTCGAGCAGAACTACATCATCCTGCAGAGCTGGCCGCTGGCGTTGACTGCGTACAATCACGGCGCCGGTGGCATGCTGCGCGCAAAGAATCAGCTCGGCACCAGCGATATCGCCACCATCGTGCGCAAGTACAACAGCCGCAGCTTCGGCTTCGCGTCGCGCAATTTCTACGTTGCATTCCTGGCAGCGCTGGAGATCGATACCCATCCGGACAAATTCTTCGGACCGATCAAACGCAATCCGGTGGATGACAGCAGCATTCTCATCTTGAACAATTTCGTGCCCGCGAGCCGCATCGCCGCTTCGATCAATGTAGAGCGCGACACGCTGAAGCGCCTGAATCCGGCGCTGTTGCCGGCCGTCTGGAACGGCTCGCGTCACGTGCCGAAAGGCTACGAATTCCGTATTCCGGCGGGCATCGACACGGTGGCGGCGCTGCAGAAGATTTCCTCGGGCGTGAGCTTCGACGTGCAGGTCGCCGATACGCAGCATCGCGTCGGCAAGGGCGAGACGCTGTCGACGATCGCGACCCGCTACAATATTTCCGCCAACCGGCTCGCTGCGTTGAACAACCTCAAGCGCCCCTATCGCATCAGCGTGGGACAGGTGCTCGAACTGCCTTCGGGTACGCCGACTGCCCCGGTGGCAGTGGCCCAGGCCGAGCGGCCCGCAGTGGTGCAGCCGCCGAAGCCAGTAGCGCCGCCGACCGGCGTGGTAGGCACGCCAGAGAGCCGTTACGTCGTCAAGCGAGGCGACACGCTCGCGAAGGTGGCGAAGAAGCACGGCACCACCGAAGAAGCGCTGATGGAGCTCAACAGCATCCGCAACCGCAGTTTCATCTACGAAGGCCAGGTGCTGGCGCTGAGTGCGGAGGCTCGCGTTGCACCGCCGGTGGAGGCGAAAGTTCCGGTGGAGCCGTCAGTGGTCGCGCCTCCGGCTGAGGCGGTCGCGGTCGCTGCCGCGGAAGCTGCGGAACCTGTGACGGAAAAAGAAGCCGAAGACCTGGGGCCGACGCTGGTGCCGGGCATGCAGGCTGCGGCGTCCGCGGATCCGAGCGACTACACCGTGTCGGAAGATCAGTCCATTCGCGTACAGGCAGCGGAAACACTGGGACACTACGCGGATTGGCTGGATGTTCGCGCCAGCCAGCTGCGCAAGCTCAATCGCATGTCGAGTGCGACGCCGGTGGTGATCGGCCGCAAGGTGAAGCTGGATTTCTCGAAGGTGAGCCAGGATCAGTTCGAGGCCAAGCGCCTGGACTATCACAAGCAATTGCAGGAGACGTTCTTCTCGCAGTTCCGCATCAGCGGCGACGTTACGCACGTGATCAAGCCGGGCGAATCGGTGTGGGTGCTGGCGCAGCAGCGTTACAACATTCCGATCTGGCTGCTGAGCCAGTACAACCCCGACGTCGACCTGGGTGCGCTCAGGCCCGGCGCCAAGTTGGTGATTCCGACAGTGGTGGCGAATGCGCCGGTGGAGACCCCAGCTTCATGAGGCTTGCTTGAGTTCCTGGATCGCAAAGCGCTGCGCCTCGTCGCTGGCCATGACTATTGCGGCCGCGACCCTGACCGGCTGCTTCTCCGTCCGGGGATATGACGGCGAAAAGCGTGAGGCGGACGAGTTGGCGCGCATCAGCGGCGATCCCAGTATCAACGCCGGATCGCCCCTGACCCTGGTGCTGCGCAAAGTGGACGAGCAGACGCTCAACGTGGCCCAGACCTCCGTTGACGTGTTGCCGGGCAAGCACACGCTGCTGGTGGATTGCCGGATCAGGGAAGGGAACCGGATCAGCCGCCATTCGCTCGAAGTCGAGGTCTATGCCGGCGTTCACTATCGCCTGGCTGCCGAGACCGAACCGGGCATGCAGGCCTGCTCCAGCGTTTCGCTGCAGTCGGGAAGCTAGGGCAGGCTCCCAACTTGCAGGCTTGGTGAACTGCGTCACGCCGGTTTCCCAAGCGCCGGTCAAGATCGCCAAACCGTTCCTATTGCAAGAGAACGCCGTGGCTGAACATAAGCACGCTATACCCGCACGCTATATACTGTGGCCGCTGCCGAGGCGTTTGCATTTGTCCAAGGTAATGGTTCGACTGGCTCTGATTCTCTTCACCTGCATGGCGAGTGCTGCTGCATTCGCGGATGCGCCGTTGTCTTCGAGCGCCATCGCTTCGTCGGGCGTCGAGGCCGGCTTGCCGACGGCCGACAATGTGATCGTACGCAAGGGGGAACGGCGCTTGTACCTCATGCGCAATGGCAACGTGCTGCGCTCCTACAAGGTGTCGTTGGGCCTGCGTCCCGAAGGACACAAGCTTTTCGAAGGCGATTATCGTACGCCCGAGGGCAAGTACAAACTGATCCGCCGCAATCCCAACAGCGAGTATTTCCTGTCGATCCTGGTGTCGTATCCGAACGATGCCGATATCGCCCGTGCACGCAGCCAGGGGCTGAAGCCCGGCGGCGCCATCATGATTCATGGCCAGCCCAACGTGCCCAAGAAACCCCGAGACTATTACAACCAGGTCGACTGGACCGAAGGCTGCATCGCGGTCAGCAACTCCGACATGGTAGAAATCTGGCTGATGACGCCACCGGATACGCCGATCGAGATCCAGCCGTGACGCCGGCCGGCACGACTCCCGTCGGCGCAACAGTGTCGCTGTCCCAGGCCGATGAGGCCCTGGTCGACGCTCGCGTGTCGCCGCTGGGTAGTCTCGAAAATCTGTCGCAGCGCGAAGTGGAACAGCTGCTGTCAGCGGGGCAGGGCGGTGTCTACGACTTGTTCCGGCGCTGCGCCCTCGCAGTCCTGTCATCGGGACTCGAATCCGATGACGTTCGCGCCATCTTCGATCGCTACAAGGATTTCGAGATCCGCCTCGGCCGGCAGGCCTGGGGAGTGAAGCTCGAAGTGAAGAATGCGCCATCCAGCGCTTTCGTCGATGGCCACATGATCCGCGGTATCAAGGAACACCTGTTCGCGGTGCTGCGCGACATCGTCTACATCAACGATGCGATCATCGGCAGCCATCGCTTCAACATGTCGGACCCGGCGGCGATCACCAACGCCGTGTATCACATCCTGCGCAATGCCCGGATACTGGATTACAAGGGTCGTCCCGACCTGGTGGTGTGCTGGGGCGGCCACTCGATCGGCAAGGCCGAGTACGAATATACGAAGCGCGTGGGCTATGAACTGGGGCTGCGTGCCCTGAGTGTCTGCACCGGTTGCGGCCCTGGCGCGATGAAAGGCCCGATGAAAGGCGCCACCATCGGCCACGCCAAGCAGCGTATCCACGAAGGCCGCTACATCGGCATGACCGAGCCCGGCATCATCGCGGCCGAACCGCCGAATCCCATCGTCAATCAGCTGGTCATCATGCCGGACATCGAGAAGCGTCTCGAAGCGTTCGTGCGCACGGCCCATGCGATCGTGGTGTTTCCCGGCGGCGCCGGCACCGCCGAAGAGATTCTCTACCTGCTGGGCATCCTGCTCGATCCCGCCAATGCCGACCAGCCGTTGCCGGTGATCTTCACCGGTCCGGCGGCGTCAGCGGATTACTTCGCACAGATCGATCGCTTCATCGGCGCGACGCTCGGCGAGGCGGCGCAGAGGCGCTACAAGATCGTGATCAGCGATCCCGCCCAGGCGGCGCGCGAAGCGGCGAAAGGTGTCGACATGGTTCGCGACCATCGGCGCAGTCGCAGCGATGCCTACAACTTCAACTGGCTGCTGCGCATCCAGCCGGAATTCCAGCGGCCTTTCGAGCCTACGCATGAAGCGATGTCCAAGCTCGAACTGCGTCGTGGCCTCGAGCCTCACATCCTTGCTGCAAACCTGCGCCGCGCGTTTTCCGGCATCGTCGCCGGCAACGTGAAAGAGCAGGGCGTCCGGGCCATCGAGGCCCACGGTCCTTTCGAGCTGCACGGCGACAAGGAGGTCATGAGTCTGCTGGATGAGCTGCTGGCCGGCTTCGTCGCGCAGAAACGCATGAAACTCGCCGGCGAATACCGGCCCTGCTACCGGCTGGTCGCATGAGCACCCTCGCACTGAAGTATCGATTCGCCCTGCCCGACGCCAGCGAGCGGGTGTTCGATCTCGAACTGGATCGCGATTCGGCGCTGCTCGTATCCAAACCCAAAGGCAAACCGCCGGTGTGGACCGAGATGGCGTTCAACCAGTGTGTCGGCTGTCCCTTCGAGGCGAGCAAGGAAACGCATTGTCCCGCCGCCGTGCAACTGGCCGGCGTGATCGAGGGTTTCGGCGATCTCGTCTCGTACGACAAGGTGCGGGTGACGGTGGAGACCGAAGAACGCGCAGTGTCGGCGACGTTGTCGGCCCAGCAGGGGCTGGCTTCGCTGATGGGATTGATCATGGCGTCGAGCGGCTGTCCGCGCACCGCCGTGTTCCGCCCGATGGCGCGCTTCCATCTGCCGTTCTCCAACGAATCCGAGACCGCCTATCGCGTCGCCGCCATGTATCTCATGGCGCAGCATTTCGTCTCCCGTAACGGCGGCGAGCCCGACCTGGCGTTGAACGACCTGGAGATGGTCTATCGCGGCGTGCACGCCGTGAATCGCGGCATGGCGCAGCGTATGCGTGCTGCCAGCCGGCAGGATGCGATCGTCAATGCGATCGTGCTGCTGGATGTCTATACCAGCCTGGTGCCGGCAGCCATCCACGAAATCCTCGAAGAAATCAAACCAGCGTTCGCCGCCCTGCTCACAGCGCGCCCGTCCTGACCGTTCTTCAGCGTTGCGCTCAGGCTACAGCGTCGCTCGCCCTCGCGACGCAGCCGATAGTTTGCGCAACGAACCGATAATCGCCGGTTAAATACACTGTAAAATGAGGCATAATCTGTGACGTGCCACTACTGCGAAACCGGCTTTATGTGCGATTGCTGTCGCACTAACGCTACGTGACAAAACGCCTGTGAAGCAGTTCCTCACCCGTATGTTGTGCAGTCTCTAACTTGCTGGCCAACACGGGAGCAAGAGCATGTCTGGTCACAAACGCGATGATTCCTCGATGGTCACTGGCAAGCACCGCGCATGGGCGGGCGAGCCGGGAACTCCGGTAACGCGGGTCAACGGTTCGCTGCGCGAACCGCAGCGTAACTGGCTCGATCGCACGACGCAGCCGGCGAATCCGCGGCACGCAGCGATCACGCGATCCCTGTACAGCTGGAGCAACTACAAGAGCTGGACGGACAAGATCAACAAGAGCTGGGAAAAGGACAAGAGCGGGAAGTGACGCGCTACGCAGTAGCGCTTCATCCTCGCGCAGGCGAGGATCCAGAAGAAGCGACGCAGATCGCGTCGTCTACCCCGCGAATGCGGGGATTCTGGAAGTAGCGCGAAGCGCGCTCATATTCGGAACTGGATCCTCGCCTGCGCGAGGATGACGAAAGCCCTTCGGGCCCTCTTCTTCGCAAGGATGACGGAGCCCTCGGGCGCTTCGCCCAAGGTTCGGCAGACCTCAACCGGCGCTGCTGACCAGCGACTTCGGCATGGTCTCCAGCGGTTCCAGCTTCGCCATGGACTGCGTGAGCGTAGGCGCCACTGTCTGAGTGGTAGTGACGGCAGCAGCTGTACCCGCTGCGGTGGTTGCAGGCTTCGGAGCCAGCGTCGACGAGATGGCCGGCGAGCCAGCGATGAGAGTCAAAGGCTGTCGTTGCGCAATCCATCCCACTAGCGGCAGCCACTGTTCCAGGTCCTCGCGCACGGTGCTGGGATTCATTTCGAACAGGCCGATGCCGGTTTCGGCGGCGCGAATATAGTTCTGCGAGTCGCGCAGCGTGGCGATCACTGGAATCTGCAGCGTCTCGAGAAAGCGCAGCAGCGACTTGTAGATCAGCGTGTTCATCTTGACCCGGTTGGCGATCACGGCGATGCGCTGTTCGTCGCGACGGATTTTCGCGACCAGCAGCAGGTCCGAGATGCAGCGGGTGGCGGCGTGAATGTCGATGTCCGAAGGCAGCACCGGCACCAGGATGGCCGTCGCGTTGCGTGTCACTTCGGGAAGCGTCTGTCTATCCAGCGCCGCCGCGGTATCCACGATCAACCGCTGGCTTTCCACCGGCACTCGCGTGGCGAAGCTGCGTGTGACCCGCATGTTGCGTTCGAAGCCGGCGATGCCGTGAATCCTGAGCTGGTCGTCGCCGCGCTTACGCAGCCACCGCATGCTGGAGCCCTGCGAGTCCATATCCATCAGCGCCGGCTTCATGCCGGCGACGGCGAAGTAACTCGCCAGGTTGGTGGCGATCGTGCTCTTCCCTGAGCCTCCTTTGGGATTTAGTACGACGATTTTCTGCATGGCTACCGCTGACTTAGCAGCTGATTATGTAGTAGAGCCTACGCATCGCGATTTGTACGTGCAAGCCACCCAGTGTGACCCTCTTCACTACTTCGGCGGCGGCTTTGCCTGTTTGTGAACTAGTCAGCTTCCTGACGGTGAGATTCGCTCCGCTGGCTGCCCAAACAGCCACAGAGACGTCACGGAAACAGTTCATATGGGCGGCCCTTGCGGATGTGTCGCCGGCCCGGGGCCGGCCTTCCCTGCGTGTCTTCCGTGAGAGCTGTCACACAAATGCAGTAGGGTGGGCCGGACAGTACGCGTCCTCCTCATGGTCACGGCGCGACCCTTGCCGCCTCGGTGCTAGGACAAACGCTGGCTCCGCCGCCAATGTGAGTCCTCTCACATCCGAGTGCCCGGCGGCACGCGTACAGTCCTTCGAGCTCGGCAAATCAACCAAGGTGCGTATGGAATTCATGCTGCTGTGGTGGGACAACCTCGACGATGCGTTGTGTGCCATGCGCCATCTCGCTCCGAGCATTCTGGGTTTCATCGTCGCCATCGCCCTGTTCGTCGCAACTGCCGTGGCGCTGGTCGTTTCGCCGCAAACCACGCTCACCATCCTCGCTGTCACCGGCTCGGTGGTCCTGCTCGATATCGTCCGCCGCCGCCGCTCACGGGCGAACGCTGCCTGACCCGCTGATTCCCGTACCCTTCCGAGCGCCGCCAGTCGATTTCCCGACGCGGCGCGCTCCTGCTTCTCTAGTGCATACAGCCTGGGCTCAGGCCACTCTCCTGCAACTGGCGCTATTGCCGTAAACTCCGCGGTCCTTCCATCGCCCCGAGTTCCACCGGTACGAGTCGATCGGACCGGTGCGCTTGAAATGCCCGTGGCCGGTCCCCATAGCCGGCGCAGGCTGACGGGGCCGCTAGCGAGCGGGCGGCGAGCGGGCTGGATCGAGAGACCGGGCAACCACAGGAGACAAAGAGATGACCGAAACGAGTACGACGCAGACATTGGGCTTCCAGGCCGAGGTGAAGCAGCTGCTACGGCTGATGATCCATTCGCTGTACAGCCACAAGGAAATCTTCCTGCGCGAACTCATTTCCAATGCATCGGACGCCTGCGACAAGCTGCGTTTCGAAGCGCTGGCGCAGCCCGAGTTGCTCGCAGGCAGCAGCGATTTTGCGATCACCATCGATGCGGATAACAAGGCCCATACCATCACCATCGCCGACAACGGCATCGGCATGACTCGCGCCGAGGCCATCGACCATCTCGGCACCATCGCCAAGTCGGGTACGGCCGACTTCCTCTCCAAGCTCACCGGCGACCAGAAGAAGGATGCGCAGCTGATCGGCCAGTTCGGTGTCGGCTTCTATTCGTCGTTCATCGTCGCCGAGCGCGTCGAAGTCTTCTCACGCAAAGCAGGCACCGCGGCCGGCGACGGCGTGCATTGGGAGTCGAATGGCGACGGCGATTTCACCGTCTCGGATGTCGAGCTGGCCGAGCGCGGGACGAAAATCGTGCTGCACCTGAAGGAAGGCGAGCACGAATTCGCCGACGACTACCGCATCCGCTCGCTGGTGCGGAAGTATTCCGACCACATCGCGTTCCCGGTGCGCATGCGCCAAATGAAAGACCAGACCGGCAAGGACGACGAGAAGAGCAACGAATACGAGCTGGTCAATCACGCTCAGGCATTATGGACGCGCCCGCGGACCGAGCTGAAAGACGAGGAATACAAGGAGTTCTATAAGCACGTCACGCACGACTTCACCGAGCCGCTGGCCTGGTCGCACGGCAAGGTCGAGGGCAAGAAGGAGTACACGAGCCTCGTCTACATTCCGGCGCGCGCTCCCTACGATCTATGGCATCGCGACGCTGCCCGCGGTTTGAAGCTGTATGTGCGCCGTGTGTTCATCATGGACGACGCGGAGCAGTTCCTGCCTTTGTACCTGCGCTTCGTCAAAGGCGTGGTGGATTCGGCGGACCTGCCGCTGAACATTTCCCGCGAAATGCTGCAACAGGATCCGGCGATCGACTCGATCCGCACCGGACTGACGCGCCGCATTCTCGACATGCTGGCGAAGCTGGCCAAGGACGAGCCGGAGAAATACGCCACTTTCTGGAAGGAGTTCGGCAACGTGCTCAAGGAGGGCCCGGCCGAAGACCATTCCAATCGCGAGCGCATCGCGAAACTGCTGCGTTTCTCGACCACGCACACCGACAAGCAGGAACAGGACGTATCCCTCGAAGACTACGTGGGCCGCATGAAGACGGGCCAGGCTTCGATCTACTACGTGGTCGCCGATTCGTTCTCGGCGGCGAAGTCCAGTCCGCACCTGGAAGTGCTGCGCAAGAAGGGCATCGAGGTGTTGCTGCTGAGCGATCGCGTCGATGAATGGCTCACGGATCATCTGCGGGAATTCGACGGCAAGAGCTTCCGTAACGCGGCGCGCGGCGACCTGGACCTCGGCGCCGTGCAGACCGAAGAAGAGAAGAAGGCACAGGAAGACCTGTCGAAAGAACATTCGAAGGTGATCGAGCGTCTCAAGACCACGCTGGGCGACAAGGTCAGCGATGTACGCATTACCGGGCGCCTGGAAGATTCGCCAGCCTGCCTGGTGCTCGGCGAGCACGATATGGGTGCACAGATGCGCCGCATTCTGGAAGCCGCCGGCCAGAAGGCGCCGACGACCCAGCCAGCGCTGGAAATCAATCCAACCCATCCGCTGGTGACTCGCTTGGAAACTACCGAGGACGAGGCTGCGTTCAGCGACCTGGCGCTGATCCTGCTCGACCAGGCGACGCTTGCCGATGGCACGCAGCTCGCGGATCCCGCGGCTTTCGTGAAGCGCCTGAACAAGTTGCTGCTGTCGATCTGAGCCATGCGCACTGATGTCGAGTCAACGGAGCATGGTCGCCGCATGGCGGCCATGCCCACCAGCGTCGTCATCGCGGCCGTCGGCGTATTTGCCCTCCTCGGCGGATGCGGCGACAATTCCGGCACGGGCCGCTATGCCGAGCCGCAAGCGTCTCAATTATCTCCACCATCTGCAGGGTCCACACCGTCCGCAGGGCAAGAGAGTCCACCCGTGACCGAAATGATCGTCGAAGACCTGGCCGAAGGCGCCGGCCCTGCCGTGACCGCCGGACAAACAGCTATCGTTCACTACACCGGCTGGCTCTATGCGCCGGAGGCTCCGGAGAAGAAGGGCAAGCAATTCGACAGCTCGCGCACTCGCGGGCAGCCCTTCAGTTTTCCTGTCGGAGGCCGTCGCGTGATCCAAGGCTGGGACCAGGGCGTCGTAGGCATGAAAGCAGGCGGCGAACGACGGCTGACCATTCCCGCATCGCTGGGCTACGGTGCGGGTGGCGCGGGCGGCGGCCTGATTCCGCCCAACGCGACGCTGGTATTCGATATCGAGCTGCTGAAGATCGGCTGATTCTGCCGGGACACTGCTCGCGGCAGCGCGCTGTGTCCCGGGCTATGAGGAATGTCCCCCGACCTTCGGATTGATCGCGTAGATCCCGGTGATCCGGGCTTCCGCCAGCACCAGCGGCTTGATGGCCTGCAAGGTCTCCGATGCCTTGAATTCGTCGGCAACCGGTGCTCGCTCGCTGCTCAATGCATAGACAGTGAAGTGATAGCGATGCGGCAGTTCGTCGTTCCACGGCGGGCAGGGACCGTCGTAGCCGCGATAGGTGCCGGCCATGTCCGCGTCGCTCGCGAACCAGCTCGTATAGTCGTTGATCCCCTGGCGCGAACCGGCCGGGCCCGGCAGCTCTTTTTTCCCGCCTGCGATGATGCCCGACGAACAGGCTCCGGCCGCGATCTCGGTGACGGACGCGGGAATGTCGACGATGGCCCAATGGAAGAACTCGGCGCGCGGCAGCGACTTCGGCACGCTGCGGCCTTCCTTGTTCACGTCATCCGGTTTGGTCGGCGCATCTGGATCGACACAGACGATCGCGTACGAGCGCGTTGCCGCTGGAGCACCCGACCATTTCAGCTGCGGATTGTGATTGGCCGCGAGCTTGATGTGCAGCACCGGATCGTGGGCGCCGAATGCAAATTGCTCGGGGATCCGCTGGTCGTTCTGGAAGCTGGCGGAAGTGAGTTTCATGGGGTGGCCTCGTCGGGAAGATCGTCCATGGCGGACGATGCGTAGCTGGTGGCGGAAAAACCCGGACCAGCCGGCGAAGTTCCCGCTTTGCCGGCAGCGGACGCATTGCGATGAGCGACCGCCGGCTGTTCGTTGATGCGCCAGATGGCTTCGGCAGAGGTCAGCACCTCGCGAAACGTGGCGACTGCCCAGTCGATCTGTTCCCTGCTGACGATCAACGGCGGCGCGAAGCGGATGACGGTCTCGTGCGTTTCCTTGGTCAGGATGCCGGCACTCAGCAATGCCAGGGCAATCTCGCGTGCCCGCACACGCGTGCTGTCGAAATCCACGCCGCACCAGAGTCCCTTGCCGCGGACTTCGCGGATCAGCGGACTGTCGATGTTTCGCAGTTCCTGCAGCAGGTATTCGCCCAACTCGGCGCTGCGTTCGATCAGGTTCTCATCCAGCAACGTATCGAGCGCTGCGAGCCCCACCGACGCTGCCAGCGGATTGCCGCCGAAAGTACTGCCATGATCGCCTGGCGAGAACACGTTCATGACTTCGCGGCGCGCCAGGAACAGCGAGACTGGCAGCAAGCCGCCGCCGAGTGCTTTACCCAGGATGAGTCCATCGGGTACGACGTTTTCGTGCTGGCAGGCGAGCAGTTTGCCGGTCCGTCCCAGTCCCGTCTGCACTTCATCGGCGATCAGCAAGACGCGATTCGCCCGACAGATCTGCGCACAGCGCGCCAAGTAGCCTACTGGCGGAATGCGAATCCCGGCTTCTCCCTGCATGGGCTCCACGATGAACGCTGCGGTGTTCCCATTGATCGCTTTTTCAAGCGCGGCGGCATCGCCGAAGGGCACGGTGCGTATGCCGGGAACGAATGGTCCGAAACCGTGGCGATACTGCGCCTCGGTAGACAGGCTCACGGCGCCCATGGTGCGGCCGTGAAAATTGCCTTCGCAAGCGATGATCTCGCAGTGTTCCGCGGCAATACCCTTGACTGTATAGCCCCACTTGCGTGCTGCTTTCAACGCGGTCTCGACAGCCTCGGCGCCTGTATTCATCGGCAGGGCGATGTTCATCCCGGTAAGTTCGCAGGCTCGTTTCAGGAAGGAGCCGAGGCATTCGGTGTGAAAAGCGCGCGAAACGACTGCGAGGCGCTGAGCTTGCTCGATCAGTGCATTCAGCAGGCGCGGATGCGAGTGACCATGGCTCACCGCGGAGTACGCGCTCATCATGTCGAGGTACTTGCGGCCTCGATCGTCCCAGACATACACGCCTTCGCCGCGTGTCAGGACGACCGGGAGCGGAGCGTAATTCCGAGCACCGTACTGACGTTCGAGCGTGGCCACGTCGGCCAGATGGGGAAGAGGAGTCGGGGGTTGCATGGCGCCGGTTCGAACGTTGCGGGCCGCAACGCGCTGGAAGCTGTTGTAAAGGGATTTCGATGGTATCGAGGCGCGCGGTTGAACGCCATGCTGGAACAGGAATGGGTACGAGAATTGACACGGGGGGCCGCGGCGCGAGCCGGGGCGTCACCCGTGATACGCTTTAATTCAGTGTCCGTATCGAGTGTCGATCTTCGGTATCGATTCAGCAACCGTTTCGTTTTGAGCATTGCGCAGCGACGTTACATGAGTTCAAGCACACCACGGCCCCTGTTCGAACGCCTCGCCATCGCCGGGCCCGCCGGCAAGCTCGAAGGCATTCTCGATGGCCCGCTCGACAGGCCGGGAGGCGAGCCTGCCGCCGTTGCCGTGATCTGTCATCCGCACCCGCAGTTCGGCGGCACCATGACCAACAAGGTCGTGCACATGCTGGCGAAGTCGTTCACCGAACTCGGTGCGGCAGCGGTCCGGTTCAACTATCGCGGCGTCGGCGCCAGCGAAGGCACTTACGATGAAGCCAATGGCGAGACGCTCGATGCGCTGGCTGCAATCGAGTGGGCGC
>Ga0065707_10082070_pt1 | contig 22839 bp, 20 predicted proteins | sample SwiRhicommuniRL3_FD_59094 | JGI IMG/M metagenome (GOLD analysis project Ga0065707, IMG submission 59094) | Switchgrass rhizosphere bacterial communities from Rose Lake, Michigan, USA - RL3 v2 (version 2) | ecosystem: Host-associated > Plants > Roots > Rhizosphere > Soil | place: East Lansing...
GGCGGGACGGTGATCCGGCCCAAGGGCCAGCGCAAGCCCCCCGACGCCGACGAGCCGGTATTCGGCCCAAGCCAGCGGCTGGACTACGAGCTCGAAATGGGCGTCTGGATCGGTAAGGGCAACGCGCTGGGCGAGCCGGTACCGGTCGGCACGGCGCAGGATCATATCGCTGGGCTGGCCCTGTTCAACGACTGGTCGGCCCGCGATCTCCAGGCTTGGGAATACCAGCCTCTAGGGCCGTTTCTGGCTAAGAACTTCCACTCAACCGTTTCGCCGTGGGTGGTGACCAGCGCGGCGCTCCGCCCGTTCCGCATGGCCCAGCCGCCGCGCCCGCCCGGCGATCCCGCCCCCCTTCCCTACCTCGCCGACGCGCTCGACCAGCAAGCGGGCGCCTATGCGGTGACGATGGAGGTCTGGCTATCCACTGCCGCGATGCGTGCGGCCGGTATCGAGCCGTTCCGCCTCAGTCAGAGCACGATGGACGCGATGTACTGGACGGTCGCCCAACTGGTCGCCCACCACACGGCCAACGGCTGCGACCTGCACACAGGCGACCTGCTGGCCACCGGCACCCTGTCCGGCCCCGAACCGGGCAGCCAGGGGAGCCTGATCGAACTGACAGAGGGCGGCAAAACGCCTATAACCCTGCACGGCGGCGAGACCCGCACCTTTCTCCAGGACGGCGATGAGGTGATCATGACCGCTCTGGCCGAGGCGCCCGGGCGGCGCTCCATCGGCTTTGGCGAATGCCGCGCGAGGATCGGGGGATGACACGCGATTCGGATCTGGTGCTCCACGGCTACTGGCGTTCTGGGACCAGCCACCGGACCCGGATCGCGCTCAATCTCAAGGGCCTTTCCTATACCCAGGTTTGCCATGATTTGCGTACGGGGGAACAGCGCGAAGCCGCCTACCTCGCGCTCAACCCGCAGGGTCTGGTACCGGCGCTGCAGGCGGGCGACACGGTGCTGACCCAGTCCACCGCCATTCTGGAATGGCTCGAAGAGCGCTACCCCGCGCCCCGGCTCCTGCCGGCATCGCCGGAAGACCGGGCGACGGTCCGCGCGATGGCTCTGCTTATCGCCTGCGATATTCATCCGCTCAACAACCTGCGCGTGCTGCGGCACCTGCGGCACGCGCTCGGCGCCGACCAGGCCGCCATCGCGGCCTGGACCGGCAAATGGATCACGGAAGGTTTCGCCGCGCTCGAAATCATGATCGCGCGCCACGGTGGCGATTATTGCTTCGGGGACAGCCCGACCATCGCCGATTGCCACCTCGCGCCCCAAGTCTATTCGGCCCGGCGGTTCGAAGTCGATCTCACCGCATTCCCGCACATCCGGGAGGTGGACGAACGCCTCCACGCCCTCCCAGCGGTCGCCGCGGCCCATCCCGACCGCCAGCCCGACAGCGACGCCGTTTCTCTATGAGCGATGCAACGCTTTGCGAGAATTTTTCGCACCGCAGCATTATTGCGCTGCCATGCGGCTATAGCCTTTCAAAGCTCGCCAAATATTTGCCGATCGCGCCCGGATCGAACACCCTTTCGTCAAAGAAGCGATCGGGGCCAAGAGTCAGGGCGCCATGGTGCGAGCCGACCGCCAGGGGTTCGGAAAGTGCGCCTTCCAGCTTCATGCTGGCGCCCGGCATCGGCTGGGCCGCATCGGCAAGCGCGCGCCGATAGACGTCGGACCGGAATACGTCCGCCGCCGCGCGTTCGGCGCCGTCACTCGGCTCGATCTCGCCCCAGCGGACGAGCTGCGAGTAGATCCACAGCGCCTGGCTGCGCCATGGGAACGCCGTCGCCTCGCGATGGAACAGCATGAAATCGGGCAAATCGACGGGCGGTTCGCCGGGCCGCAGGATCATTCGTCCGGTGAGAGCCGGGAGCAGCCGATCCGGCGATTGCCCGACATAGTCGGGCCTCGCCAGCAGTTCGGCAAGCGCCGCGCGATTACCGTCACACCATTCGGCGGCAGCTGACAGGGCGATTAACAGACGATCGACAAGATCGGGATGCTCCTCCATCCAGTCGGCACGGAAACCGAGCACCTTCTCAACCCCGCGCCGCCAGATGCGCGAACCGACCGCCACGATTTCCGCCAGGCCTTCGGCGACGGCAACGCTGCTCCACGGCTCGCCCGCAATGAAGCCGTCAATCTCGCCAGCACGCAGGGCCTCGGCCATCAGCGAGGGAGGTAACACCCGGAGCGAGAGATCGCGATCGGGATCGATCCCGGCATAGGCTAGCCAGTAACGCAGCATCAGCGCGTGGCTGGAAAAGCGATGGACGATCCCGACGATCGGCTTGCGATGATGCAATCCGATCGCTGTGGCGAAATCATGGGCAGCGGCGAGCGGATCATCAACCCGCGATGCCGGATCGGGATCGAGCGCCGCCGCGAAGGCGGTCGACATCGCCAGCGCGTTGCCGTTGAGGTTGAGCTTGAATGGCGCGGCGAGCTTTGCCGGCGTCTGGCTCAATCCAAGCGTCACCGCGATCGCAAGCGGGGCGAGCATGTGCGCCGCTTCCACCTGGCGATAGACCAACCGGTCGCGCAGCGTTGCCCAGGATGTCGTGCGGACCAGCCGAAGATCGATGCCCTGTGCTGCGGCGAAACCCTTTTCGCGCGCCGCGATCAGCACCGCGCTGTCGGCCAGAGGCAGGAAGGCGATCGAAAGCGGCGTCATCATGATCCCCCCAACAGATCGCTTGCCGTGATCAGCGCTTCCGCGACCTCTACGATGCGTCGATTCTGGCTCATCGCTGTGGAGCGCAGCAGCGCATAGGCATCCGCCTCGGACAGCTTGCGCGTGTTCATCAGGATCGCCTTGGCGCGATCGATCGTCTTGCGCTCAGCCAGCGCAGTCCTGGCCTCCTGCAATTCGCTCTGCATCTTGGCGAAAGCGTTGAAGCGACGGATGGCGAGATCGAGCACCGGTTTCACCCGCTCCTTGCGGAGACCATCGACGACATAGGCCGACACGCCCGCGTCGATAGCAGCACCAATCATGACCTCGTCAGACTGATCGACGAACATCGCGATCGGCCGCGCCAGCGCCCGGCTGACCGCCAGCATCTCCTCAAGCGTGTCGCGACTGGGGCTGCCGAGATCCATCAGCACGACATCGGGCGCCATCCGCTCCAGCCGCGCGACGAAGCCGCTCTGCGGTGGCACAACGTGGATATCGTCATACCCCGCCTCGCGCAGGCCCTCCTCAAGCACCGTCGCCCGCAGTCCGCTGTCATCGACGATTACGATTCGCATTGACCCCGCCGTTCGACATTCAAGTCGCAGGTCTTATTGCGGCACGTCAACATCGCAAGCAGTCTCAGGTCAGATGGAATACGGTCACGTAGGCACGCGACATCAATGACACGCTGAAGCTTCCTCAAAGGACTGCAACCTGAACCAGGTGGCTTCTTGCTTAGATGAGGAGCCGCTGAGCGTGGGCGCCGATGTCGGCCTTCCCAAATCTCGAGCGGGTGATGACGCTATGAAGCCGTCGCGGAATGTCGGGTTCCTCCGTCTGGGTTACCTGAAGCTGGACAATCCGCTTACGGCCCCAAAAGAAGCCGCGAGAATACAGCCCGGCCGAAAGGCTGATAGCTGCGCGCGCGAAGGCGGCATCTATTCTTGGATACCGCCTCTTGCTACTCGGGCGGCGGGGAGAGGAAAAATGCGCGCGATACAAGGGTTTCTAATCTGCACCGTACTGGTGCCCGTATCGGCGATAGCAGCGAACCAGCAGGCAGCGACACCCGCGGATGACATCGTCGTGCTTGGCGACGGACTGCCCCTTACTCCGGGTACGCCCGCCTATGGGTCGGTAGTGATCGATCGTGAGAGGCTCGACAATAATGCGTCCGGACGGATCGAAAATATCCTGACCGAGATCGCCGGGTTCCAGCAGTTTCGGCGTTCCGACAGCCGCTCGGCCAATCCGTCGGCGCAAGGCGCGACGTTGCGCGCGCTTGGGGGCAACGCATCAAGCCGGACACTGGTGCTGCTCGACGGCGTACCGATGGCCGATCCGTTCTTCGGCTATATCCCATTCAGTGCGTTGGTGCCTGAGCGGCTCTCGCTCATTCGTGTGACCAGAGGCGCGGGTAGCGGTGCGTTCGGGGCGGGGGCGGTTGCCGGCACGATCGAGCTTGCCAGCGCGGCGCGCGATGCGTTGCCGACGTTCAGCGGCCGTGCCTTCTACGGCAGCCGGGATTCGACCGAAATATCAGCAATGCTTTCCCCGGATCTCGGCAATGGTTTCGTTTCCCTGTCCGGCCGCTGGGATCGGGGCGACGGGTTCCAGACCACGCCGAAGGCCCAGCGCAATGCCGCTACGGTGCCTGCTGCCTATGACGGATGGTCGGTCAACCTGCGCGCGGTCGCGCCGATCGCGAGTGATGCCGAGGTCCAGTTCCGCCTCACATTGTTCGATGACGACCGGACGCTGCGTTTTCGCGGTGCCGACAGCACCAGTGAAGGTCAGGATGCCAGCATCCGCCTGATCAGCCGTGGCCGATGGCAGATCGATGCGCTGGCTTACGCGCAGCTGCGGAATTTTTCCAACATCGTGATCAGCTCGACGACCTTCAGGAAATCGCTCGATCAGCACAAGACGCCGTCGCAGGGCATCGGCGGCAAGTTCGAGCTTCGACCACCGGTGGACGGCGATCAGGTGCTGAAGCTGGGCGGGGATTTCAGGCTGGCCTCGGGCACGATGTACGAAACCGCCTATAATGCCAACACGCAAGCGATCACCGCGCGCCGTCGTGCCGCAGGTGACCAGAGCATAGTGGGGCTGTTTGTCGAGGACGACTGGACGATCGGACCGCTTGTCCTGACCGGCGGCGTTCGCGCGGACCACTGGACGATCCGCAAGGGCAATTTTCAGACTGGCAACGCATCAGGAAGCCAGATTGCCGTCACCAATTTCCCCGATCGCAGTGACTGGCAGTTTTCCGGACGGGCTGGCGCCCTGCTTCACGCAAGCGATGCAATCGATCTACGCGCTTCAGTCTATTCCGGCTTTCGGCTGCCGACGCTCAACGAGCTTTATCGGCCTTTCGTCGTCTTTCCGATTACGACCCGCGCCAACGCGGCGCTTACGCCCGAAAAGCTCAAAGGGGTGGAGGCGGGCATCGATTTCAAGCCCACTTCCGCGATCATGCTGGGGGCGACGCTGTTCTACAACCGCGTCAATGACGCGATCGCGAACGTGACGATCAACGCCACGACGCGGGAGAGGCGCAATGTCGATGCGATCGTCGCGAAAGGGATCGAGCTTACGGCCAATGCGCGCCTCGACAATGTCTCCTTCGACGCCTCCTATGCCTATAGCCACAGCGCCGTCCGTGCACTGGGCCTCGCCTTTGATGGCTTCGCGCCGATGCAAAGCCCACGGCACGCCGCGAGCGCGACGGTGGGCTGGTCGCCGAAGGATGGTCCGTCGCTCGCCATGACCATGCGCTATGTCTCACGCCAATATGAGGATGACCTCCAGACCGATTCTCTCCGCCACGCGCTGACGCTGGATGCCGTCGCCACTGTTCCGCTCGGCCACGGGATCACGCTTTCGGCACGCGCCGAAAACCTGTTCGACGCGACGGTGGTGACACGAAACTCCGGGGGGAGCATCGATCTCGGTACGCCCAGGACGCTCTGGATCGGGTTCAAATACACGCAGTGAAAACTATCTCGAGTCTACGCTCCCGGCCTTCCATCGCCTACGACAAAGTGAGGCCATGATGCCCGTCGCACATTCGAACTTGCCACCGTGACCATATAGCCGCCATGCGAACCGATATTGATGATGCGGCCATATTCCTCGTCGAGCATATGATTTATTAGGCTGGATCTTATGTGCGTTCTCGCCCTTGCGTGGCATGCCCATCCCCGCTGGCAGCTGGTGGTGCTGGGCAACCGCGACGAATATCATGACCGGCCCGCCCAGCCGTTGGAACGCTGGGCGGACCCCGATCATGTGCTGGCCGGGCGCGATCTCCGCTCGGGCGGCATCTGGATGGGCGTGTCGGAGCAAGGACGCTTCGCGGTTGTCACCAACCTGCGCGGCTTTGGCGGCCCGGAGCCGGATCGCCCGACACGCGGCAGGCTGACCGGCGATTTCCTGTTCGGTGAGGGATCGCCCAATGATGCAGATGACGAGACGCTGACGGCCTTCAACCCGTTCAACCTGTTGACCGTCGATCGGCAGGCCGCGTCCTTCCTCTCGAACCGTCCGCACGTTTTGCGTGCAAAGCTCGCGCCGGGAATCTACGGTCTTTCCAACGCGGCGCTGGATGAACCCTGGCCAAAGACGCTTCAGCTCAAGGAAGCGCTGCTCGATTGGATCGTGCAGGACGGTGGCCAGCCCGAGGCCCTGCTATCGGTTCTTCGCGACGACGCGCTGCCCACCACGGGTCTGCGCGAGGCCGCGCCGTCCGATATTCCTGCCGAGCCACCCTTGTCGCCCGTCTTCATCCGCAGTCCCGTCTACGGCACGCGGTGCAGCACCGTTGTCGCGATCGACGGCGCAGGACAGGGCGTGATCATCGAGCGCCGCTATACACGTAATGCCACTGTGGATGGCGACACGACGCTTCGCTTCGCGTGGCCCGGCTAGGATCAGTCGAGGCTCTTCGAAACCTGCTCGAACACGTCCTTGGACAGACCAGGTGTCGCCAGCACCCGCTGGAGTTCCGTCCGCATCATCGCGCCGCGTGCTTCATCGAACCGGCGCCAGCGGCCAAGCGGAGGCACCAGCCGGGCGGCGGTCTGCGGGTTCAGGCGATCGACCTCGATCACCTTGTCGGCGAGGAAGCGATAACCACGACCCGATTTCTCGTGAAACGCGCGCTGGTTAGCCGCGAACGCACCCACCAGTGAGCGAACCCGGTTCGGATTGGCGAGGGTGAAATCGGGATGCCTTGCCAGCGCCTCGACTGCCGCCGCGGTATCGGAACGCGTCGAATAGGCCTGCGCGCTGAACCATTTGTCAAGCACGAGCCCATCGTGGCGGTAACGCTGGTGGAATTCCTCGAATGCCTGGCCACGTTCCGGCGCATCGCCGTTAGCAAGAACGCCGAGCGCGCCCTGCCGGTCGGTCATGTTGTCGGCATCGGCGAACTGGCGATAGGCGATCTGCGACGCATCGGGCGCCTCGCTTGCGGCTATATAGCCAAGCGCGACGGTGCGCAGGCGGCGCAGTCCCTTGGGGCCGGGCGCATATTCGTAGCGGTTGGCCGCGGTGCGCTGATAGGCGGCGCGCCAATGCTCCTCCAGTTCGGTGCCGATATCGGCACGCAACGCATCACGCGCCCTCGCGATCACGTCGGGATCGACCACCAGCAACTGATCGCCGACGAACGCCTCGCTCGGCAGCAGCAGTGCCTCGGCGATGAAGGCGGCATCGAGGTCCGGATCGGCCAGCGTCTGCCGGATCGCCTCGATCACTGGCTCGTGATCGGCCCGGCCGGTCGCGACCGCGCCCAGCATCGTGTCGAGCATCAGCTGCTGCATCGCCTCATAGCGGGCGAAGGGATCATCGTCCCGCGCCGACAGGAAGGCGAGATCGGCCGCGCTCCGCTCGGCTTCGATGATCACCGGGGCCGAGAAACCGCGATTGATCGACAGCACCGGCCGCTCGTTGATCCCTTCGAACAGGATCTCGTGGCTCTCCCCGTCGAGCTGGACGAGCCGTTCCTCGCCCAGCCGCTCGCCGGTCAACTCTCCGAACAGCGCGATTCGCAACGGGACCAGCGTCGGTTGCTTGCTCGGCTGGCCGGGCGTCGCCGGGATCGACTGATCGAGCGTCAGCAGCGCGCGACCGCCGGCAGGTTCATGGCTGAGCGTTGCCCGCACGCGCGGCGTGCCTGCCTGTGAATACCAAAGCCGGAACTGGTCGAGATCGACACCGCTCGCATCCTCCAGCGCGGCCACGAAATCCTCGCAGGTTACGGCCTGGCCATCGTGGCGCGCGAAATAGAGGTCAGTGCCTGCCCGGAACTGCTGCGGCCCCAGCAGGGTGTGCAGCATCCGGATCACCTCGGCGCCCTTGTTGTAGACCGTTGCGGTGTAGAAGTTGGAGATCTCGATATAGCTTTCCGGGCGAATCGGATGCGCGAGCGGCCCGGCATCCTCGGGGAACTGCGCCGCCCGCAAGGTCCGGACGTCCTCGATTCGCTTGACTGCTGCCGATCCCTGATCAGCGGAGAATTGCTGGTCGCGGAAGACGGTGAAGCCCTCCTTGAGCGAGAGCTGGAACCAGTCCCGGCAGGTGACGCGGTTGCCCGACCAGTTGTGGAAATATTCGTGCGCGACCACGCCCGCCACCGCGTCATAATCGAAATCGGTCGCGGTATCCGGATCGGCCAGGATGTAACGCGAATTAAAGATGTTGAGGCCCTTGTTCTCCATCGCCCCGAAGTTGAAATCGGCGACCGCCACGATGTTGAAAACGTTCAGGTCATATTCGCGGCCATAGACATGCTCGTCCCACGCCATCGAAAGTTTGAGTGCGGACATCGCGTGCGCGGTACGCGGCAGATCCTCCGGCTTCACCCAGATGCCGAGATCGACCTCCTTACCCGATCGGGTGATGAAGCTGTCGCTGTTCACCGCGAGATCAGCCGCCACCATCGCGAACAGATAGCTGGGCTTGGGGAAAGGATCGCGCCATTCGGCCCAGTGCCGTCCGCTATCGAGATCGCCAAACCCGATCTTGTCGCCATTGGCGAGCAGCACCGGGAAGCGCGCCTTGTCCGCCTCCATCCGCACCGTGTAGCTGCTGAGCACGTCGGGCCGGTCGGGGTGGAAGGTGATCCGGCGAAAGCCTTCCGGCTCGCACTGCGTGCAGAGCATGCCGCCGCTCGCATAAAGGCCCATCAACTGCGAATTCTTGGCTGGGATGATCTCGACTTCGGTCTCGATCACATGGGTATCGCCCGGCAGGTCGATAAGTAGCGCGCTGCCGTCCAGCCGCCAGCTATCGGCATCACCCTCGCCATCGATCCGCACGTCGAGCGGGATCAGCCCGTCGCCCTCCAGCCGCAGCGGCCGGCGATGCTCACCCGAGCGCTCCACCGTGAGCCGCGCGCGCACCCGCGTGACATCGGGATCGAGCGTGAAGTTGAGCGTGACCTCCGGCACCAGCCAGTCCGGCGCGCGATAATCCTCGCGACGGTGGACGGGTGGCGCGGCAGGCGCGGCGGCGGGACGGGCATCAAGCATGGGATCGGCTCTATATCGCCCGCATTGCGGATGAAAGCCCCCGCTTCCATAAGCGGATCATGTCGCATCTCCTGATCTTCGGCCCCGGCTACAGCGCCAGCCGCATCGCCGACCGGATGCGGGTCACCGGCTGGCTTGTAACAACGATCGGGCGGTCAACGATCGGGGACACCGCATTGGTCCATGCGGCGGCGGCAAGCGCGACCCATATTCTCTCCTCGGTTCCTCCCAATGGCGAGGGCGATCCTGTGTTGCGCCTTCATGCCGATGCGATCACGGCATCTCCTGCTGGCTGGGTCGGTTATCTGTCCTCGACCGGGGTCTATGGCGACAGCGGCGGCGCCTGGATCGACGAAAGCGCGCCAGTCGCCGGGCGCCGCCCGACACGCAACGCCGCCGATCTCGCGTGGCAGACGATCCACCCGCAGGCGCGCGTCTTTCGACTGCCGGGCATCTACGGCCCCAACCGCTCGGCGCTTGATCGGATCGCCGAAGGCCGCGCGCACCGCATCGATCTGCCGGATCAGGTTTTCAGCCGCATCCATGTCGACGACATCGCAAGCGGCGTGATCGCCAGTTTTGAGGCGGGGTCGCCGGGCATCTATAATTTGGCGGACGACCTGCCCGCTCCGCAGAACGACATCATTTCCTACGCAGCCGCCCTGCTCGGCATCCCGGCTCCGCCCTTGCTGCCGCTGGAAGACGCCGGTTTGTCGCCGGAAGCGAGAAGCTTCTATTCGGAAAACCGCCGGGTTTCGAACCTACGGGCGAAACGCCTGCTGGAGTGGCGGCCGCGCTATGCCGACTATCACGCCGGGCTCGATGCCTGCCTCAGATCCCGAAGCGCGCCCGCGAGCATGGCGATGTCGCCCTTGCGCTGATCCCAGGAGACCACCAGCCGCGCCAGTCCCGGCTCCCAGTCATAAAATTCGAAGCCTGCCTCACGAAGCGAAGCGGCCTCTTCGTCGCTGAGCCTGATGAAAAGTTCATTGGCTTCCACTGGATGCGCGAGCCTTTCCCCGGCCGCTTCCGCCAATAGCCGGGCACCCGCATTCGCCGCGCCTGCATTGGCAAGCCAGCGATCCTCCTCCAGCAATGCCAGTATCTGCGCCGCCTGGAAACGCCCCTTCGAGGACAGATGCCCGCTGCGTTTCCGGCGGATGCGCAGTTCAGCGGCGAACTCGGGCCGGAAGCTGATCAGCGCCTCCGCATTCATCCCGCCGTTCTTGATGAAGCCGAAGCTCATCATCTCTACCCCCGCCCGCCAGGTCAGATCGGCGGGATGGCAGCCGAGATACGCGACGGCATTTGCAAAACGCGCGCCGTCGAGATGGAAACGCAACCCGCGGGAGTGCGCTAGTGCGCCGATCGCGGCGGTCTCGTCGGGTTTGTAGACACATCCGAGCTCGGTGGCGTTGGTGATCGAAATGGCAGCGGGCTGAACGCGGTGGACATCCTTGCGAATCGGCGCCAGCCGCGCCGAGATCGCTTCGGGGGTCAGCTTCGCACCCTCACCTTCAATCGGAATGAGCTTCGCGCCATGGGTGAAAAATTCCGGTGCTCCGGCCTCGTCGTTCCAGATATGCGCGTCCTCGTGACACAGGATGCCGCCATAAGGCGGGCACAGTGCGGCGAGCGAGAGGCTGTTGGCGGCGGTGCCGGTGGTGACCCAGAGCGCCGCTACCTCAGTGCCGAACAGGTCGGAAAACAGGCCATCCAGCTTCCGGCTCAACGCGTCGCCATCATAACCGGCGTCGGGCGCGTTGGCCGCCGAGATCGCCGCCAGAACCTCGGGGCAGACCGATGCCGTGTTGTCGGAAATGAAGCGCATGGCGCCGGTTGGCATGGGATCGGGATCGGCGTCAACGGCCCGACCAAGTCATTTACCATTCATGTAAACCCCATTACGGCCCCCGCTGATGATTGCGCCGACGCCGACCACACGACGCGAGCATTTCGCTTCCCTTGCCGCATTCGCCCTGTTGATTCCCACACTGGCACGCGCCGCCGTTGGGGCGAACGAGGCGTTTTCGTGGCAGGGCCTGATCGCGCGGGCCAAGGCGCTGGCGGGCAAGCCGTGGCAGCCGATCGAACTGCGCACCCACGCCCATGCCATCGATTATGACGCGGTCGGCAATATCGGCTACCGGCCGGACAAGACGCTGTGGCCCGATCATGGCAGCGGTGGCGTTCGTTTCTTTCCACTGTCGCGCTACGCCCAGATGCCGGTCGAGATTTCCGTGGTCGAGGCGGGCCGTGCCTCGCCTTTCCGTTATGACGCGGCGCTATTCGAAGCGAAGTCCGGCGAACTGACCAAACTGCTCGCCGAAAGCGACGGCTTCGCGGGCTTTCGCGCAATGAACGCAAGTGGGATCGGCGACTGGCTGGCCTTCCAGGGCGCGAGCTATTTCCGCTCGGCCGGGCCACTCAACCAATATGGCCTGTCGGCGCGCGGGCTTGCGATCAACACCACCGTCCCGGGCATGACCGAGGAATTCCCAGCCTTCACCCATTTCTGGCTGGAACGCGGCGCCGATGGGGCCTTGATCGTCTATGCCTTGCTCGACAGCCCAAGCGTCACCGGCGCCTATCGGCTGGTCAATCGCAAGACCGATAGCGCGATCGTGCAGGATGTGACGACTGCACTGTTCGTCCGCAAGGATATTGCCCAACTCGGCATCGCCCCGCTGACCAGCATGTTCTGGTATGGTGAAGGCAACCGCGCGCAGGGGATCGATTGGCGGCCGGAAATCCACGATTCGGATGGGCTGGCGTTGCTCACCGGCAAGGGAGAGCGGATATGGCGGCCACTGGTCAATCCGCCCCGCGCCGCCACCAGCAGCTTCTTCGACAATGGCCCGCGCGGCTTCGGTTTACTCCAGCGCGATCGTGCCTTCGATCATTATCAGGATGATGGCGTTTTCTATCAGAAGCGCCCCAGCCTGTGGGTGGAACCGCAGGGCAATTGGGGTGCGGGCGCGGTCACCCTGTTCGAAATCCCGACCAACCGCGAGATCGATGACAATATCGTCGCCTTCTGGACACCCGCCCGGCAACCGCGCCGCGGCCAGCGCCTCGATTTCTCCTATCGGCTGAACTGGATCGACGCGGAGCCACAGCCGACCTCGGTCGCAAGGGCGACCGATGTCTGGCTCGGCACGGCGGGCCGGCCCGGCCACGACCCGATCCCGAATGCGCGCAAGCTGGTTATCGATTTCACCGGCGGCGAGCTCGATCGCTATGATCGCACGCAGGCGGATCCGGTTGTTGAAGTGAAAAATGGCAAACTGCTGAGCGCGGTCGCCTATCCGGTCGCCGAGTCGCGCCAGCATTGGCGCCTGCTTGCCGATATCGCCCGCGACAGCGGCCAGACGAGCGATTTACGCGTTTTCCTGAGAAGCAAAACCACTGCGCTTAGCGAAACAGTGTTCTATCAATTGCAATGGCCTGATGGTTAACGCTGATTAAGGAACAACAAAGACTGCGAGGTGTTTGCGAAATTGGTGAACACCCCGCTGATCAGAATTTCGATACTTTTAGGGGAGGGTGTCGAGCATTTGACCAAGGGACTATTGAATGTATCGCCCCGCATTTTCCCGCTCGGCCGCGCTTAGACAAGATTTCGAATCCCAGGATCGTTGCTTGGCCGATCTCCCGGCCGAGGCACCGCTTGCCATGCCGACCCAAGACCTGCGCGCTGCACCCGAGAGCAAGAAGCCGCCGCTTCCCGACCTGATGGCCGGGCGCCGCATGTTCCTGATCGGCGGCTGCCTGCTGATCGGCCTGCTGGGCGCCCAGGAGATGGCGCGGCCAATGTCGGCGGACGGCACGAGCCTGTGGGATGCTTTGCTCGCCACGCTCTTTTTCGGGCTGTTCAGCTGGATCGCCTTTGGCTTCCTCAATGCTCTGGCCGGCTTCGTCTCGCTAATGAGCGCGGGGCCGATGCTGCCGCGCTGGCTTGCCCGGCCTCGGCTGCCCACCAAGCGGGTGGCGATCCTGATCCCGATCTACAACGAGGCGGTCGAGCCGCTATTTGACCGGCTGCGGACCATGGCCGCTTCGGTCGAGGCACTTGACCTTGGACATCTGTTCGACATGTTCATCCTGAGCGATTCCGCGGCTGGTGCCGAAAGCGCCGAGCGTGACGCCTATGAAGCAATGCGCCGATCGTTCGACATGGCGGTCTATTATCGCCGCCGTCCGGCCAATGTTGCCCGCAAGCCCGGCAACATCGCGGAATGGGTGCGCCGGTTCGGCGGGGCCTATGAGCATATGGTGGTGCTCGACGCCGACAGCTTGATGAGTGGCACCGCGCTCGCACGGCTGGCGGCGACAATGGAGGCCGATCCGCGCATCGGCCTGCTTCAGACCATCCCGCAGATTCACAACGCCCGCACCGCTTTTGCACGCTGGCAGCAGTTCGCATCCGCCGCCTATGGATCGGTCGCGAGCGCCGGTCTGCAATGGTGGTCGGGTTCGGAGGCGACCTTCTGGGGCCATAACGCGATCATCCGCACCCGCGCCTTCGCGGAAAGCTGCGGCCTGCCCAAACTCTCCGGCCCCGAGCCGTTCGGCGGCGAGGTGATGAGCCATGACATGGTCGAGGCGGCGATGCTCCGCCGGCGCGGCTGGGCGGTGCATATGATCAGCCTGCCCGACGGCAGCTATGAGGAATTTCCGCCGACCCTGCCCGATTATGCCGTGCGCGATCGCCGCTGGTGCCAGGGCAATCTCCAGCATCTTCGCCTGCTTGCCTCGGGCGGCTTCCACTGGGTCAACCGTCTCCAGCTCCTGATGGGCGCTTCGGCCTATCTCACATCGCCGCTATGGCTGATGCTGCTGCTCGCGGGACTGATCGAGCCGTTCAGGGTGAGCCTGCTCCATTGGGGGCTCGTACCTTCGGGATGGCTACTTCTGCTGACCATGGCATTGCTGCTCGGACCGAAGCTGATGGCGCTGATGTGGCTTTCGGTCGATGATCGCCTGCGGAACAGCCTGGGCGGTACCCGCAGCGTGATCGCCAGCATCTCGGTCGAGGTTCCGGTTTCCGTGGTGATGGCACCGATCATCATGCTCACACAGACGATGGCGATCATCGATATCATCCGTGGCAGGCCGAGCGGCTGGTCCCCACAATGCCGTGACGCCGACGGCATTTCCTTTGATTCGGCATGGGACCGCTATCGCTGGCATGTATCGGTCGGCATGCTGTTCGCAACTGCGATCCTGACGGGCGTAGACGGCGCGCTGTGGACATTGCCCGTGGCCGTGGGCCTTATCGGGGCGCCATGGATCGCCATGATCGGCGCACGGGTCGACATCGGCGACAAGCTCGCGGCCAAGGGCCTGTTCCTTTCCGCCGCCGAAGCCAGACAGCTGCGTCCCAGACCTGACGTTTTACCGCTCCCGCATTTTCGGGCTCTCTCGGAACAGTCAGCGGATCATCGGCTATTAACCCCCTAGCGCCTATGAGGGGCGGGTTATGCTGATGATATTGGTAACCCTGGCTGCCGGAGCCAAGGTGGCGGCGTCGCCAGGGCCGGAGGCCGTGGCTCCGGTTCCGCCGCCTCCAGTTCCTATCATCGCGCCACGGCGGCTGCCCGATCCGATCCTCTTTATCGATCTGCCGCCCCCTGCCACCGAGCTCCCCAAAGCGACGAGGGATTTGATCGAAGCCGCGTTCGACGCGGGCGAGGAAGCGACGGTCGCATCGCTGTTCAAGCTCGCGCGCCGCACCAATCCCCAAGCCAGCCGGCAGATCGAGGCGCTGGAAGCCGAAATATCCGCGCGCCGTGCCGAAAAGCTCGCGCGCGAAGCCCGTGAACGAGCCGATCGGCTGGCCGCGGCCTCATTCCTCGATAACTGGAAGGGCGAAATCGAACTCGGCGGCTCGCGCTCCACCGGCAACACCAGGACGGTCGCGATCTACGGCGCGCTCAGCCTCGATCGTGAAGGGCTGCGCTGGACGCATGCGCTCAAGGCACGCGCTGATTTCCAGCGATCGCGTGGCGTCACCACGGCCGATCGGTACCGGCTGCTCTATCAGCCGAGCTACAAGATCAATGATGGCATGTTCGTCTATGGCCTCGGGCAATATGAGCGTGATCGCTTTCGAGGCTTCAGTGGCCGCTATTCGCTCAGCAGCGGGCTTGGTTTCACGCTGATTTCCACACCGGATGTGAAGCTCAACATTCAGGGCGGCCCCGCTGCGCGCTATGTCGACCGAATCGACGAACCGAACCGCACGACAGCCGCCGCACGCGGCTCGCTGTTGCTACGCTGGAAGCTCGCGCCCACGCTCAGCCTGAACCAGGATGCCTCGATCTATCTGGAAAAGGGCGACACCAATGCCCAGTCGACGACGTCACTGGAAACGCGGCTGCTCGGCAAGCTGAAGGCACGCTTCAGCTATGATCTGCAATATGAAGATCGCGATTTCACCGGCCGTGAGCCGCTCGACACGACCAGCCGGGCAACCCTCGTCTACAGCTTCTAGAAAGAGCTGATCAGCCCTGACGCGCCTTGAAGCGGCGGTTGGTCTTGTTGATCACATAGGTCCGGCCGCGCCGACGGATCACGCGATTGTCGCGGTGACGCCCCTTGAGCGATTTGAGCGAATTGCGGATCTTCATGGCTTCGAACGCCTGCCTTGTCTAATCATCTGAATGCCAAAAATGAGGCGCTCCCCTATGCGGGCGCCCCGTCGAAGTCAACCCATGGCTGATCCGTTCACCCTGGATGCAGCGCTTTCAACCTAGAAGCGTTCGAGGCATTATGCGGCAAAGAGGCAGGAGGGACGCCATGGGGATGTTCGGCAAGGGATCGGCTCTGGCGGCATTGCTGCTGCTCGGCGGCTGCGCCGCGCAGGTGCCACCTGTGGAGGTGACCCGCTTCCATCTCGGCCAGCCGATCGCGCGCGGCGAAATCGCCGTCGAACCGCGCGATCCCAACGAGGCCAAAAGCCTTGAGTTCGCAGGCGAGGCGGCCTCGATCTCACGCGAGCTGAAGGCGGCGGGATTCGCCATCGCGCCTGATCTGCCGCGCTCCGAATTGGTCGCCGTGGCGGACATTCAGCAAATCACCCGTCAGACCGGCCCCGAGCGGTCGGCCTTCAGTATCGGCCTTGGCGGTGGCAGCTATGGCGGCGGGGTCGGCGTGGGCGGCGGGGTCAGCTTTCCGGTCGGCAAGAAGACCGTGCCGCGCGCTACCCGGACCGACCTGTTCGTGCAGATCAAACGCCGCTCGGACGGCACCGTCATCTGGGAAGGTCGCGGCCGCCTCGAAGCGCGCGATGGCACACCCCTCGCCTCACCCGTCGCTGCCGTCGACAAGCTGGCAGCCGCCCTGTTCAAGGACTTTCCCGGCGAGTCCGGCCGCACTATCACTGTCAAATGACGATCAGCATCACGAGCGATTTCGACAGCGGCAATATCGAGGTTTTGGGCATAGAAGGCTTCAGCGCCGAGCTGAAAATCCGCAACGACAAGGATTCTGCCTTCTACCAGTGGTTCCATTTTCGCGTGTCAGGCGCGAAGGGCCGGCCGATCGAGTTGCGCATTACCAATTGCGGCGGCTCGGCCTATCCCAATGGCTGGCCTGGTTACCGCGCGCGCTTCAGCAATGACCGGCAGGATTGGCGCCAGGCCGATACCGGCTATGGCGATGGCGTGCTGACCATCCGCCACAGGTCGGAGGCTGACGCAGTGTGGTTTGCCTATTTCGCGCCTTATTCAATGGAGCGGCATCACGATCTGGTCGCCGGGATCGCGGGCAAGCCGGGCGTCTCGTTGGTCGAGCTGGGCAAAACCCTCGATGGTCAGCCGCTAGACTGCCTCGAAATGGGGACCGGGCCGAAGCATGTCTGGCTCTATGCGCGCCAGCATCCCGGCGAGACGATGGCCGAATGGTGGATGGAGGGCGCGCTCGAAATGCTTACCAATCCCGCCGACCCCGTCGCCAGTCACCTGCGCGAAAAAGCAACGTTCCACATCATTCCAAACATGAACCCGGACGGATCACGGCGTGGCCATCTGCGCACCAACGCCGCTGGTGTGAACCTCAATCGCGAATGGCACGCGCCGAGCGCCGAGCGGTCGCCCGAAGTGCTCCATACGCTATCCCGCATGGACCGAACCGGCGTCGACTTCGCGATGGACGTGCATGGCGACGAATCGATCCCTCATGTGTTCATCGCCGGGTTCGAAGGCATCCCCCGCTGGACCGACCGTCAGGGCGAACTCTATCACCGCTACCGCGATCGGCTGGCCGAGCGCACCCGCGACTTCCAGACGCGCCATGGTTATGGCACTGCCCCTCCCGGCAAGGCGAATCTGTCGATGTCCACCAACCAGCTCGCCAACCGCTTTGGCTGCGTGGCGATGACGCTCGAAATGCCCTTCAAGGACAATGACGATCAGCCCGATCCGGAACGCGGCTGGTCACCCGAACGATCCAAATCGCTAGCCCGCGAATGCCTCGCAACGCTGGCTGAGCTGAACGACGAACTCTGAAGCGCGATTAAGGCTTATTCTTCGGAATCGGCGCCCGCACGTAATGCGCGCTCGGAGGACGGGGCAGGATTGGCCGTCACACGCACCGACGGGATCTGCCATTGCTCGCCGGCTTCGGTCGCACGGAACCGGTCGGAGCCGATATGGGCAAGCGACAGGGCCGCGCGCAGCTCGGCAGGCGGATCATCGATCCGTTCGGCGGACAGCTGAAAGGTGCCCCAATGGATGCCCAGGGCGTACATCGCTCCCAGCCGCTCGAACACGGTGACCGCTTCGGGCGGATTGATATGGTTGGGCGCCATCATGTCGCGCGGCATGTAGGAGCCGATCGGAATCAGCGCGAAGCGGATCGGGCCGTGACGCGCCGCCTCATAGGGCCATAGCCCATCGCCCAGGCCGGTGTCGCCCGCGAAGAACAGGTTGCCGCCGGGCAGCGTCACCGTGAAGCCCGACCACAACATGCGGTTGCGATCCTTGGCGAACCGCGTGCCCCAATGGTGGACGCGATCGATGAAGACGGTGATCCCCGGCCGCACCGAGACACTTTGCCCCCAATCGCGCGCGACCGATTCGATGCCTTTGCCCTTCAGGATCGTGTCGTTGCCGAGAGAGGTGATGATCAGCGGCTTGTCGCGCTGCCACAGCCGGCGCAGGGTCGGGATATCCATATGATCGTAATGGCTGTGGCTGAGGAGCACGACGTCGATCTTGGGTAGATCCTCGAATCGCACACCCGGTGCCCGATGCCGCTTTGGGCCAATACCCGGCACCGGCGAGGCCCAGGTCGACCAGATCGGATCGGTGAGGATGTTGAGCCCCTCGGTCTGGATCAGCGCCGTTGCATGGCCGATCCACGTCACGCGCATCGCCTCTCCGGCAACATGCGCAGGGGGACGGGTCGGCGCGACCGGAACCTCGTCGGGCCAGGCCGGGCGACCGTCGGTGAAGAAGAAGCGGAGAATCCGGGTCGGGTTGAAATAACGTTTGGGGCCGGTCGCCGGCAGATCGCCGCCATCGGGATTGAAGAAGTGCACGCCATCGAAATGGCCGCTCGGCATGCCTTCATAATAGACGCGGTCGAGGAAGTGCGGGACGACGATGATCGTCGCTATGAGCAGCGCGACGGCAAGATAGAGCGCCTTGAACAGGGACTTCAACACACCCTGCACCGCTGCTCAGTCCCGCACCAGGGTCACGAAGTCGATGTCCGGCCCGCCCATTTCGCGCGATGCCACCCGCCAGCCCAGTCCGAGTGGCGGCATCCTGGTGTCGCCTTCAGGCGATCGGTGCACTTCGGTCAGCTCGATCCGGCGAGCATGCGGCAGGAACAGGCGGTAAATCTCGGCGCCGCCGATCACCGCAATTTCCGATGCATCGCCGGCAAGCGCAATCGCGGACTCAGCGTCATACGCCACCTCGGCGCCCTCCCCCCTCCAGTTCCCGTCGCGCGTAACGACGATGTGGCGTCGACCGGGTAGCAAGCCAGGCAGGCTCTCGAAAGTCTTCCGGCCCATTACCATCGGCTTGCCCATGGTAAGTTTCTTGAAATGCCTAAGGTCCTCGGGGATGTGCCACGGCAACGCTCCGCGATTGCCGATAACGCCATTGTCCCCCCGTGCCACGACGAAGAAGATCTCAGCAGGCAAGATCAATCCTTCCCGTCATCCCAGCCTTCGCAGGACCTTTGCAGAATTCCTTCCACCTCGGGCGGAGCCGTTATGCAAAGGTCCCGCTTGCGCTGGAATGACGCGACAGCTTCCATCACACCGCGACCGGCGCGGGAATATGCGCGTCAGCTTCATAGCCGACAATCTCGAAATCCTCATATTCATACTGATCGATCGCGGGCGGGTGGCGCTTGATCACTAGCTTCGGCAGCGGTTTGGGCGTGCGCGTCAGTTGCAGGCGCGCCTGATCGAGATGGTTGGAATAGAGGTGGCAATCGCCGCCGGTCCAGATGAAGTCGCCCACCTCCAGCCCGCATTGCTGGGCGAGGATATGGGTCAGCAGCGCATAGGAGGCGATGTTGAACGGCACGCCGAGGAACACGTCGCAGCTCCGCTGATAGAGCTGGAGGCTGAGCTTGCCGCCCGCAACATGAGTCTGGAACAGGAGGTGGCAGGGCGGCAGCGCCATCTGCGGCACATCCGAGGGATTCCAGGCCGAGACGATCTGCCGCCGCGATCCGGGCTTGGTTTTGATCATCTCGATCAGCTGCGAGATCTGGTCGATATGGCTGCCGTCCGGACCGATCCAGTCGCGCCACTGCTTGCCGTAGACCGGGCCGAGATCACCATTCTCGTCGGCCCATTCATCCCAGATGCTGACCCGGTTCTCCTTGAGCCATGCGATATTGGTGTCGCCGCGCAGGAACCACAGAAGCTCGATGATGATCGATCGCAGGTGCAGCTTCTTGGTGGTGAGCACCGGGAAACCCCTCGACAGGTCGAACCGCATCTGATGGCCGAAGACGGACAGGGTGCCGACTCCGGTGCGGTCCTCCTGCACCACGCCATCGTCAAGAATCCGGCGGATGAGATCGAGATAGGGCTGCATGCCCCACCGCTATGCCGTGGCGGGCCGGGGGTGCCAAGCGCCAATCCCGGGCCTTGATGAATCCGATGTGGATCAATTCATGAATGATAGCGACCAAAACCGAGCTTTTCCGACGTGCCGTTTTCGGCCTCTCGCGTCACATCGGCTTAATGGCAGGCGCAGGCCTCCTTTTACGAAATGCCGCCGATGCGGTGGCGATCTTGGGAGGCGGCCTCCGGGTCGCGCGGCGCGAGTGGCTTCGGCTGGCCCATCTCGATGAAAATGGCGCCCTGCTCGGCGTTACCGCGCATGCCGGCGGCCATGACGCGCTGGCGCTTTCTCCCGGCAAGATCGTGCGCGACGTTTTCGCCCATGGCGCCCGTCGTTTGCTTCTCGCACATAATCATCCGAGCGGGGATCCCACGCCAAGCCGCGCGGACCATGTGGCGACCCGGCGACTTGCCGAACTGATGCGCGCTCTTGAAATCGAGCTTGTCGATCATCTCGTGTTCGCGCGCGATGGAGTGACGAGCTTTCGCGGTTCGGGATTGTTGTAACGGATCAGCAAGCCAACTTCTGAACGGCGCGAATGATGCGCGGCACGACATGACGATCCCAGAGCCAGCCATGCCCGGAGGTTCGCAGCTTGCGTCGGAAAGAAAAACTCTGCGCGCCCGCCGCCGCACACGAACAGCGGTTAAACGTTCGTTTCGGCGAGATAACGCTGCCGCAGCACGTCGATCTCGGCGAGCGCGCCGTCGACCTCGGCATGCCAGAACGACCATCCGTTGCACGAAGGCGCCCCCTGTAGCTCAGCCCCCAGCTTGTGGATCGATCCGCTCTGCGACCCGATTGCCAGCGAGCCATCGGCACGCACTTCCACCCGCCAACGCCGTTTAGCATCGGTCAGCACGGTACCCGGCGCCACCACGCCAGCCTCGACCAATGCGCCGAAGGCCACGCGCGGCGCGCCCTTCTTTTCCGGCATCACCGTCATCGCGCTTTCATCGAGCGGCAGAGTGCTTTCGATCCGCGCATGCGCCGCCTTCACATAGGCCGGCTCGCGCTCGATCCCGATCCAGCGCCGCCGCAGCCGCCGCGCCACCGCGCCGGTCGTCCCGGTCCCGAAGAAGGGATCGAGCACGATATCACCCGGCTCGGTGCAGGCGAGCAACACACGATAGAGCAGCGCCTCCGGCTTCTGGGTCGGATGGGTCTTGTGGCCGTCGTCATCCTTCAGCCGCTCGCCGCCCGAACAGATCGGCAGCGTCCAGTCGGAGCGCATTTGCACATCGTCGTTGAGCGCCTTCATCGCGCGATAGTTGAAAGTGTAGCGCGCCTTCTCACTCTTGGCGCACCAGATCATCGTCTCATGCGCGTTGGTGAAGCGCGTGCCCTTGAAGTTGGGCATCGGGTTCGCCTTGCGCCAGACGATGTCGTTGAGGATCCAGTAGCCCTCGTCCTGGAGCGCCGCGCCGACACGGAAAATATTATGGTAGCTGCCGATCACCCACAGCGTGCCGTCATCCTTGAGGATGCGCCGCGCTTCCTTGAGCCAGGTGCGCGTGAAGCGATCATAGGCCTCGAACGTATCGAACTTGTCCCAGTCGTCGGTGACGGCGTCGACATGGCTGCCATCCGGCCGGAACAGCTCGCCGCCAAGCTGGAGATTATAGGGCGGATCGGCGAAGATCATGTCCACCGATTTGTCGGGCAGCGCAGCCATCGCCGCGACGCAATCCTGCTGGATGATGGTGTCGAGCGGGAGCAGTGCCAATTGCGGCACCACGTCCTTCGCGGCACGCGTGCTCCGCTTGCTGTCGATCCGTTGTACGACGCCCATCAGGCCCCCGCCCTGTTAACCAAGACCGCCATGGTGAGTCTTCAGGACTCTCCGGTCAAGCACAAAGACTTAAGGGTCGATCTTGAGAAAATGGTTAACGCGGAAGAACGAAAGGAGTCCTCCACCGCATGTAGGGGCTGGTAAGTTTCGAGGGACTCAATCGCTTGTGGTGTGGCCCGACGGACTCACAAATTCAGCATCAGCTGCGCCACCGGCGCGAAGCTTCTCCGATGCAGCGGCGTTGGCCCCAAACGCGTCAAGGCATCGCGGTGGTCGGGCGTGCCGTAACCCTTATTGCGCGACCAGCCATAGCCCGGATGCTCCGCATCATAGGCGATCATCATCCGGTCCCGCTCATGCTTTGCAACGATCGAGGCGGCGGCGATCGAGAGGCAGAGCGCATCCCCATCCACCACCGCCCGCGCCTTGTAGCGCCAGCGCGGCAGGGTGTTGCCGTCGACCAGCACGTCGCCAGGCTCGATCCCCAGCGCCTCGACCGCGCGGGTCATCGCCAGCATCGTCGCCCACAGGATGTTAAGCTGGTCGATCTCCTCGACGCTCGCCATCCCGACGCCGACCTGCGCCTTGATCCGGATCTCGCCGCACAGATCGGCTCGGCGCTGCTCGCAGAGTTTCTTGCTGTCGTCGATGCCCTTGGGCACGCGCCGCCGGTTGAGGATCACGGCGGCCGCCACGACGGGCCCGGCCAGCGGCCCCCGCC
>Ga0065707_10082071_pt1 | contig 22836 bp, 18 predicted proteins | sample SwiRhicommuniRL3_FD_59094 | JGI IMG/M metagenome (GOLD analysis project Ga0065707, IMG submission 59094) | Switchgrass rhizosphere bacterial communities from Rose Lake, Michigan, USA - RL3 v2 (version 2) | ecosystem: Host-associated > Plants > Roots > Rhizosphere > Soil | place: East Lansing...
ACCACCACGCTCGGACATGCCTGGCGCGCAGAGTTGCAGCAATCGCACCGCTCCAACGACGTTGACGTCATAGAGATCGAGGAATGCAGATGGGTCGGTGTCGAGAACACCGCCGGGAAAGGTCGCGGCGGCGGCGTGAACCAGGATGTCCGGAGCTCCCAACACCCCAGTCATTTCCGCCACGACCTTCTCGAGCGCAACCGAAGAGCGCAGATCGGCAATTAGATTGTGATCGCTCGCGACAGCAGGGCGAATGTCCAGCCCCGCAACCCGCGCGCCCTCGGCCTGAAATAGCTTGACGATCGCCGCACCGATGCCGCTGGCCGCACCGGTAACCAACGCGACGTGTCCGCTCAGCTGCTTCAAAGGAAAACCTCTAGCCAAACAAATGCTAATATAGCAACATTAATAATGGTCTATATAGCTATATTGGTACCAAGGCGTTTAAATCGTGTATTTCGATGGATTATCTTACACATATAGCAACATTGTTCAGCAGATTGGCTTCCAGGCATGAGCATCCAAAGCATGGCGACCTTGAGCGGCGTTCTCCCGATCCTTCCCACCATCTTTACGGCGTCGGGAACGTTAGATGAGACAGGGACGCGACGAGTCGTTGAGTACATCATCGGCGCGGGCGCACACGGCATCGTTTTTCCGGGTCTCGCGAGCGAATACGACACCCTCGCCCGCGATGAGCGACTGCATTTGACGCGACTGATCGGGGAATGGATCGGTGGGCGCGTGCCTTTCGTTGTAGGCGCCAGCGCCACATCCACGGACGACACTGTGGCGTTCGCGGCGGCAGGCGCTAAAGCAGGCGCCATCGCGGCGATGATCCTGACGCCGAAGATCTTCGCGGATGACCCAACGGGAATGCGCGACTTCTATCGCGCGGTCCATTTCGGAGCCGGCATCGACATCATGCTGCAGAATGCACCGACACCCATGGGCATTGGATTATCGTTAGAGAAGGTGGCCGAATTAGCCAAGGCCGTGGATGGCGTCCGGTATGTGAAGGAAGAAGCTCCTCCCTCGGGCCAACGCATCACGCGGCTGACCGAACTCGCCGGTGATTCGCTACGTGCCGTCTTCGGCGGTGCGGGCGCGCGATACGTCATCGACGAACTATTGCGTGGCACGAAGGGAACGATGCCCGCATGCGAGATCACCGAACTACATGTCGCGATGTTCGATCAGTTCGAGCGCGGCAATGAGGCCAGTGCACGCGATCTGTTCGAGCGCACGCTTCCGCTACTCAACATGCAGGCGATCTTTCGCTGGCGCCTGACCAAGGCCATACTGCAGCGGCGCGGATTGATCGAGAGCACTTTTACCCGGGCGGCAGGGCCCGAGTTCGATCGTTACGACGCCCAAGAATTCAATGCATTGCTGGTACGACTGGGAGATCTGCTGCCACTCGAGGCGGCCGCGTGAGCCGCGTTGTCTCAGTAGAGACGTTCATCGTCACAATCCCGCGAGATACGCCATATCTGGGACCGCTGGCATCCGGTGAATACGTCAACGCGCGCGGCTACGTCGTTCGACGCGGCAACGGGACGATCTATCCCGTGGTCGACCGTTCCATTGTCGTGCGCGTCACTGCTCAGGACGGCATCGTCGGCTGGGGCGAAACCTACGGCATCTGCGCGCCACGCGCGACCTGCGAAATCATCAACGATCTGCTCGCTCCCGTGACGATCGGAGCAGATCCCAAGGACGTCGAGCAAATCTGGGATGAGCTCTACGGGCTAATGCGCGTGCGCGGATGCAGCGGTGGCTTTCATGTCGACGCCATCGCCGCAATCGACATTGCTCTGTGGGATCTTTACGGCAAACAGCGCGGCCTTCCGATACGCGACTTGCTGGGACCCACAGTGAACAAGATCGTTCCCGGTTATCTGTCGGGCCTGCCCGCCCCCACGCTCGATGACCGCGTGGCACTTGCCTTGGAGAAATACATGGCAGGTCATCGCGCTCTTAAGTTCGCCGCAGTCGTGAGTCACGAAGGCATCGTGGCGGAAATGGCGGCATTGCGCCGCGCGCTTGGAACCGAGGCGCAGATCATGGTCGACATGCATTGGAAGTTCTCACCTGCAGAAGCGCTCGAGCTCATCCAGGCGCTAGAGCCGTATCAACCATTCTTTGTCGAAGCGCCAGTCAAGCCGGAAGACCACGTGGGTCTGGCGCGCGTCGCGCGCGAGAGCGCCGTACCCATTGCCGCTGGAGAAGAATGGTACACCGCCTATGAAGCGGCAAACCGCTTCGCGGTGGGTCCAATCGCCATCCTTCAGCCCGAGATGGGCCACACGGGCATTACTCAGTTTCGACGCATCGCCAGGGTCGCAGCCGAGCACGGGGCATCGATCGCCCCGCATGCAACGATCGGTACCGGATTGTTTCTTGCGGCGAGCGTACAAGCGTCGGCAACATTGCCGCACCTGTGGAAGCACGAATGGCAGCATTCAGTATTCGAACGAAATCTGGTACTTCTCGACAGTGACATGAGCTATGCCGATGGCGCGTATCGTCTGCCCACCGCGCCAGGACTAGGCGCTGCACCGAACGCGCGGCTCTGGGATTTTGCGGAGCGCGTTTCGTAAAAAATATTCGACAAGAGTCATCCCGACTCCACCGCGACCAATAACATGCGCCCCAAACTCAACGCACAACCGAACAAAAGCCTGATTGATGGCATCGCCACCTTGCAGGCTCTCGCAACTTCACCTGATCCGGTCGGATGTCGCGAACTGGCGCGACGCCTCAATATCGATTCAGTGAAGGTGAATCGATTGCTCAAGACGCTGGCATACCTCGGTATTGCTCGCCAGACCGCCGATCGAAAATACACTGCGGGTCCCGGCATGCATGTGCTCGCCGCGCAGAGCCTGTTTGCATCGGGTCTGATTCGGAAAGCCCTGCCCGTGCTCGAAAACCTGAGACGCTTTGGTCATACGGTCGCACTGGGAGTGCTGTGGCAGGACAATGTGAGCTACCTCTTCCACGCTCCGCCTGGCCTCGAGGCCTCGCGTGGTCTGGGCCGCATCGGCCTGCTTCCCGCCACGACCAGCAGCATTGGCATCGTGCTGTTATCCGAGTACGAGGACGCAGACGTACGCGAGCTGTACAAGGGTCGCGAGATTCCAACTTTTCCCGAGGGCATCGCTCAGTTGCTCGACAAGCTCGCCGAAGCGCGAAGTCTAGGTTATGCCCGCCTCAACACCACCGATGATCGCGATCATCACACCGTCGCCGTGTCGACCGGGGATCCTGCGCACGCCGGCGTTGCCATGTCCGGGTGGATTCCTGAAGCCGCGATCGCACCGCTGGTCGATGCCCTGCGCACTGCAGCGACGGAAATCGGCGGATAACCATGCAAATACCCTCGTCCGCCGCGGCAAGCCCGCGTACTGGCAAACTTCGCTGGGCAATTCTTACGTTGCTCTTTGCCGCTACGGTCCTGAACTATGTCGATCGACAGACGCTTTCGATCCTTGCATCCCAGGTGCAGAAGGAGCTTGGCATCGACGATGTGGGCTACGCGCGTATCGTGCAGTACTTCCTGATCGCCTATGCATTCGCCTATCTCGGAGCGGGCTGGATCACAGACAAGCTTGGCGCCAAAGTAACGCTCGCGTTGTTCCTCGGCTGGTGGTCGTTGGCAAACATGGCCACCGGGTGGGTTCGCAATGCCACGCAGCTTGGTTTCGCGCGATTGATGCTGGGCCTTGGCGAGCCGGGTGTTTACACAGCCGGTCCCAAAGCTGTCGCCGAACATTTTGCACCGGAGCAACGCGGGTTCGCCATCGGCGTATACACGGCCGGCGCGATGGTCGGCGCGACCGTCGCCCCTCCACTCATTGCCTTCCTTGCTCTGCAATACAGTTGGCGCGCCGCCTTCGTCATCACCGGCGCGGCCGGATTCGCCTGGCTCGCGATCTGGCTCGCCGTCTATCGCAGCCCGAAAGGCGCGGAACCCGCACGCGCGCAGGAGCCGGCGCGCTGGGGTCCGATTCTGCGCGACCGCAGCGTATGGGGACTGGCGGTCGCGCGTCTGATCGCGGATCCGGTGTGGTACTTCTATCTTTTCTGGTTTCCGAAATATTTGACCGACGACCGCGGCATGGGACTGGTTCAGGTCGCGAGCCTCGCCTGGGTCGTGTATCTCGCCGCGGATATCGGCAGCGTGGGCGGCGGCCTCCTCTCCGGGCGACTCATCCGCTCCGGCGTTGCACCGGAACGCAGCCGCATGCTCGCGATGGGTGGCGCCGCTATCCTTGCCCCTCTTGGCATGCTGATTGCGCTTCATCCGCACATCGGACCGACTTTGGCGCTCGGCGCGTGCGTCGCGTGCGCGCATCTCGTCTTCCAAGTCAACATAGGCGCACTCGTCGTCGACCGCTACCCGATGCGCCATGTTGCGACGGTTTTCGGCATTATCGCGGCGGGGAGTGCGTTGGGCGGCTTCGCATCGACTCACCTGGTCGGGCAGCTCGCGAGCACTGGCGCGTACAGCCAGATCTTCCTGTTGATGGGCGCACTGCATCCGCTCGCCTGGCTAATCGCATGGGGTTCGCTACGAGGTAAGCTTTGAGCGACATCATAGAATTCGATGCGGCATTTAGCCGCTGTCCGCTCATCGCGATTCTGCGCGGTGTGACGCCACATGAAGTCGTAGCCATAGGCGAAGCGCTGGTCGAGGCGGGCTTCGGTCTGATCGAAGTGCCGCTGAATTCACCCGAGCCGCTCGACAGCATTGCGCGGCTGACACGATCGCTTGCAGGTCGAGCCGTGATCGGCGCCGGTACCGTGCTGCAAGCGTCGGACGTCGCAGCGGTCAAAGCAGCCGGCGGCATGATGATTGTCTCGCCCAATACCAATGTCGACGTCATTCACGCTACTACCCGCGCCGGCCTGGTTTCTCTGCCTGGCGTGGCCACGCCCAGCGAAGCTTTCACCGCCCTCAACGCTGGCGCGACTGCACTGAAGTTGTTTCCAGCGGAAGGGGCAAGCGCGGCGGTGCTGAAGGCCATGCGCGCAGTGCTGCCCGGCGGCGTTCGCGTGCTCCCGGTCGGCGGAATCACGCCGGAAACCCTGATGTCATGGTTGAAAGCCGGCGCGGCCGGATTCGGCCTCGGCTCGGCGCTGTACACGTCTGGACTTGCGCCCGCGGAGGTCGCCATCCGGGCGCGAAGATTCATCTCGGCGCTGCAAGGGCGAACCTGCGAGCCAAGCACGCAACCCCCCTCACGCAGTAAACGCCGGATTTAATAGTGCTCAAAGCTTTCGCGCGTGGCGAAAATGTCCGCCGACCCCTACTGACCCGGCCGCTCCATCATTAGAGGCGCATCCACGCCACCGCTGAAGAGCTACGGCGGCCGCGCGCCTACTTTATTCTCTTTGCAACCCAGCCAGCGCCTGCCTACAAGTGAGCAGCGATTGTCCGGCGACCATGCCCTTCCAGTCGTCGGCATCGCCATAGTAGGCGGCGCGGATCTGATTCTTGATTCCCGCGGCTTGCGATGACGACAAATCACCATGAGCGTGCAACCACGCATCCGCGCGAAGTGCGAGACGAGTCTTTTCGCGAGGCACCGTTCCCACTTCCAAGGCGATGGCCGTCACGGCGCAATGTGAAAGCAAGGCGGTTGCCGCCGTCATACCGTCGCCCGCGAGGCGGGCGGCGGCTGCGGTGCCATCCACCGTCGACTTGATTGCTGCTCCGTACCAGTTGCGTGCGCGCCGGAAAGCCGCACTATCCGGTGAACAGGTGGTAATTTGTTCGGCAAATCCCCACGGCCCGAGCCCCGTGTGATAGTCGATGATGGCCACTGCGCTTGCGTGCCCGAGATGATCGGCAAATATCCGACTCTGTGTCGTCCTCGACCAGGACGGGGCGGCGCCTCCATAAAAGATGCCCAAAGGGTGAGAGTACTGGCCACCGCTGATAGCCTGGTTAGTCGCGACCGCGCCATTGCGAGCCGCGTACTTGGCAATGACCGTCTCAGCCGCCGCACGCGATGAGTCCGTCCATTCCTCAGGAACGATGGCGGTGCTGAGCGCTTCATATCCCGCATTACTGGGTAACGGCCGCTCGAAATCGACCCAATTACGATTGAGATCGATGTTCTCGTGCGTCACACGCCTGAGCCAGGCAAACCCGTAGGGATTGATCGCATGAATCATCAGCAAGCCGATATCGCCGGGCAGGCTAGCCACTTCGCCACGACGCAGATAGTCGACCTGCGCACCCGATCCACAGAAGCCCTCGACGCCATGCGTTCCCGAGATCAGCACGAGCATTTTTTTGGCGCCAGGCGCGCCAAATCTTGCGACATCAGTATAAAGGTCCGCGCCGTCTGGACCCTTTTCGGGATGCTGGAAAGCGTCGAGAACACCGCCCGCCGCTGCCGCGGCACCGCGAAATTTCATTCGCGCTTGCGAATAATCCGCACTGAAGCTGTCTGCGGAATTCAATGGCCTAGCTCGCGTCCCGCCCAACGTGCGAACGCTAGCGCATCGTTGTAGCTAACTTGCACGAAGGGCTCGTTTTCGTATCCGACGATGCTGCTCGTCGGACCATACACGAACTCGGCGAACCGCCCGTTGGTGACGTCAAAGCGGTCGATTGAAAAGCTGGCGACCGTCACGTGGCGTAACGGGCCTTCCTCCTCATGTTCCTGAGAGCCCATCAGAAAAGCGCCACCCGGAATGCGTATTTGGCTGAGGTCTGGGGTTTGGCACTGTGCATCCCGTGCAGGCCTGGAAGGTGAACCACACGCAATGGAGCTCGCGACAGTAGCGGATGCCACGAGCCCGGCGAAGAAGGAAAGCCTGAGCCGCATCATTCTCATCAGACAAACCACTGCACTGCAGACGTGCTCATATAGGCTTCTAAGCCTTCGATGCCGCCTTCCGTGCCGATTCCCGATTCCTTGTGCCCGCCCACGGAGACGACTCCGACCCCTGGACCGCCGGTTGGTTTACCAGTCGCATTGACGACGATCCTGCCCGCATGGATACCCTGTGTCGCGCGATGTGCGCGGCCCAAGTCCTTCGTCCAAAGAATCGCCGACAGGCCATATATCGTGCTATTGGCGATCCTGATAGCCTCCCCCTCATCGCGAAATGAAATGACGGAGAGAACAGGCCCGAATATTTCCTCCTGTGCGATCTTCTGGCCGGGCGACACGCGATCAAAGATGGTGGGCGGCACGTAAAAGCCTTCAGAAAACGGCGCCGGCGCGTTGGACTGATAAGCCATGCGCGCCCCCTCCTTTTCGCCACCGGCAATGTAGTCCAGGACCTTTTGCTGATGCTCACGACTTACGAGCGCGCCGAATTTCGTTTCCGGGTTCAGGGGATCGCCGGTAACTAGCAGCGCTGATTTCTGTATCACGCGGCGGAGCACCTCGTCCTTAATGCTGTCCTGAATCAGAAGACGCGAGCTCGCCGTACACACTTCCCCCTGATTCATGAACGCGCGAGCCACTACCGAGTCCGCCACAGAATCAAGATTGGGGCAATCGTCGAAAACGATATTCGGCGCCTTGCCTCCGCACTCCAGTATCAGTCGCTTCATGTTGGACTGACCGGAGGCAATCAACAATTTCTTGCCAGTTTGGGTGCTGCCGGTGAAAGTCACTAAATCGACATCTTGATGCCGCGCCAGCGCCGCACCCACTGCGCCATTGCCATGAACGACGTTCAATACACCGGCCGGTATGCCGGCCTCGATGGCGAGCTGCGCGACACGCGATGCCGACAGTGAGGTGATTTCCGAGGGTTTCAGGACGAGACAGTTCCCCGTAGCCAGCGCTGGCGCAATCTTTTGCACGGCCAGCACCAGCGGAAAATTCCAGCCGACGATACCTGCGACAACGCCGAACGGACGGCGCAGTTGATAGCTCAGGCTCGATTGATCGGCCCCATAAACCAAGCCCTGAACCTGATCGCTGATCTCGGCAGTATGACGCAGAGTTGCGACGGCCGTGGTGACATCAAAGTTGAATGCATCACTGATGGGCTTGCCTACATCGAGGCATTCCAGCAAGGCTAGTTCCTCGCGATGCTTCTCCAGCAGTGATGCTAGCCCATGGAGCGCATCCTTGCGGCGCTGTATCGGTAGCTTCGACCAACGCCCGTCATCGAAGGCGCGCCTGGCGCTGGCGACGGCTTCATCGACGTCGCGCGCGGCGCCGGCGCCGAAGCGCGCCAGCAGGCGGCCATCCCGAGGGCTGTACTTTGCAAGCGATTCGTCCCCGGCGCCGTGCTTCCATTCCCCGTCGATAAAATCGCGTATGCGTAGCGTCGAGGTTTGTGAGCGACCGACCCAGTCTATATTCAAGTGCGGAGTCCCAAATGAGCTAGTTCTACTCACAGTTCCTATGTCCCTTTCCTGAAACAAAATTTACGCTCCTGATCCGCAACGGATTTCATGTGGGCGCCGGCTGACAATGTATAAGAAGATGCACGCGATCACGCCCAGCGAGATCGCCGATGGTGTCGTCGATGCTGAAGGCAATAGTCACGTCCACCGGCGCCGAACCCTGCGCCGTGAGTGCAAGTAGCCGATTCTCTTCACGCGCCCCACTCAGCTTGGCGTCATCCGTCACAAGTGTGACCTGCATATGGTGATCGCCGGCGATGGCCGCTCGTAGCGGTGCGGTCACGAAGCCCTGGTTGATCACTTTGATATTGAGCGCCAGGGGCGAGCCGCAGATCTGAGGCGCAGGCAACGGCGCGCCGATGACTGCGCTAACCCGCGCCTCCGGGTTGATCGTCACCACGATTTGGGCATCCGAAGGCCGATGGTGTTCATGAGCTGCGTGATCGTCGTGCTGTGCCTGCGAAGACATGGCCTTGCTTACAGCGAGCGCAGCTGCCAGCCAGCGAGAACTCATGCGACTTCGCTCTCCGCCAAGATGCGCTCGTACGTCCGCCGAGCATGGTCATAGGCCGCGACCGCGGCCGGACGCTCGCTCTCGCGCATCAGCCGATGCTTCTCGTTCCACAGCACATCGACACATTTACGCAACCATTCGGCGCTGCGTCGCGATGCCCGAATAGATTTTCCATCTATGGTCACGAAGATCGGATGCGTGTGACCGGATGGCAGGATTCTGAGTGCAATCCAAGAACTGCGCTCGATATGCGTCTTAAAACGGACCGCCCGTGGCTGACCATTTGCCCGGAGCTCGACCCGCTCCACGGACTGACCGTTCACAATCAGTTCGAGAGGCACATTCCGACTATCCCCAATCCGGGCCCGCTCCAAGTGCCAACCCGACTTGATCGCTCGAGTCTCATCCGTAGGGGAGGGCTCGATGCGAGCCGCTACCAATGCCCGCAGGGTGATGACACCCGGACGCGCCAGTTCTACAGTCTCTCCCAACGTGCGGCTATTAACGGTGATTTCCAGAAAATGACTGCGGCCGTCGCCGTAGTAGAAGCGTCCCGCCTTCATACCGTCAATCCAGCGGCTATAGCCAGCGTCGTCTTTGGGTCGATGCTCGAGCCGCACGTAGGTACGTCCGACGCCGGGGCGCTCGCCAGTGATGCAGGGATAGTCCGTCTCACCGACCATCCGGAGGGGAAATCCGCAGTTGAGTATGTGATACCACGCATTCAACTCCCACGCCGGCTCAAACTCACCACCGGAGATGAAGTCGCATGCGTCATGCGTGACATCCATGATCACTTCATTCATGCCAATGCTGTCGAAGCGTGGGATCTCGTAGTTGGGGATCGCCGTTGTGGCGACTCCCATGCCCAATCCACAGTGCGTAAAGCCGACGACCGCTCCCTGATCCTTGGCCCACTTGAGGATGGGCAATGTCCATGACGGCCAGTCCTCGATGGTCTGCGTGCCTGGAAATTTCTGTTCCTTTAGCCGCAGAAGCACAAGGTGTCCGCAAAGGCTCGAAGGGAATCCGGATACTTCCAGGTCGTATCGAAGATGACTTTCAAGATCCTTAGGGGTAGGCCTAGGCTTCCACGTGGCGTTGTTCGCCGTCTGTAGTTCCGGGTACTCCAGCGAAGCCTCTGGACTGATCGCGTGACCCGAGAAGAATTGCTCTTGATAGTAGTATCCGCCCGCCCAGGTCAGTACCTCCGCGATGGATAGCGCCTCGCCCCGCACGTGCCGAATCATGGTTTCAGGCGTAACGCCTTCAGTCGGATGGACATAGTGAGCGCAACCAGAAGCGTGGAGATGCGTATCGCCCGAATACCAGTCCCAACGGCTCGGATCAATCCATCTCTTCAGGTCCACGGCTATCACGCGGTTAGATTCTGAGATATCGACCGTCTGAAACTGCGGAAGGTACTCAGGACCGCGCCATCCCCTGACCAGATACTCTCCATCTGGAAGGCGCACCGTCTCTCCGTCAGCGCGATAGATGTGCGGGTGAAAGAACATATCGGGCGCAATTCGCATGCTCTGCGGCGGGTAGACATGATCCTGCGCGTCCTTAATGAGCAACGACGCCATACAGGCCACACCATCGGTGTCGATAATGCTCAGTGCGATGTTGTGGGATTCCCTGGCATCGAATTCGATGATTAGCGGATCGGCGAGCGCCGCGCGGCTGTAGGATCGACCAAAGAACTCCTGAGTGCCTGCACCGAATGCGAGTTTGCCTTCTCGCTTTCCGTGATCTCGGCTAAAAAGTTCGATTAGTTGATACTCCAATGTCGATCCGGAAAGCGCCTGGCCCTCTGCGACTTGTGACGTCAACCACAATCTTTCAAGCATTGGCGCCTTATTCAGGGTGTCCATGAGGCCAGCGCGTTGCTCTCCATTCGGCTGAGACATCCGCCCAGGCGTTGACCATCCTGTCGAAACATCAAACTTTCCACCAATCGCGCTCGCGTTCGACACGCGGACGAGGAAGGACCGCCAACCTTGCTCGATCAGTGTTCGATCAGCGCCACCCAGAGCGGCCTGCCCCATGCCCTCCTTGTTGAGCGCAACACGCGCGAGGGTATATCGGCCGAGGATGGCCTCAGCAGCTGCGACAGATTCCGTGTCTCCTTTGACAGCGAGCGCCACGAGACGATCTGAATCACCTTTTGAAATCGGTTGTCCCGCATTGGCCAAGGAGGCGATCGCCCTCTTGACGCTCGCGAAATAGGGTTGCGGAGCGATGCGCTCGGTCATCTCGGCCCACGCAGGAAACGATGCGGCCCCTGCCGATGCGCCCAGCATCGCGACTAGGCGTCTACGCGAAATGGTCCAATCGTTGGCCCGCATGTACTTGGTCTACCGGAGTTGGAGTTCTTGTTGTTGCGAAGTCGTAATTTCGAAGCCTTCAGCTTCTCTGACCTGAATAACCACCACAGTCCCAGTCAAGCTCGTCGGAGCGAGTTGCGACACCCGCTGACTCAGCGCGTGATCGAATGCCATCCGCCAGCGACGAGCGTGCCGTCGAGCCGGACGAACTGGATCTGATATTCGACGCTTGCGGCATTACTGGCCGGAACACTGAACTCGAACGGATGCCGTTGATCGATGAGCGTGCGCTCCGCCTGCGGCCCAGTCCTCAATGTCAGGCGCGCCTCCCGGACTTCGCTGTCGGACGCGGATGTCCAGAGATAAAATTCGCGCTGGCCGGCGAATGACAGAAACATCGCCGTGGCATTGCCCGCCGACGTGCTGTCGGTCCGAAAGCTCCCGGCGGGAGTAACTGTTTCCTGCCCGCTGTCAAAATAGTCAGCTTGCAGTCGCGTGAACACACGCATATCGTCCACGGCGATGGCAGTCAGCCCCCTGGCCGATAACCGGAGAGTTACTACGCCGTTCACCATAGCAGTCGTGCCCATTGGCTTCCCATCCATCCACCACCGGGCGCGATAGTTTCGATCGATGGCGTAGGGAACGCGCTCCCGGTCGAGCGTCACAGTCACACTGCGAGCCTCTGACGATTCATTGCTGAGCGCCAGATAGAAGCGTCCGTTGCCATAACCGGCCAGATAATTCGCCTGGGGGTCGTTGGTGCTCACCACGTGCCGGGGCATCCACAACCTGACATCGGTGTCTCCCATGAACGTGCCCGGACGGTCGCCATACACCTTGCTGCGCAAGTAGGCGTAGCCTTGCGCGTACCGCGACGGAAACACAATGTCGCCTTTCGAGCGAGTCTCAAAATCCGATACCAGATAATCCGTCAGTAACGCGATCTGCGGCCAGACATGGTTATAGTAAACTTGGCTGTAGGTGAACTGCGCGTACGGCCGATATGGGTAATCGCTCCGCGCATAGACGTTAGAAAATGCGTTGATACTGTAGCCGGGAAACGTCTTGTAGCGTCCGATGATCGCCGCGCGCGCTGCCTCGCGCAAGAAGGGATCATTCGCGGCCGCGGCGATGCGTAGCTCATAAGCGGCGTGGTGGGCCAAGAACAAGCCAGGGCTCTCGTTATAAGTGGTCTGAGCCTCAGGCGTCAGTCCGATCTGCGACACTGACCAGGCGGGCAGCGTCACCTCTGGTGTTCGAATCCCTGCCATCGGCGGGGAAAAAGTAGCCGGCGCCAAGCCACCGCGATTGACAGTGACTTCCCCATCCGGGATCTTCGGGAAATACCATGCATAACTTGCGTAGAGACGTGCGCCGGCGTGAGCGGCGGCGAGATAGCGCGGCTCCTTCGTTTCCTGCCACAGTTCAAACAACTCGACAAAGCGAGGTGCGAAGTCCGACCAGAATTGTCCGCCCTGCTCGAGATGGACGTCGCTGAAATCGTGCTGCGGTGTTTCGATCCGTCTCTTGATGTAGTCATCGGCGAGTGAGCGTGCGCTAGTGAGTCTTGCCTTATCGCCCGTGAGCCGGTAGAGCGCTAACTCGTCCCAGAAACTCGCGCCATTGCTGGCCATCAGAAGATTGAGCTGGCGAGGCTTGCCGGCAAGCTGCAGAGCATAGTGGCGAAATACCGGGCTTTGCCCACGTGACATCTTATAGAGCTCGACGAGCTCGGAAACCTCTGCCGCCGGTCCCTTCATGTCGCGCGCGGCGTTCTGCCCTGCAACATCGGGCAACGAGTTGTAAAGAAACTTCGTGCGCGACATCAGAAATTCGGTGACCGGCAGCGCGCGCAGCCGGTAGATTTCCGGATCGTCCTGAATGAGCGCGGTGGAGAGCGGATGCAATGCGGAGACGACCTTCACCGTCCCTATCACGTCACTGTAGTCGAATCCCTTGAGATCGGCGTTCCAGCCCGAATGGGCGGCATCATCCATCGCGAACTCGGTTATGCTGTCGATTGTCGCGTTGAGCGACTGATCGACGTTCCGACGCATGTCGGTAAAGCCGAACAGCTTACGCGCAGCTTCCGTGAAGGCCTGATACCAGCCGCCAGTCACGATTAGCGGTCGAACGGCAAAGGTCGCACTCTGTCCCGCTTCGAAACGCGAGTCGGCCTGACCCAACAACGGCGCGAAGGCGGACGGCTGTGCCCTGCCCTTCGGATTGCGTAGCATCACACCGAACCGTGCATTGGCAATCGTCGGCAAGCGATAGGGACTTTCGCGCGGATCAACGCTGAGCCCATACGTCACTCCCGCGCGGGTCACCAATGTAAGCGGCAAACCACCCATACTCTCCGCAGTCGTCAGAGACGCACGCGGAAAGCGCTTCTCTTGCCAGATCAACGGCTGCAGGAATCCCTCGGCGCGCTCCGGTTTGATCTCGGGCGATCCTGTGTAGCCCACCGTGTACCAGCCCGGCGTGCGTGCCGTGAACTTCCAGGAGATACGCGGCGGCTCACCTTCAACCGGGCGAATCTCCGCCTCGAGAGCGAAATGCGGATCAGGTTCGAAGAACCAGATGATTGTGCCGTCGGCCAGCATGCGACTAGCGCGCGCGCGGATCTGCGTTACCGCACCTGCTTCGTAGATAACGTCGGTTATCCCGTTCCCGCTCGCGGCACACCAGATTGGGAGGGGATAGTTCTCAGCATTCACGCCCGTGAAGCTCTGACCGGGTATCGCAGCCCAGCCCGGCTCGCCAGGATTCGCAGCAAGGCCCGATAGGCCGAGCTTTGGATCCGTTTCAGATCGGATGATGGTGAAGTCGGGCTGATACACGGCGCGCCTGCCATCGCGCTCCAGTATCACAGCGCCGCCTGCTGCGGCACTCAATCGATATGACGATGGCTGTTGAGCTACGGCGCCACTCGCAAGCCCGACAAGCAAGAGAGCGAAGCAAATTAGATAGCAGACGTTCTTCATCTTCATCCTCACTAGTGCAAAGTCACTTCACCGCGTGGCGAAGCAGTGCGGCGGCATCGAGGCCGATGCCCAGGCCCGCGCCGGTGGGAGCAAACAGATAACCATCGCGCACCTCGGCCGGCGCGGCAGCAACCGCGGCGCCGATCGGGTTCTTGCCGATCCAGTACTCGCACACGATGCTATTGGGCATCGCGACGGCCAGGTGTGCGCTGGCGGCGACGTGGATAGCCGAACCGATACTGACGTGCGGTTGGAAAGCGAGCCCGAAGCAATCCGCTAATTCGGCGATGCGGCGGCATTCGGTGATTCCGCCGGCGCGGCAGACATCAGGTTGCACAATATCGATGGCGCGATTGCGGATGAGCTCTACGGTCTCATGCCGGGTCATGATCGAGTCAAGCGCGATCGGGATGGTTAGCCGTTGCGCCAGTTCCGCATAACCCTCGACATCTTCAGGCGGAATGGGCATCTCGAAGAAGCCGACTCCGAGCTCCTGCATCGCCTCACCAATCTGCATCGCATCGGTGCGCGAATAGACGCCTGCCGCATCGGCATAGATGGCAAAGTCATCGCCGATTCCATCGCGGATCGCGCGAATCGCCCGCAGATCGCCCCGCACACCGCGACCGATCGCCATCTTCACTCCCGTGTAGCCGGCGGCGCGCAACCCACGCACTTCTTCCACCAGTTCGGCGATGGCCTCCTCCGGCGCCTCGATCGGCAGCGAGGGAATACCGGATGCATAGACACGTACGCTCTCTCGCATCTTGCCGCCTAGCAACGTTGAGATCGGAGCGCCCGCGGCTTGCCCGGCCAGATCCCAGAGCGCGATGTCAACGCCGGCTATAGCCTCGATATAGAAGCCGGCGCGGTGTCCGCGTACGCGCATGCCTGCGTACATGCGTTCCCACAACACCAGAACGTCGCGCGGATCTGCGCCGATGAGAATGTCGGTGAGCAACAACTGGATGATTTTAGCTGTCGCCTGTGGGGCAACCGGCGCCTTGGCTTCACCCCAACCGACATGCCCGCTGTCGGTTTCGACTCGCACAGCGACCGTGTCGATTGTGCGCGAGTAGACGAAACGACGCCGCAGCGGCACTGGATACTCCGTCGACAACTCGGCCTGACCCGCCGCACGTTCCGAACCCCAGGCGCGGCTCCCCCAATAACTGCGTGCGTCGATCGGCTCCGCCTGGATGGGAAACGCTTCGACTTTGACGATCTTCATTCGATCTCCTGGCATAGCGCGAGCAAGAGCGGGCCTTGGCCCCATGGAAACGTGCCGAACGGACGGGTCGCATACACCATTCGTGCACCAACGGGTGTCGCATCGCTCACGAGCTGAAGGATTCCGTCTGGCGCCACTTGTGCGTGCATTGCGGCGCGCGCTTTACGCTCCATGTCCCCATAGCGTGACGCGTCGAGCACGCCGTGTTTTATGCCTTCGTGCAGCGCATAGGCGGCCATCGCTGCCAATGTCGACTCAAGATAAGTCGCCGGATCATCGATCACGGTGCGCCACATTCCGCTCGAGTGCTGTGTGCGAGCCAGCGCATCGGCCAGTGCGAGCGTGCGTTGCTGTAATTCAGCCCATGCTGCGTGCGTGCGCGGCAGCAGCGCGAGCGTATCCACCAGTCCCATTAGCGCCCAGCCATTACCACGCGCCCACAATTCGCCATTTCTTCCGCAGTGACGCTCGAAGCCATGAAACAGCAGCCCGTTGTCGACTTGCAGCGTGCGCGCATAGCCGAGCAATTCGCCGACCGCTTGTTCGAAGTAGCGATCCTCGCCGGTGACTTGCGCCAGTGAGGCAAGGAACGGACCGTCGACATCCATGCAGTCGACCCAGATTTGCCACCGCCACCCGGGTGTGTCGCCGCGGTGATATCGCTCGCCGTTGGATCCCCGGGGAAAGCTCGCGTTGAGCGCAGCGAGTTTGCGCGCCGCATCGAGAAACTGCGTGTCGCGAGTGCGCCGATAGAGATCGAGCAGTTCGCGGCCGGCGCCGACATGATCCTCGTTGCTGCGTGCAACGCCACGCCCCAACCAGCTGCGCAGGATTCCGTGGACGAACCCGAACGGCGCCGCATCGCCGAGCACATCGCTCGCTTTCAGCAAGCCGCGCAGCGCGATCGCTTCGCCGAAACCCCAGACGCGATAGTTCCAGCGCATCGCGACATCGGCGACAGCGCGCATTTTGTCCTGACTCATGCCGCTTCCAGTAAGACTTCAAACAGGCCACCCGACGCCGGCCGATCGAGCAGCGCTCGCGGACTCAAGCGCATGCGCGATGTCGTGACTAGCAGTCGGTTAGGTTCCGCGAAACACACACTACTGACGTGCGGCACAGGCAACCAAATGCTGTGCAGGAAGGCGCCATCGGCGGTGAGCTGTACGACGGAGCCACCACCCCACATCGCCACCCAGAAGGTGCCGTCCGGCGCGATCGTCATGCCATCGGGTTTGCCTGGCAAACCGAGGAAGTCAGAAACGATGACGGGTTCCCCGAGCGCACCACCGTCCACCGGGTAAGCGAGCAACGTTCGTTCGAGCGTATCGATAACGAACAAGGTGCGGCCATCGGCAGAGAACTTCATGCCGTTGGGAACACCCAGACCCTGTGCGACACGTCGCGGCGAATCTTCCAGAGAACTTGCATAAAAAATCGCACCCCGCGTCGCGAGAACGCCTTTATGCATCATTCCAACCCACAGCCCACCTTGTGAATCGACGGTCATGTCGTTGAAGCGGCAGCCAGGCTCAATCGTTGCCACCGGGCCGGTTTCAATCTTTCCCGATCCGTCGATCGCGCAAAAAGAATTATCGAGCGATCCGACCAAAACCCCATTGGGCAATATGGCTAACGACCAAACAGGTACCGACATCGCGATCGATTCTGGACTACCATCCGATGCGACACTCAGCAGTCGCCGTGACACCGGATCGGTCCACCACACGCGATCGCCCAACCATGCCGGCGACTCACCGATGATCGCGCCAGCGTCACACACCACGCTAACCGTTGAATACTGCATGTCAGCCATTAAAGGTTCTGTGCGGCAACACTGCGCCTTGGATTGCTCTTCGAAAATGCTGTTTGTGTGCAAGACTTCACATCCAGCCAAGAGCGATAAGGACTCCCACCGACTCCCGCACTGCCGAAGTCGCACAGACGCAGCGCACGCCCATCGGTAGTCTTGAATTCCATCAGCAGCATTGGTGGGAACCATTGATCGAACGCAACCATTTTGCCGCTCAGCCCTCTGGCGTCGAGTGTAGGGATTTGGTCGGGATCGACCGTGTTGAAGCGACGATCGTAGGTCAGGAGAATCGGACCGCGGTATATCGAGACTTTGTTTTCGTACTCGCGCTCTCCGACCCAGTATTGCAGCGAGAAATCGAACGCGATATCGATCTGATCGCCCGAGCGCCAGAGCCGTTCCAGTGAGAGGTACTGCCCAGGCTCCACTTTCGGCACCGCCTTTCCGTTGATCCGCACTTGCGTTTTCCTGGACCAGTACGGAATTCGCAATCTGAGTGCAAATGACTGGGGCTCATTCAACTGGATCTTCAACCGCACTTGATTGTCGCGCGGATACTCCCTCTCCTGTTTAAGCGTCAACTCTCCGCCGCGCAACGGTGCGCTTATCGATCCAGGGCCGTACCAATTCAGAATAACCCCATCGTCTGCGGCCATCAGCGCCCAATCGCTGATCAACCCAAAGCCGCGTGCTCCATTGACAGAACAGCAACTCAATTCCGGGCTGCCTTCGCGTGACTGAAAAGCAAGACCCTCCGTACTCGCTTTCCGAACACCATCCATGGGCGTGTTGTAGGTGACCCACCGCCCGTTGGGCGAGTGCAGCCCCGTAACCGAGTTCAGGGTCGAGAATTCCAGCTCATCGGCGACGATCGAATTGCGTGTCAGCCGCAACATTTCCACGCCCAGCGCGATCCAGGTAATCGTGCCGCACGTTTCGATTTCTCCTTTGTGATAAGGATTGCCCACAGCCATTTCCCAGGACGAGAATCCCCCATTGTTGTGGCGGTCGGTCTTCAAAAGACTCCACCAAATGCTCTCAAATACCTGACGCGACTCTTCGTCGCCGGTGATCGCGGATAACTCTGCCAAGCCCATGATCGGATACAGACTCTCCCAGCGCGGTTTGGATAACTCATAAAATTCCTTGCCGGCCAAAGTGCCATTCAAATAATCGCCGGCCACCGGCTTGCCGGCGGCGTCGGTCGCCGCAAATTCATCGCGAATCTTCTTCGCCATGTTCAGATAACGCAGATTTCCAGTGTGTTCGTACAACAAGCAAAGCGAATGAATCGGCGCTTGATGCTTCTCGGTTTGATTCCTTTCCGAATCAATATCCACAAGGGGCTTGTGCTCGAATATATTGCACAGCAGATCGCCGATCTTGAGCGCACACATTAGCGCGCGCTCATCCGCTGTTTCATCAAACCACATCAACAATCCCAACATGATGTGGTGGTGGCCCCAAGCATCCCATGTTTTTCGGAATCTCTTCGATCCCTCAGATACTTCACCGTCCGAAGGGTCGATGACATTCGGCGCCTCTCCGGTCAGACGGTTCTCTTTCGGCCAAGGACCCAAGTATCCATCCTCAGCTTGCAGCGAAATCAATTGAGCGACGAATTCAGCAATCAACTGTCGAAGCGACATATCACCCGTGACGCGATACACCTGCACGGCGGATGTAAGATATTTCCCCGCAAACTCTCCCGACCATGGCAACAGTTCGCGTTTGGGCTCCCGATCGCGATCTCGAAACATCTCCAACATTGCGGGGTTACTGAACGGCGCCACTTTCAGCCATTGCTCGCTGACAGCGCTCAGGTAATTTCCCATCCATCCGGTCAAACTGATTTTGGCGCCCGCAATGCGGGTACAGGCACGTCTTCGAGGCAGGCCCCCCGTCGATGCCCCCAGCGCTGGCTGAAGAAGTTGGGCGGAGGTGGATGTCACCACACCTCCCACGACGGCAGCCTTGAGAAGGTCGCGCCTGGAGATAGGTGCCGAAGACTTGCCGCTGCTTAAGTTACTCATTGCTCATCGCCTCAGTTACAACGAAACAGTGGTCCCTCACGGCGTGAATTCCGAGATTGTGATGCCATGGAGGCAGGCGCTCAGTCCCAATTGCTCATGGCCGGCGCAACCGTCATGGGCGAGCGTCTGCTCGATAGCCGGCAACATGACTGTGGCGATTGCGTCGTTTCCTCAAATTCCTGCAGAGAGCCGGTCGGACGTCCCCCTTTTCCTTCGTTGACGGTCCGTAACATTCCTTTGGAGTTGACCTCGACCTGATTGACCCAAAGATGCGGGCGCTCCTCGAGCGTGAGTGCGCTGCAGGCGGTAATGGAATCCCCGTAAATGACGACGATCTTGGGTTCGGCTGGTTGAACTTCCGCTTTTGAAACCAGCCATTCGACGGCTTCAGTTACCCAGCCGCTGTGCCAATCGTGCTTGCGCTCCGGGCCGTCGCGATAATCATGGGGAATCTGCAACTGCTGCAGCACCTCGTGCATTTGCCGATGCTGTTCGCGAAATCCCCCATAGCCCATCAACATTAGCCGCGTCTGCGAGCCAAGGGTTTTGGCCCGTTCCCGAACCAAACGCTCGATCCGGTAGTTCGCCAAATTGTCCCTGGTAGCGAAGACATCGACCGAACCAGGGTACTGATTGGGCTCAGCCATCATTAACGGCGCATCCCAAGCGGCGGCCCTTCCGAACACGTCCGGATGACGTAGCAGCAAACTCCAGGCTCCCCAACCCGATTTACTGAAGCCCAGTAACAGCCGTCCGCGCGGGTCGGCGAGAGCGGGATATGTTCTCTCGACGAACGGCACGACGATTTTCAAGAAATAACTCTCCTGCCTGATCAGTGGATCCGTAGGATGATCTGCGTACCAAGGTATCCGCGAGAATGTTGGCGCCACAAAAATAGCGTCGTAGCGGTTTTGAAGATCGTGCGTTTTGATCTCGAGCAATCCGTTGCCGTATTCATTTTCGTTCCGGGCTTCCACCGGCAGCACATAAACCACCGGATAGAAATGTCCTGATTGCCGTCTTTTGGGTAGCAGCACTCGAATTTGAGTCTTGCCCTCCTGAAACGGCGATTCGATTTCGTGAACCAAGATGCCCCCGTCATCGATCGTGGCCGTGGCAACGGCGGGGGTGGCGCAACCTATCGATAGCGCGGCAACCATGAGCAAAATAGATTCGCGCCTCGTTTTAAGCATGTCGCGCTCGATGCAGTTCATGGAATCCACGTACGCACGCTGCGCGAGATTCAACCAGTGCGCTCGACACGCCCAGAGTACGCAGCGCGGCCGCATAGAGCTTGCACAGTGATCCGTTGCCCACCAGCGGAATGACGCCGTTCACGAGCGTCGGATAGACGGCCAATGCATCGGCAATCTCCGACCCGATCAGCAAACCGCGAATGTAGGAAGCGGCGTCGGGCTTCGCGAGCAGTCCGCTTATCACTTGGGCACGCGCACCAAATAGTAAAGTACCGATGCTCAGCCGACGCGCACGGCCCGCGTGGACCCCCGCCAGAAATGCATCTCCTTCGGCTGCCTCTCCAACAACGAGGGAAGCCAGTAGGCCTTTTGCGGTGAGCCGATCGAAAATCTCTCCAGACATGCTGGTGAAGAATTCGAGAACCCGCCCGTTCTCCAACCGAACCCACTTCGTATGCGTTCCCGGCAACGCAACCCAGCCGTCCATGACACGCAGTGCAGCCAGTCCGAGCAGTTCGATTTCCTCCCCGCGCAAGATGTCGGGCTCGCCGTCGAAGCTGCGGCGACAAATGATTCCGGGAACAATGTGTACGGAGACTTTACCGATCTGCGTCGCTACGACTGCGGGCGCGAGATCGCCGCGCCCTGCCGGCGCTTGCGCATACGGCACCTCCACCCAACCGACGTTGGACCCGATCATCCCGGAGGCATACACGGGTCCTGTGCCCGGCCAGCGCGAGACAAGCCCGTCCATCATCGCCGCCATGCCATCGCGATCTAGCGCGACGATACCGGCAGGCGCCGAGTATTCGTCGATGGCTCTGCCCTCGGCGCAGATCAGGAAGGCACGAAAATTGGTGCTGCCCCAGTTGATGCCGACGAACGTATCGGTCTTAGAGTCGTGTGGCACCGGTGCCTCCCTCTACGCGTTGTCGCGCCGTGGCGCCCAATTTCTGGATGTCGCTTCCGAACAGGATCAAGCCGTTGCGTGTCATGGATTGTTTGGGCTGGAGGGTTCCCCAAGATGGACGGCTGTGGAGACAGTGGTGCGCCATATCACCGTTTTGGGAAACGGTGGTTGAATGTTCAAACGCAATGGCGACCGCGCGTTTCCTATCTTTGCAAACCATACCAATGACTCCCGGCGGCGCGTCGAGGGAATAGTCGCTCTTTCCCCAAAAGTAAACCGCATTCCTCCACCGTTCGGTTTTGTTTTCTTCGGCGGGGCGGGCGTGATAAGAGACGCGTTCCGGAATGGTCCGGGGAAGTGTTGCAAGCGAAATCATTCGCCCCTTCTCCCATAGAAAAGTTCTGCCCGCCTCCTCTTTTTCATTTCCTTCAACGCATTGAAACGAGGGCGATTCGGCCTGAAAGCAACCACCATCGACGCTCACCTGCGTCGCCGCAAACTCCGAATGGTTGAGAAGGGTGATAGAAAGCGACAGCTCGCTCGTGCCCGGCGCTATTTCAACGATCAACTCCAGTTCTGGATTTTCGCTGTTGAAGAGCTCATAGGCAGCGCCAGGCATCCACCGGTAGCCCCAGCCACCATTTGCGGTCCGCTTCCATTCGGGTGCGATGTCGTTGAATTTGTACTTTGAGGCGTTTTCGCCAATGAAAACGACTTCGGGAAAAATCAATCCCCACGATTCGCCCCACCCCGCTGGCTTGATGGTCACACGTTCAGTTTTGCTAGGAACAACCGAAACTCTTTCACCCATGCGCTGGGACGCATAGGCGTTATCGAGCCCTGTCTCGGCGACCGCTGTCGCGCATAGATTTCGCGACGCTGCGAGAATTGCGAGGCTAGACGCCGCCCTTTGCAAAATCGTTCTGCGCGAGGTAGCAACGCTATCTCGCTGCTCGGATACGTCCGTGTCAGTCTCAGCGCCGTGTGACACTGGCACCTCCGTCGATCGCATAGACCGATCCGGTGATCCACCGCGCGCGCTCCGAGGCTAGGAACAACGCGAGTTCAGCAACCTCCTCCGCGCTACCCAGTCGACCGAGGGGATGGCGCGCAATGTTGCGGACGCGAGCGTTCTCAGGATCGGCATGACGCGCGAAGGACGCATGCAACGCCGGCGTATCAATGCTTGCTGGCGCGATAGCGTTGATACGGATGTTGCGAGGCGCGAGTTCCAGTGCGGCGGTTTTAACGAGATTGTTGAGTGCTGCCTTGGTTGCGGTATAGGCGGCCAAAGTCGGCGTGGCGAAATCGGCATTGATTGAGGAAAGCGCGATCACCGAACCACCACGCTCGGACATGCCTGGCGCGCAGAGTTGCAGCAATCGCACCGCTCCAACGACGTTGACGTCATAGAGATCGAGGAATGCAGA
>Ga0065707_10082072_pt1 | contig 22801 bp, 10 predicted proteins | sample SwiRhicommuniRL3_FD_59094 | JGI IMG/M metagenome (GOLD analysis project Ga0065707, IMG submission 59094) | Switchgrass rhizosphere bacterial communities from Rose Lake, Michigan, USA - RL3 v2 (version 2) | ecosystem: Host-associated > Plants > Roots > Rhizosphere > Soil | place: East Lansing...
GTTTGCTGATAGACACTTTCAACGCTGTCTTGAAGCGTGTAGGGTTCAACTGTGGAGGTGGTGGATGAGAAGGCATTGGATTGTGAATTCTGAGTAGTCTCGGGGTCAGATTTTGATAATTTGGGTTAAGATGAGTACTGCATATTATATATCTACTGATAACATATCACTAGTTAGAATTTAGCTGTGAATTCATTTCTATATCGCTAGTCAGAATTCATTTCTTAATCACTAGTCAGAATTTATTTCTTAATCACTAGTAACAATTGATTCTTATGAAATTTTTTCTATCACTATTTATGAATAAGTTTGTATTATATGGCTACTACAAGAAATATAACAATTAAAGCTATTGTAAAGCAAAGACTTAGTTTGAGAATCTGCCACTCAAATCCATATCATAAGTATATATTTCAATCTTGTTCTTCTGATTTGTCAAAAACCACGGTATGCGAGTGTAGCGGTAAGCCCTTGACCAACATGTCGTCTTCATCTTCTTCGAAATTAACACCGATATTGTCTGCGCTTCTGGCAACTCTTTCTAATGTGCAGCTCTTGATTTCCTTGATCCATTCGTCTTGAAGAATGTCTTCAAGCGATGCTCTCTTTCGAGGGTCAATTTGTAACATCTTGTGTATTATTGGTCTGGCAGCATGAGGTAACAATCTCATTAATCTGTATGGGCCGTGTATCTGTTTGTGCGGTTGTTTCTTCTTCTGAGACGAACCGGAATCTGAAGGTGGATGTTCTTCGCCTTCTTCATCCTGGGCATGTGTGCTTGGATCGAGTTTCTTCATCTCATTGAACTTGTTCTTCATTTCAGTCTTTTTGTTTTCGTATTCCTCCAATTTCAAGTCTATTTCTTTCAATTGGTTCAATACGTCTTGGACTTGTTCTTCTGATAAGATTTCTGCTGATTCCAAAGACTTCAACTTCTTTTGGTCAATTTCTTGCTCTTCAGGTTTTGGTTCGTAAGCCTGGATTTCATCCCCTTCTTCAGTATTTGTTTCTGCAATCAACTTCTTCTTCTTATTCAGCCTCACAATCATATTCTTTAATTTACGTTGCAGGAGTAAGAGTTTATGACACTCATTGCTCAAATAATAGTCGTGCCAATTGTCATCAGTTAGAGAGAAGAGTTTAAAACTATTATCAGTATCGGGATTTGGAATCTTCCATGGGAAACGTTTCAAGGTCATACAACAATATATTATCGCAATTGACCATAAATCAACTGGTTGGGGATTGTAGGAATTTGTGTTTCGCAATACTTCTGGAGCAAGATACGGATCTGACCCAACTATTCCATGACAATGATGTATACTGTCCTTGGAATTGCCATACTGGTCATATGGATATTTGAATATCACGGCACTACCAAAATCAATGATTTTAAGTATACCGTCAACGGTGATTACACAATTATCCAATTTCAAGTCTCTATGAGCAAGACCTAGACTATGCAAGTAACTCACACCTTCCAAGATTTGTTTCAAACAACAATTGATTTCTTGTCGTGACATTTCTCCGCTCATCACCACTGCAAAGAAATCTATGGGTGCATATTCCATGATTTCAAAGTAGCGGTTATTCTCATGAATTATATCAATGGTCTTGATTATATTTGGATGCTTCAAAGTCGATCCAATACAGTACTCGGCTGTACATTTTCTGGTGTAATCCTTTAAAGATTCTGTACTTCTTCTCGGCCTAAATTCTTTCACAGCAAATGTTTTCGAGTCTGAAGGACGAATAATTAGTCTGACGGATCCACCAGCACCACTTCCTAGTTCTTTCCCTACCTTTCCGTACTTTTTGACCAACGGAGAGTTGTCATCGGTGAAAGGATCTTTGGTCAGAGTCAGATGGCCATGGGACGCATTATGAAGTAATTGCGAAGACGTTTGGTTGATAAGTGTAGCTAATGAAGTAGATGAATACTCTTTATGCACTCCAGACGAGGTGCCCACCACCGAAGAAATTGAATCTTTTGCGTAAGCACTGTTTGTAGAAGCAGCAATTCCTGGAGGAGAATGTAATTTATTATCGTACAGCGGTTGATGAAGATCACGTTTTGAAGTGGGATTCTTCTTTGTGGGTTTGAAAAAGCGTTTGAGCTCAACCATGGAGTTCGATTTCATTTTATGGTTCGATTCTTCACTTTGAAGTGGACTAGATTGAGCAGGAGCTTGAGGAGGAGATACTGCTTGCGAATGTTGTACTTGGTTAGGAGAGGAGTTTCCGGCCGAATTCGGATTGGATTGATCCCATGAATTGGTCAATGTTGGTGATGCCAAAGAATCCCCTGACTCGTTTTTTCCTATATGGAAGCCTAGGAACGATTTTCGACTAGTGAGAGTATGCGAATGGTTGGATGTGGATGGAGTCAATTCCTCGTCGGTGGATGGTTGTTTGAAATGGGAGAATAGTTTAAGTTTATGTTTGTCAGGCATGTCTATAATGTATGGGACAATGGAGGCTTATAAAGTCATAAAAGACTGAAGGACGAAGTGATATCAAATATGATAATGCAGACTTGGAACTGATTGAAAGTCAACCGATTAAGATGTGGTTAAATTCGAATTGAATAGAAGATAATAGGAAATTACACCAATGAAAAACTTGGAGAACTTTAAGATAATTCGGATATTATTTAGAATGAAGTTCTGTTCCTAGAGTTTGTGGTGACCTATTAGTGGTTTGACCTATTAGTGGTTGTGTCAGCGGTTATTTGGTTGGAAATAAAAGGTAAAAACTTGTTAAGTGTAATAAACTTTGTAGTAACTACGGTATCGTAACAATGGTTGGAAATAGTGACTATTCTTTTAGTGACTATTATTTAATGCCTATGAATTTGTGGTTCAAATTTGTTCTCTAATGATTTGATTTGTTGAAGCTAATTCATCAATAAATGGGTTGATAATATTCACCTCCGGTATCAGTTTCCACGGATATTCAAACTGGTTCAACGTAGTTTGAAATGGAAAACTCAAAATGTATTGAACTTATTGTTCAAAAACCAACTATCCGTACTTGTTATTACAATATGAATTATATCGTGTCTAAAAGAATCTCTGGTGGTGTCGACTGATTCTTTGTTTTGTATGGCTTAACGGATTTGAAAGAGGGATTTAGTTGTTGTATCTGAGTATTATATGCAGGCAAGGGTCTACGAAATGTAATGACAGGGTTTCAAAGTGTATGAGCTTGAATGGATGTAAAAATGGGTTAGTATAAATGTAGCTTTCTTAGTGGAGTTCTGGTCAACTTTATGCAATTTAGTACAAGCAATTTCAATCTTGGGGGGTTCTGATCATTTACCAATTATCAGTGATTTCATTGGATTTGGGTCATGTGATACTCGGTCATGTGAAATATGCCAGGGACCACCAGATGTAAGGTCCATTACGTGGTGAAGTTTGACATGTGTCTGCATAATGTCTAGAGGTTGCAAGTTATCGTTAAGGCTGTGCTGGTGACAATTTACGAAGATATTACAAACTCAAAATTAGGAAATACTCTACAGCTAGTATTAAGCAAGATATTTTGATGGATTTCTTTATTATAGATATGTTATTTTGATGGATCTTTATTAGAAATACGTTATTTTATGGATATCTTTATTATATATGTAGTATGATAAATGCAATTAATCTTCTTTGATGGCAGTTCCTCTGATATGCTTCTCACGTTCGGTCTTGAATGGGTTGGAGCCAGGTTTGCTATGTCTTCTTTGGTTATCGTCTCTTCTCTTAAGAGAATCCATTTCGGTTCTCTTGATTTCACCGGCCTTCTTGACGGTTATTGGAACATGACGATGTCTGGAAATTCTCTTGATTTCTGGCATATGCTTAAATCTCTCCTTCAAGGCCGCGTCGTATTCCAATTTGTTTCTTTGTCTGGCAGATTTTATATTAGAACGGTCGGAAGCGTTGGTTCTCCATAATCTGATATTAGTATCGTCACTTCCACTCAAAATGTAACGAGCATCGGTGGTAAACTTCACACAAAAGATTCTTTGCATTCTCTTGGTATGGTAGATATCACGAGAATGTCCTTCTCTTGCTTTGTAGATACGAATGGTCTTATCGTAAGAACCTGTGACAATTTCCTCACCGGTTGGCGAGAAATCGATATCCATGATAGCAGCCACATGATCCTTATACACATTCAACGACTTGTTCAAGTTTCTCATATCCCACAAGTAGGCATTATGGTCCTCACATCCACTGGCAAAGTTGAATGCTTCCATTGGGTTCCATGAAATACAGTTTGTTCTCAAGTTAGTCACCACCTTTTGTATAGGAGAGTTCGTTCTAATATCATACAATACAATAGAATTATCCGATCCGGCAGATGCAATTATGTTTGTTTCAGTCTTGTTGAATTTGACAGTGTTGATATTGTCAGCACCCCACGACAAGTCAGACGTATGTTTCGATCTGTTCATGTCCCACAACTGAATCGATGCACCACCAGTTACAAATAATTCCTCGTCACGATGATGGTCAATACCTTTAAATGCATGTTCTCCTAAGAATGTTTTGATCAACCCTTGGTTTTTGGCGCCATACACACTCTGGTCACTTATTGAATGGTCAAACTCTTCACTATTCACAGACCACAACTTGATGGTTTTATCGTCACCACAGGATAACATATGCGACGTGTTTGGTGTCACAACCAATCCACTGACCATTCCGTAATGTGCTCTGAAACTAACGGTTTCGTGTCTGGAGGTCATGTTCCAGTATTTGATGTTACCATCCCCTGATCCGGTTGCAATTTGGTTGGTAGTGGAAAAGTTTCTGGCGATGGAGTACACTCCGTCACGATGTCCGTCTCCTAACTGTCCTACAAATGGTTGTGCAAACATTCTTTCCATTTTGGTGGCTGTAAGTGCTTTGGTGTATTCTCTAGCTCTTTCAAATGGATGTAACGCTGGGTTCAAGTTTCTGGGTAAGGCAGATTCTTGAGTGTTCCTTACTGGAACATAAGTATCTGATGATCTACTGATAGTTTTGATCTTCATCTTGAGTATATTGACTTGAATATATTTTGCTAAGGGTAGATTATTTCTTATAGGTGATGCTCATCTCAAATTTTTTCAATTCAAATTTGGTGCAAAAACGATGGTTGAAAAATATAGGCCATTTACTGAGAGAAGATACAAAGAGAGAACATTCATAGACAGAACTTTTATAAACAGAGCTATTTTACTATTGAAAGTCTCCGGATAATATAGCAACTTCACTGTGTAATTTGGACATCACTATATATATAATATCTCTACAAATGTAATATCATTGTAGAAAGTTGGCCTACTCTAATAGTTAATCGAGATTAATATTATATGGTACTATGTAGAATAAAAGTAAAGAAAGCAATTTAGCAGCTGATTAGGATTGTAATATAACACTGCAAATTAGTGGGTCGATTAATAGTATTGTGAATATTAAGCTGAGATTATAAGAGATAATAATGTGAACAAATGCTGGAGTACGCATAGTAATCATAAGTCCTGCTTATGAGAGGATTTGCATAACATGGATATTTCATGGTCCAATGGATGTGCAAAATGATCAAAATCGGGATAATACAGAGTAATAAAGCCATCTCCAAAATCTGAAATTATTACAGAGTCATATAGGGATATCCAAATCTGAAATTAGTACAATATCCCAAGATCTAAAATCAACCTTAATGTAATAAAGATATATTCAAATCTGATGATTTGAACCTATTACACAGCAACAAAGATTTCCCTGAATAGAAAATATCAGCAAATGTATGAAACCATAGTACTCAAGTACAATAGAATCATATGATATCAAGTGTAATTCAGATTTTGTGGATCTATCAATCATTACCTTCGTGATATAATGTTTGGACATCTTTTTTCAAACAAGATGTGTCAGTTTAAAATTGATTAGTATAGCAATACTAAACCTTTTAGGGCCAAGTATGATGTACAGTTATAATGTTAATAAGCATGAAGGTTGACTGCATTTCAGTTATTCAACATGAGCGAATAATCATTATTGATATCAGTTAGTCAACATGAGTAGATACTGACTCCTGAAAGCAGTTTAGCTAAGTGGAGAAATATGGTATCAAACATAGTTAGAGCAACGAAAACAATTCTCGACAAAAACGCAGAAGTGATTTGTATAAACCACAAAAAAATCTATAGCGTTATGTCTAAAACTAAACCAACATCATCGACATTTGCTTTGGAAATATCTTCCAAGAAAGGCAACAAATCCAACAATTCATTATCATGAGTATCACTAAACCAACTAGAAATTGGAATTGAATGTTGTGGGTGAAATATGTATGATGCGGGAGAATTATCAATGATTATAGAATCTGCCAATGGGCGACCGATTTGAGACAAGTTTTTAATAAAATTCCCTTGGTAGTTGTAACATGAATCCCTAAATAAACGATGATGAACGGAATTATGAATGTCTAATTTATCCAATAATGGTTCACCGTATTTCAGTACTGAGGCAGTGAAAACAACGACTTCAAACCATTGGCCAACTTTCTTCAAGAATTCGTCAACCCCAGGTCTTTTTATGACATAAACATGATGTATTTGATTATCAATTTCAACAGGAATAACAAAATTGGCAGTTCTCAAGTATTTGAACGACGAATGTACCAAAGTTTCGTCCAAATCCAAAATAAGACACTTCTTCTTTCCGAATTTCTCTGGTTTGACTCCTAAAAGCAACCCAGTCTCGGGATTAAAAGCTTGACCTTCTTGAAGCTTTGTCAAATCTAAGTACAACTCTTCATCATCCAAATCGTCATCGTATATTTCTTCGTCCCGTACCTGTGCATCTGTACCTTCTTGGTCAACCTGATGAATGATGTCGGTTTTGGGTGCGTTGACTCCTGCTGGTTCTGTGTGGTTTGCAAATGTGGGTGTATGGTTCGATTCATTTGTGTTGGTTATGGTGTCTGTTTCGTTTGCAGAGTTGTCTTCATCGATATCCTTCTTCTGTATGGGTTTCTTTTGTTTAGTGGACTCATTATTATCTTTGATGTCATATTTCTTTACAGTAGTATTCCTAGGAGGACTTCTTTTTGCTGGGGAGTTCGACGTCGTAGTAGGAGATATGTTCTTCTTTTTGCTTGCTTGGTTGTGGATTTTGTCATCAGCATCATCCTTAGAATCAACTGAACAACATAACAAGGATGATATTATCTTATCCATATCGAATATTAAGCGATGAACTTATACGGCGGTAATGAACCAATTAAATATTTGACCAAATAACTATGGAGAAAACCAGCAATTCAATACTATGTGAGAAGTATAGAATATAGATAAACTCCTCTTGGTTTAGTTTGATTGGTTCCTAAACGTTTAGTGAAAAGAAGGAAGGTTGTTGATGGATTTCATTTGCGTTTTCAATTTTCAATTTTCAGTTTTTCCCCCTCTATTTTTCCGCTCTTCCAGCCGTTTTTGCTCAAAGCTCCCTAAAAGAGTCTGTAGATTGACTGGAAACGGGAGAGTGGTGTAGCTTATTGAAGTGCTGAATACAGTTTACTGCTGGTTGTATATTATGTCTATTATTTTAGAGAATTTTTTGTTATACGGTATGGGGGGCTGGCAATAGCCGTCGGTAAAGCTTTTTTCGGCATTCCAATTGAGCAAGAATATGTTAATCCATGTAGAAATACTATTGGCTCATTTTGTAAGATGATATTCTTAACGGCTAGAGGTATATTGGATCGATTCGACTCCGCAATTACGCCTTGATAAGCTTTACTAATTATTACTGATTATCCGTATATCTGAAGGTATCTGAAGGTATCTGAGTAGTGACACATTCGTAACCTGAACAAGGTTTTTGCGCTTCTAGACCCTATAACGATAGGTGAGTTGCGCACTTTATATGGAAGGCTTGGGTTGCCATTGATATGTATAGAGAAGACTTGAGTTGCCATTAATATACTTTGGGCGCCCATGAGAATGTATGGCAGATGCATACACACTCCAATTTACGAGGCCTCGCCAGGATACGGTCTTTAAAAGTGCACTATGTGACATTACATAAGCACAATTAGTTATCAAATCTTTATATCCAACTACATCCAAGAACTACCTACCATACGTAATGGAAGAGTCAAAGGAGAATGAATATTTAAAGATATTCCTTGAAGACTACTTCCCGAAACTCCCATTTAATGTTATCATAGAAATTGTCAGCCTGTTATCGTTCGACCACATTGTGGATTTCTTACTAATCTATAAAAAACCTACTATAAGAAACATAATCATACAGGAGTATTATAGCAGGGAACTTCATTTTATACTATCGCCTACAAGAAGGCCATATTACTCTCTCTACCCTCAGCTGAAGCGAGAATTCATCCGGTTCAAAAGTTACTTTGAAATCAAACAGTTTCTAGATGAGAATACCGATATAAACCCAACCAAGTTGCTTCTTGTCAGTGGAGGAGATTTCGTCTCAATGTCAACTTTAATGCAAGAGTATCGCCACAGGTTTGTGAATGATATAAAATATCTCGATATTACTTTGGAAAACTACGAATTGAACGAACAAGACTTTCGGTTCTTGTTATCTTTCCCCAACTTACGTAAATTGCATTTCTCAACCATCAAGTTGACCAATTGTCAAAAGTTCCTTAAATCTACTACAGAGCTTAGAGATCATGATGGGTTGGAAGACATAGTGTTTCTAGGACATTCCATAAACGACTGGACATCGATTAAACTTCCTTCGAACCTTCGACATTTAGATTTGTCATGGAATAATAATGTTGATATTAATACCATATCGGTTCCTCCAAAGGTTAATGAAATATATTGGAATTACTCGGGAATCACTGACCAAACTTTACTCAAACGGACATTTCCATCAAACTTGAACACTCTCATGCTTACGTATAATAATCTAGACACAATCGATGTGTCTATTCTTCCTAAAACTTTGGAGTATATTGATTTGTCGTACAACTCTATACGATACTTCAAGTCCCAGCCTGATTGCAATGAATGGCCCCCAAACTTAAAAGCAATCTTGCTTTCCTACAACAATATCGATAATGAGTCTCTTGAAGAATTGGCGAGAATCAAGTGGCCCGCATTTCTCAAGAATTTGGTGCTAGAATGTAATCCATTTTCAAGTCTAGCACCGTTACATTCGTTACCAGATAATTTGAATATACTCGACCTATCCCAGACCAGAGTAACGTCGTTCAAGGTAAATTCCACCCAAGAATATCCATACTATAAGTTTCCTGAGTCCTTGAAAATCCTCAGACTCTCAAGCTGCGAACTGTTAAGCTACACACACCCTAGTTTACAAACTTCGCCAAGAATCAAGTTTCCCTTGGGGCTCACCGATTTGGATTTGACAGAATGCAAAATCAAATCACTTCATTGTTTCCAATTCCCTACTTCACTCAGGATATTGGCGTTATCAGGAAACGGTTTGACTGACCTCGCATCATATAATAGCCGAACGGGAGAAGATTCACATGTATGCTGGACCCAGTTGCATAACCTAACAGATTTGGACCTCTATTCCAACTATATCTCATCTATCGACAACTGGGAAATCCCTCAGAGTTTAAAACGTTTGGATCTCCGTTTAAATATGTTTGTTGAGATATCACTGCATGCTCCGTTATTCAACCAAGCCTTCAGTCAATCAACCAAGAACTTGAAATTCATAAACCTCTCGCAATGCAGAATCAAGACTATTACTGAAGATATCTATATCCCCAGCAACTTACAAATCCTATTGATGGCAGAAAACTTCATTACAGGTGATTTGGTTATTCCTTCAACTCTAAGTAACCATTCAGAATTGACAACGCTAGACTTGGCTGGAAATTACATACAAGACTTGATATTCAAATCTCCGGGCCTGTCAAAACTTCATTCTATTGATCTCACTGGCAATGTAATCTTGAAAGCAAAACCAATCACACCTTTCGAAACGAGAAAAAAAGTCTCCGATTTTTATGATAATTTAGAGAAGGGGTTTGGAATCAAGTTTACAAAGCGCAAGTTCAACATCAACAGTCTTCATACCATCTGAACTTGATATCTTGTATGGATTTGCAAACAGTTGCTATACGTGCGAATACCGATATTTGCAAGTAGACGCGCACACCCAAATACAATAAAAACACAAAAGTTTCAACCAGCCTTCTAGCAAATAAATAGTGCTGGCAAGACGTGTTTTTAAGGAAAGTTGATAGAAGTACTCTTTCCTGAAAGAGACTTACATCCAGTTATAACCTCCTAGGATCTTGCTACGTATTATTTTCCACTAATGTCCAATTCATTCCTTTGTCCACAAACGCCTCCTCGCGTAACGAGATCGAAACTGAGTAATATCTTCACTACACCAGCTAAACATTTGGAAACTTCACATAAGCTCTTGACACCATGCACAAGTACTAAGAAAGCACCTGCTATACAATTCAAAACACCTAGCTCAATCGTAAAGAAATCTACCATACTACCAACCAAGGACAATGCCAGCCTGCTACCTTTAACTCCCGATTTCACACCTCAACACTCCCCAAATAGAAGTCAACGCAAGAGAAAGGTGTTTCCAGACGACATTTTCAAGCATGCTACCAATTCCAGTACCACCCTCAGCGAAAAGCTCACCTTTGGATTATTATTACCTTCACCATCAACAGTTGGTTCTGGTAGAAAGGCCATCAACAAATTGAGACTTTCTAACCCTATTGATGGATCAAAATCCAACAAACTTAATCAAATGGCCATTTTAAATGAAGGAATCAATTTTGAGGAAGATATCGACGATGAAATAGATGCCACAGCCACAAAAGAACCACTGACCCCATCTATTCAAATAATCAATGATGACTTGGTTGACCATTGGCATGGAAAATCCTACAACAATCAATTCTCATCAGATGAAGAGTTGTCAGATACAGAATTGCAAGTAAAAGAGTTGCATAATCCATTCATGGACTCATCATCTTCAAAGATTGAAAAAGGAACTACTAAACGTGGCTCTAATCCATTTCAAGATACATTTGGGTCTCCAAAGGATGAAATAGACTACAGAACTCACATGGAATTGGTCAATGGCAAGACTGGTATTAAAAGAGTGGTGAAGTTGACGTCTCGTCAAAGCAAGATGGTTCCTAAGAAATTGGACTTTTCTTCCTGTTAACGTGTTAACTCATGGTAGTTTTCAAATCGTCATTGATAACTACAACCTAGTTAAGTATTCTTGATTACTCATTAACTCATCGTAGTTAACTATTCATGGTTACTCATTAACTCATCGTGTTAACTATTCATCGTTACTCACTAACTCATCAGTCTTTGTTACTCTCCAAAGCAGGACTTTCTTAATAACAATCTGAACTTTACTTAGCTATATATTCACACCATAAACAATCTCGCATGCGTACTTTCAGTGTAGCTAGTAGAAAGGAAAATCATCGAAATCATGGCCGGTAGAAGTCTTATATTAATCTCGTTTATCGCGCTGAAAAGTTAAATGAGAATCTGAAATTTCACTCCACCACTCTTTCTAACCTAACTATGTCTGCTATTCCTGGTTTTGGAGGCGGAACGTCTATGGTAGATGATGAAGGATCTTCTAAGGCCAGCATTTCCGTGGATATTCCTCAAGGATCAGAATGGAGGTTTGAAATCCCGTTCAAAACCATTCTCAAATTCAAAGTCACCAGAGGAGTCGGAGAAATCTTTGGCACTGAATTACCGAGCAATGTGGAATTGAACCTCAGCGGTGTTAAGCTCGCTCTCTACTCTCCTTTACCTGAAGGGTGTAGTGTTGAATATACTACGACACCAAACAAAAATAATATGACTAACGAAGTCGATGAGATAATTGAATACACTAGTGAAGAAACCACCATGGCACAATACACAAACTTACACTTGGCGTTGGAATCGATGCGTCAGGCCGTCTCTGACCATAATGTTATCAATCCTGGAAACTTGAAGTCTGGACCGAGGGTTTTGATTATTGGAGATCGGTTCTCAGGCAAGACCTCGCTCGCCAAAATCTTGTCGTCGTACGCCACCAAAATGGATAGCACACCAGTGTTGGTGAATTTGAATCCAAGAGATGGAGTTTTCTCATTACCCGGCTCCATAACTGCAACCACCATAAGTGATTCGTTCAATATTGAATGTGCTGGTGGTTGGGGTTTCACCACTACTTCGGGTAGTTTATATCACAACCCAAAGCAACCTATAGTCAAAAACATTGGCTTTGGTGACTTCAAAGATAACTTGGATTTGTACAAGTATCAAATATCGAAAATGGGTGTCACGGTAATGTCCCGTTTGGAAGAAGATATCAATGTCAGAAATAGTGGAATCATCATTGATACTCCGCCATTGACCATCAAAGACTCCACCATCATCGAAAACATCGTGTCAGACTTTGGAGTCAACGTTATTGTTGTTATTGGAAACGAAAGACTTCTTATTGACTTGAATAAGAAGTTCAAGCACAAGTTGGCTGGTGGCCAATTGAATATCATAAAGTTATTAAAGAGCGGAGGAACGGTAGAGGCCGACGAACAACATATAAGAAGACTCCAAGAAGAAACCATCAAGGAATATTTCCACGGGAACTTCAAAACAAGATTGTCGCCGTTCAAGACCGACATCGACGCCAATGATTATGTCATTTACAAAGGAGTCATGAGTCTGGAGATAAATTCATCGTTTCTTCCAGCTGGAGATTCCTACACTGCAGAAGAAAGTGAAGGTGATCAAGTAAAAAAAGAAGACAGTGCTCTAGAGAAGTATTTGGCTCTTCTTTCCGAGCCCAGCTCGTCCAATTTGGATAATTCCATGTTGGCTATTATGCAACTTCCACAATCAAACAAGCTGGGCAAAGAGTTGTTGAACAGTAGTGTTTTGGGATACGTACACGTGTCCAAGTTCGACGATGCAAAGGGTAAGATGAAGATCTTGTTGCCGTTCCCAGGTGCCTTTCCAAGAAATGTATTAATATCAACCCATATCAACTATACTGAGTAGATATGGAATTTATATACTGCTTAATGAAGTAATGTATATTGAGAGTAGCACCGGGTATATATATGCTGTAGTTATTACCCGAGAGGTATAATCTATTCCGATTCCATAAACTGTTGTTTGAAATAAAAGATATTTATGAAATATCGCTGAATTGCATGATAATTGATATTTATGAGATATCTCTACATTTCGTTATAATTGATATTCATGAGATATCTCTGTATTTAAGATATTTGCATTTTATAAGATTTCTCTGCATTTCATGAGTTTCCACATTTCATGATTTCACTTCATTTCATCCCATTTCCACGTCTCTGTATTCATACACATAATCATTTAATCGAAAGGTAGCTGTTTGAATTCCAGACCTTTCATTTTCAAACTTTCTGAAGCTCCAATAGCACTTGGAATTTTTATACCACAACAATCACCCCAAGTATTGATCGCTTCGTGAACATGGCCACAGTCATCTTCAAGATGGTGAGTTTCACTGATACCCTGAGGACACTTCAAGATTTCTCCAAACATAAAATGTTGCATTATAGGAAGTTTTGCCAACACTTCGGCTTTGTACATCTTCACCATTCCGTCCTTTATCTTTTGCCATGATTTAGCTGCCAGGATATCATCCAACATTGGCGAGTGCCACCTCAAGCTCAACTTTTCGTTCTGGGTCTTGGGTAAGGTCTTGATACTATTGATAAAATGAATACACTCCAAGTACATGTACTGTTTGTAGTAAAGTTCCACCAACTCCTGGTTGTGGATCAGCTTTGGTTTCATATGTGGATGCGTCGACAACTGGGCCGACCCGATCAAAAACGGAAGAAAATGATAATCGTCCAAACCCCAAACCCCGTGGGATCCGGCTGGTTCTAGCCAGTACAACTTTTGTAGCCTCCTCATGATTTCGATATATTTTGGAAACACCTTGATGGCCAACGCTGGCAAATCCTGATCTGAGATAATATCCAACTTCTTCAAGCAGATCAAAAACGCCATGAAATTCAATTCATGGCCAGATCCATAGTCGATTCTTGTTCTGTTACCCCAAGATTCTACAAAGTATGTCGAAACCTCTTGCCACTTCTCGCCCACCAACGGTTCAATTAGTTCATGAGACTTTTTGGACAAATCATCGTAGAAGTCTCGGAATTCGACTTTTCCAAACCTAGATATATCCTTTTCATGAACCACGGGGTTTGCCTCTATAATTGCTTCAGTTTTATCGAGAATACTCAAAAGTTGTTGTGTTGGAGCTGAAATTACAACTTCTGCGTCGTTGGTTAAACCTATAGCCAGATCTTGTAGTTGTTGAATGAAATCCACAACAACATTATACGTGGGAGAATCGATCCATTTATCGTTATCATCTGGTGATACAATTCTCTTTGTAGGTATCATTGAAGAAGAGTGTCTTTAATGTTTGATCTATTTGATCTGTGCGATTTAGAAGAGACCGAAACTAGGTGGTTCTCGCAGGGCCAATAAAATAACTATAGATATAGTTAACTCTTTAGTATTATGATACAGACCCTTCATAAACTATAGATTACTACAGTTAACTCCTTAGTATTATAGAAACAAATAGCAAATTGGAGTCAACTTTTAATTAATTCTAATAATTAACTTTATATATTTTAGTAAATCTACTACTTTAATTTTACGACTTTATACTTCATTACCACAACTTCCAAAATTCTGTTGATTTAAGTTCTTGGGAGATCTACACAAGTCTGATCATATCTTGATAGTCAACGATTCTAAAATCTCATATAATTCTATAACTCTTGTCTACCAATATCTCCTAATTTTGCTATCCATCTCAAATTGAAAAGTTGCGAAATATTTCAATATTTCTGTATATCTATAACTCTTCTTCTACTCAATAAAATGTCTCGAACTCTAACTAAGTTCTTTACCTTTCCTTCTACAAGGACGAAGCTTGAGCATGAATTACAAAAGTCTGCGATATTGTCATCTCTTTGGTCAACTCCAACGGGTACAAATCATATCAATAGTCCACATACGTTACCACAAGAGATCAAACCGAAATCGGAGATCTATAAAGAAGTTGAGGCAGAAAATGCAGCAGCTCCTCAAATACAGATCAAATTCAAACAGTCTTTTGCGTATGGGAAATCAATCATGAACTTCTACAAAATCGGAGTCCAAAATGTTTGGAACAATAAGCTGGAAGTAAATAAGTTGAAGAAACATTATAAACTCAGCAAGATTAACAACAAGGGCAAGGAAGTGGACATAATCATTCCATCGTTTAACACTCTAACCACAGAAATGGCCCAAACTTTGTATATTAGAGATATGGAGAAGAGAAGTAATAAATCTGATGAGGTGATAAAACACGAAAATGTGGAAAATGCCCCTTTATTCAACTTGACTAGAAGCCAATACCAATTGTTGAAACGTACTCCATCAGATTTCTACAAGATTCCGTTATTTGGAGTGATTTTCATGATTTTCATGGAATGTACACCTTTAATCTGCTATGCGATTCCCGAAATCACGCCTCTGACGTGTATTTTGCCATCAATTTTGCCTAGAGTATGGAATCCAACTGCAACCAAACAATTGATGGACGTCAGAAAAAATAGATATCAAGACTTGGCCGACTTGGCCGTGAAAAATGCCTATAATTTACCTTTGGACGAAGTCAGATTACTTTGTAAAGCATTGAGATTAACTTCAAAATATATTCCTGCTGGTATATATCCTGAGTCCACAATCCGTCGTCGTCTACAAGACTATTACAACTACATTAAAGTAGATAATTTCTACCTTAGTGGAATGAATGGAACTGGAAATATCTGGAATTTGTCTGACGCAGAGTTGCTTCTTGCTGGTTTGGAAAGAAATCTAATTTTGGATATCAAACACGATACAAAAGTATTTGATGCATTCAAGGATGAAGCTACAAAGAACGTCGAGACTCAAAAGTACTTCAATAATTTGAGGTTGGATCTTCTTCGTTTCATTGTCGATTTTGAGAATTCAAATATCGGTTATTTGGGAGTCAACCATTTAGGTATTGGTGAAATCCAAAGCAAGCAAGTTCTTGAATGGAAGAATTAGAGTATTGATTACTGGAACTCATCAATCTCAATCACATAAATAGGATGTAGTGACTTCTAAGAGTGAAAATCAACTTCTTCAATTGTACATAGATTTTCTTAATGAATCGTTATTGCATAATATCTCATCTACTAATGTACATATACTATATCCAAGAATTCAGAGGTCTGGCCTGGCCGATTTCAAGTTGAGCTCGTTTCGAATTTTGATTCTTTCCTGGTGAGTTCTCGTTATCAAAAGCTTTGCGTTGTTGCCGCAATTGTGAGTTGAAGTTTCCTCCCTGTCCCATGGAACTCTTTATCGATTTAGAAGTTGCAACACCTGAACTAGCAGCTTCAGTCACTGGTCTTGGCTTTAATTTCAAATCACTCTCATCTTGATTTAGCATCGTCTGTTCCTCTTGTTGTTCTGCTGATCTTTGACCACCATTGAACAATCCTGTAGTATCCTTAACAATCACTTTGAACCCCATTTGCTCCCGAGACTTGTCGTCAATGAAAAAGTATAACAAATCGTCGTTGAAAATTTGGATTTTCTTACCCTTTCCTAGAAGGGTGTTATTGACTGTGCATGAGTTGGTACTGACATCCAAAAGCCAAACATCATCAAGGCAATGGGCAGGACTTTCATATATCGAATTTCCAAGCGCAGGGTGACGTTTTTTATGTAACAAACAATGAACTTTGGACATTCTATCATCATTTATAAAAGTGTCGCATGCTTCATTCCGGCCCACTGAATATGGATTCACTCCCTGGCGTATGTGAATTGGGGTTTTGAATATTGACTCAGGCAATGGCTCCAATATGAGAAAGGTGTCCTCGGGAATATTTGCTGAAATGTTTATGCTCAGGAGTTTGCTGCTGGAACTAGCTCTGGATATCTGAAGACTTTTCAAGTCAACCAGGTTTGGGGCTGCCAGTTTGAATCTTTTTGATTTTATGGGTGAAACATCATCTGGTTCTAACGAGTGTTTCCGTACACTTTTCTTGTGTCCACTTGGAGTCGACTCATCATTTGGTATCATGTCAATATCTTCTTGAAATTCTGGTAATGGAGGGAGTATTGGTTTGGGTTGTGACTGTGGTAGCGGCACCACTCTTTTCGGTACCTTGAAGTCATTCTTGGGATTTTTAATCTTTCTATCTAATGGTCTCATCATTATGTCCTCATCGATTTTACTCATCGATGTATCTATAGGTATTCCATTGTCAATTTTGCGCGATTGTTGAGATTGTGATTGTGACAAACTCAAGGCTTTTTGCAGTTGTGATTCTTCATTGTAAGCATCTCTTAACCATTTGTGCTTTAACGCTTCCTCTGCAGTTATTCGTAATCTGGGGTTAACCTGGAGGCAGCATTTCAAAAAGTCACGACCTTCTTGTGAAATTTCATACGAATTCAATGGTGATTCATGATACTCACCTTGCTTGATCTTTTGAAACATCTGTGCTTGAGTCTTTCCATTGAAAGGTAAATGGGAAGTAAGTAATACGTAAACAAGGCACCCCAAAGACCAAATATCAACTAATGAAGAATAATTATCCTTGGGGGAATCTTGTGACAGTGCATCATATTTTCCAGTTATTACTTCTGGCGCCACATACGCCAAAGTCCCACAAAACGTTTTCATGAATGTAGAGTTGTCACTGAACTTTGCAAGTCCAAAATCAGTTATTTTCACCAAAATTGGGTCATCTTGCATAATTAAGATATTGTCAGGTTTAAGATCACGGTGGGATATTCCCAACCTATGTACATACGCAATCCCTTCCAAAATCTGTTTTGTTATGACTTGTGTAGCATCTTCTCCAATCGCACCATTTGCAGCAACAAAGTCCATTAGATCTCCTCCAGGGACAAGTTCCATGACAATATAGTAATTGTCAATATCTTCATAAAATGCTTTTAATGCAACTATGTTTGGATGGTCAAGTTTTCGCAAAATCGAAAGTTCACGGTCCACACCAACCACTGCTCCTCCGGTATTAAGTGCCTTTCTTCTATTAATGATTTTCACAGCATAAGAGTTTCCTGTTGATCTTTGTACAGCCTTTTTTACTGTCGCAAAGGCACCCTGACCAATTGTTTCATTCTTTATTATATAGTCTTTGTAGATACCTTCATCTTTTAAAACAGAATGACTAGAACCAGAAGACGACGGCAATTTAGTAGGGTTATACCGGTCAGAAAATAGCACAACAAACTTGACAACATCTTTGGGTATACCAACCCCTACTGCGACTTCATCCCCTTGGTTAAGCATATAATTTGACCCCTTCACTAATCTAGTATTGTTGAGGTGAGAGCCATTGGTTGAAGTATCCTGGATCCATAAACTGTTGTCTGTGATGTTGAGCCATATTTTAAAGTGTTTATTGGAAAGTCTAGAGGAAGAATTGAGTTGGATGTCAGCGTCTTGACTTCTGCCGAATATCCAAGTCTTTTTTCCATTGATTGTCTTTTTGTCGTCTACATTAAAGTCGTAGTAGTGATTGTATTGGCCTGTAGTACAAATTAACCGACATATTCTATTTTCAGCCTCTAACCCTTCACTGTGCTGGGTTTGGGTTGCTGGTGACTGTTGGGTCGGTTGGGTCTGCGTAGGCTGCGTGAACTCCATCTAATTCCTGCCCCACCTCAGATACTCTTGGTGTTTGTTAGTGTAAGATCAAAGGATTTTACTTTTTGACGCGTAATTAAAGTTGAATTTGTGTAAATATCGATTTGAGTCAAATATTGGTCACGTGATCAATCTAAGGAACGGAAAGGCTGCAAAATTTAAATGAACCAGAGATGCAAAACCTTACCAAGCTTTCCTTGATGAGGAGTGTTAGTACGAGCTATACCTCCTGTAAAATGACCTATAGCCATTATTTCTAGAATGAAAAGTTTAGAAAATGTTGAGAAGTCATAGAAGCGAATAAATCATGGAAGATATTTAGACTTAAAACTGAATTTAATGCTTGAAAATTCAACGTAAAGATGATTTGCCTTCTCTGACTATTAAATCCTGTTGCCGGCAAGTATATTTTTATGTTCTTTTGTATACCAATTGATTTCTATTTTTTTTGTGGTTGGACTTATATTTACCAAGCCAACAAATCGAGAAACAGTTACATCATGTCTCTCAGAACAATTATGATTTTACTTCTAACTATCGTATAACAGAAGAAATATCTGGAAAATATACATAAGTGGAATTAGTCAACGTTTGTTCAATTAAATTGATTATCTAACTGCTCTTTGATCTCAGAATCTGTCCATTCAATATATAATTAAAACAGTGGAGGGAACAAGTTATATATTGTTCTTGAGATTTTTTGGAGTTCGGACCATATATCCTCTCAACATCGATATTTTGGTGGGAACAAGTTTGACATTGTTAAGATATGTTGGAGTTCGGAACTGCTTCCCGGTCGACCACAGACATACGGTGAGGGGAGACATTCAACAAGAAAATACTCAGTTCTTGTGTTAATAATGATTTTAAGTTCCCCCGCAAAACCATTTGAATCCTTTTTCGGAGTTGGTGTTTGCATCTAATTCAATATTTCGGTTACGTGCGGGAGCTTGGTATAATATGTTTGAAGCATTATCCATAATTTGCAATCTCCCCATCTTCGGAGCATTCTTAGATACATACTAGAATCTTTGTATGAACGATGAATCCTTTATAAAAACATTTGTATATGAAGGGAAAAGAAATATCTGCTGTGGGATTGACTTCAATCGTATGTCGTCGCTCGTCTCAATATCCAGTCTATATATATCTTTTTGTAGCCTTTCAAAAAATAAGGATTATAGAGTGTAGTTAAGTACTCTGATGGTTAGAATTCCTATTCAGTGGTTCTTCAGCTTTACGTGTTGCAATGTCTTTCAAAAAGTTGATGGATATAATTGTCACAAAGTAAAAAATGAAAAAATATATCAAAACGTTAAAAATAATTGAATGTTACAAAATTTTACAAAAATTGAGATAAATAGAAAATTTGAAAATTTAACCTCATGCTGAAGCCAAGATTTCAGAAATGGCAAACAAGAAATAAGTAGTGGCTTGGATAGCAGTAGGAATATGGATTGGAATGTTGTTGAATTCTGGAACATCGTCCTTTGGGCAACAATAGAGGCTGAGAACCCACCCAAAGAACTGATTCTGCTGGAAACACAAAGCAAGGAAGTAACGAACAAGACGAAAATACCGTCAGTACAGATAGTACTTAAGAAGGAAACTGTCTTGTACTTACCTCAATGAATATCAGCTATCCAACCACCAAATTGGCGTACGTAACAACAAAATTGGAAAAAGTAAGAGAGAGCAGTAGTACCTTTTTGGTTAAACTCAATGCACCTTTTGGATTGTTTTCTAAACCATTTGCATATAGTTTTGGAATGAGGATAAACCATAGTATGAGAATCTTTAGGGTAATTTTACAACTGTAACTATTCAACATCTCAAAGGATCCAACTCTGAGACATGTCTCAGGGTCTTAATTTCTTCTGGAGAAGGATCACGTCACATTTTCAGTAGACGAAATTTAATCGTGTTCTGATGATGGGACATCCTATTAGAATGTGGTTGTTGAATTTTTGTAATATCGGAAATATCCCTTTTTTCATCAGTTACACCAGACATTTCATGGTAGGTGACTACAACTCTGAAGCTCCGAGAACTAACTTACAATTTTACTCCCCTAAAGAAAAGAAACTATTTCAGCGAGTAGCTCCAAAAGCCAAGTCAAAGATGCCTTACCGCTTGCTAGTTGTCGAGTTTCACTCCCTGACAATTGCTCAGTGGAATTCATTTATGCCAAAAGAGTTCCTAGAAAGGCATATAAGGAGATTGAAACAATATTTTCTTGTGGGACTTATGAGCCCAGTGGTTTAGAAAATATTTTTAGCCGCAATTCCTAAAAATAAACCTAAATTGGATAGAGGATGCGTCCTTAGTTGCATCTGGGGAACTGGGCATTAAAGGCTACGGACCAGGTACATTTCATCGCTAAAAAGTATTACAATGTATCAATTCTAGAGATTAGAATATATATGTTCATGATTAGACACTCTTCATAGTGTGGAAAGAAGTGACTGGGTGGAGAGCTTGACGTTCTTGGAATTCGACATCATCTTCGAATTCCAATCTGTTAAGTTCCTCTTCCTTGTAATTGTAGTGCTTGAAGCAGAGCCAGAAAGCACAACCAGCGAGGAAACAAGCAATAGCTAATCCAGCGTAAGTCCAGACTAACTTAGGGTCTTCGGAAGTTGAGGCCAAAGCAATACCAAGGGCAGAACCAAAAGCATTTGTGACCAAAAAAAGAGACATGATAAAGGACTTCATGTTAACTGGAGCCTTGGTATAAGCATATTCTAAACCAGTGATAGAAGCCAAAATTTCAGACATGGCAATCAAAAAGTAAGCAGGAGCTTGGATTGCAACGTGAACATGATTAGGAACATCTTTGAATTGAGGAGCACACTTCAATGGGTGATCGTAACAAGGACCACTTGAGTAGATGTAGTGTTGCAAAACGGAAGCGTAGACCATGGCCCCGGCTCCAAACATGAAACCAAAGAAAATCTTTGTAATGGCCTTGAATGGAGTGAATCTTCTGATGAATGGGTAGATTAATCTTTCACAGATAGGAATAAAGATAATAATAGCAATGGAATCAATGGCTTGTAAGATATCATTTGGTAAACCGTGTAATTCCATTTGACCAGCTTGAGAAATAAAGTTGTTAATCATTTGACCGTAAACCACCCAGTAGATAGGGTAGAAAACAAATACTTTACATGCATACATGGATCTTCTCACTTCTTCAACGAATTTGTCGTTCCATGGGAAGTTTGCTTCTGGATTCAAGGAAGGCTTAGCAGCGTCCAAGTTGAACTTGTTTTTGATACCAATCCAGGCACATTGAAAGGTCTTGTTGACAATCTTTTCACCAATTGGAACCTTTACGTATTGGTTTTTCCCTAAAATCAAGACAATGACACCAATGAAAAAGAAGCAGAACGGTAACAAGTAAGCAGCCCAGAAACCGATATTGCTTTCTAATTCAGTAGTTGCAATGACAGACAATGAACCAACGTTAATCATAAGGTAGAACAACATAAAGACATTTTGAATAGTGATGTTAGGGTCTTGAACTACTCTTTCTCCGGACTTTAAGACTTTAATAACGGGACTAGTTTTTGGAATTTGATCTGCAATCAATGGAGATACGTTAGATTTGATACCACCAGTGGCAACACCTATAATAATAATGGCAGTAATAAATCCACCCAAAGAGGTGGTTCTGCTTGCAATCGATGGTAACGAGGTAATAAATAAAATAAAAATACCAACAATATAAATCATTGCAGAGACAAAAATAGTCTTGTATTTTCCCCAGTAGGTATCAGCTATCCAACCACCCAAAATTGGAGTAAGATAACACCAAAATTGGAAAAAGTAAGAGAGAGCAGTAGCACCCTGTTGGTTTAAGCTCAATACACCTTTTGGAGTATCGTCAGGACCATTTTGCATATAGTTTTGGAATGGGGTAGATAAACCGTAGTAGGCAAATCTTTCGGATAATTCGACAATTGCAACTAACCAACAAGAGATTGGAATCTTCTCAGAAACATGTCTGAGAGTTTTCATCTCTTCAT
>Ga0065707_10082073_pt1 | contig 22741 bp, 18 predicted proteins | sample SwiRhicommuniRL3_FD_59094 | JGI IMG/M metagenome (GOLD analysis project Ga0065707, IMG submission 59094) | Switchgrass rhizosphere bacterial communities from Rose Lake, Michigan, USA - RL3 v2 (version 2) | ecosystem: Host-associated > Plants > Roots > Rhizosphere > Soil | place: East Lansing...
GCGGGGCTGGCCGGTCGCGATCTCCGCGAGCGGCGGGCGGCTCACTGTGCTCGCGATCGAAACCGCCAACGACGCGACGCTGGCCGCATTCGATGCGGACGGCCCCGCCGACGTGCTGCTGTCGGCGGCGCGCGCTGCCACGCTCAACCTCGCCAACCAGCGCGAAGCGGCGAGCCCGGCCTGTCCGGCGTTGATCGAACGCGTGCCATGGCTCGACCTGCCGACCGCCACCGCGCTTGCGGATCCGGTGCAGGATCTTGCTACCCCCCTCAAGGGGCCGTTTCGCGCCAAGGCTGTCACATCGCCCGACGCGGCGGCAGCGGCGCTGCGGCTGGCGCGGCTCGCCGGGCTGCTGCCCGCGCTGTTCGTGCGCGCCGACGGCCCGGTCGAAGCCGAGGCCGACGCCAGCGCGCTCGACGACTATGAGGATCCGGCTCATCTCGTCATCGCCTCGCAGGCGCGGCTTCCGGTCGCGGCCGCCGAGAAGGCCGAGATCGTCGCGTTCCGCCATGTCGCCGACGCGGCCGAGCACGTCGCGCTGATCATCGGCGCGCCCGACGGGACGCCGCCGCTGGTGCGGCTGCACAGCGAATGCCTGACCGGTGACGTGCTCGGCTCGCTCAAATGCGATTGCGGCCCCCAGCTCGCCGGCGCGCTCGATGCCATGGCGCATGCCAATTGGGGCATCCTGCTCTATCTCCGCCAGGAGGGGCGCGGGATCGGGCTGATCAACAAGCTGCGCGCCTATGCGCTGCAGGATCAGGGGTTCGACACGGTCGATGCCAATTTGCGGCTTGGCTTCGCCATCGACGAACGCGATTTCCGCGTGGCCGCGCGGATGCTGACGCTGCTCGGCCAGCGCGAGGTGCGGCTGCTGACCAACAATCCGCAGAAAGTGTCGGGGCTCGCAGCAGCGGGTGTCGCCGTGGTCGAGAGGGTGCCGCACAAAATGGGCGAGAACCCGCACAACAGCGCCTATCTCGCGACCAAGCGCGACCGAACCGGCCACGCCCTGTGATCGTGGCGCTGTGATCGTGGCGCTGTGATTGCGATCCGCGTCGATTGCGCGACGCTGACGCTCACCGGGCCCGATAGGGCGTCGCTGTCGTGCGCCATCGGACGCGGCGGCGCGTGCGCGGCGGAGGACAAGCGCGAGGGCGACGGGATGACCCCGCTCGGGGTCTGGCCGATCCGTGCCATATTGTTCCGCCCCGGCCGCGCCACGCCGCCTGCGGGCTTACGCCTGCCCTGGCGCTGGGTGCGTCACGGCGACGGCTGGTCGGATGGCGTCGGCGACCCCGAATATAATCGCCCGGTGCGGCATCCGCACCGCCATTCGGCCGAACGGCTCGAGCGCGAGGACGGGCTTTATGATGTGATCGTCGTGCTCGGATATAATGACGCGCCGCCGGTGCAGGGCAAGGGCAGTGCGATCTTTCTCCACTGCGGCGAAGGGCGGCCGACCGAGGGGTGCGTCGCGATCGACAAGGCGGCGCTGCGGGCGCTGATCGAGCAACTGGCGCCCGGGGATGCGGTGGAGATCCGGTAATGCCCCCTCCCCTGGCGGGAAGGGGGAGGGCGCAGCGCTACTTCGCCGGTTTCACCGCGGTCACCTCGAGTTCGACCAGGAACATCGGCGCCACCAGATTGGCGACCTGGAAGGTTGAGCGCGCCACGGTGTTGGGGTTGGCGGCCGAACCGAAAAACTCCTTGAAGCCTGCGTTGAACCCCGCGAAATCGATCTTGCCGAGCTTGGGATCTGCGGCGAGGAAAGCCTGCATCTTGACGACGTCGCCGATCGCATAGCCCTTCGATTCGAGCAGCGCCTTGATCTTCTTGAGCGTACTGATCGTCTGCGTCTTGGTGTCGCCGAAATCGTCGGCGGTCTCCTTCTTGGCCGGGTCGATCGGATCGGCGAGCTGGCCTGAGAGATAGAAGGTTTCGTAGCCGCCCGGGACGATCACGCCTTTGAGGATCAGGCCGGGCTTGCCGTCGGGCCCGGGGCTTGCGATCCGGTCGATCGGCGCGGGCTTGGCGAGGGCGGGCGCGCCCAGCGCCGCGGTGGCCGCGGCGGCTGCGAGCAACATGGTCTTCATGGCAGTCTCCTTGGAAGTGTCAGTGGGCGGTGAGCGGTTTCTTGTCTTCGGGTCTGGGGCCGGTGTTCGATCGTAACGCCGCCACCTCCGCGGCGGTGACCGCCGACGCCTTGTTGCCCCAGCTCGTACGGACGTGGGTCAGCGCCGCGGCGATCTGCGCATCGGTGAGGTCGGCCTTGAAGGTCGGCATGCCGGCGCGGCCTTCGAGTACCACCTGGATGGCCGCAGCGGGCGCGCCCTGTATGAATTTATCGCCAGCGAGCGCCGGGAAGGCGCCTTCGACCCCGCGGCCATTCTCCTGATGGCATGCAGCGCAATTGTCGCTGAACACCTTGACCGGATCGAGCGGGGCCGCCGTTTCCGATGCGGCTGGACCTTGGGTCTGGGCGATGGCGGCTGCGGCGCCAAGCGCCAGCGCGGCGGTGCCGAGGATGGTACGCATCGCGATCAGCCTTTCATCGCCCTGGCGTGCAGCCGTTCGACCTGCTGCCACGCGCTCTCGAACGCGCCCGCCTGCCAGCCTCCGATATAGCTCATATGTTCGCCGGCCAGGTAGATGCGGCCGTCGGGCTCGGTGAGCACCGGATAGGCGGTGGCGCGGGCCTCGTCGCTCCACACCCCCCAGCCGCCGAGATTATATTTGACCCGATGCCAGGCGACCGAGAAGCTCGTCTCGAAGCTCTCCTTATACGCAGGGAAGATCTTCTGGCCGTAATCGAGCGCCATCGCGGTGCGATCGGCCGGCGACTTGGCCGATACCTTGGCCGCATTGGGGCCGAAATTATAATAGCCGAGCAGCACGCCCTTCTGGCCCTGCCAGCCGGTCGAGGGCAGCGCGATATTGTTGATGTCGGGATTGTCGCAGAAGACATGGCCCCCGTAGATCGAATGGTCCTCCTCCCAGAAGCGGCGTTTCATCTGCAGGCCGATCTTGCCGACCGGAGCATAGGCGCATTTCGCCATCGCCGCCTGGAAGGCCGGCGACAGGCCATTGTCGATGCCCTTCAGCACCGACAGCGGAATGGTGCAGATACACCAGTCGGCGTGGATCGTCTCGGGCTGGCCCGCGCGCACGACGTCGACGGTCACGCCTTTGGGCGTCTGGCGGATGCGCTGCACCTCGCTCGCATAGCGGATCATGCCGTCGGGAAGCTGCTTCGCGATCGCCTTCGGAATCTGTTCCATGCCCTGCACCGGCTGAAACATCGTGCGTTGCTGATCCCACTCGCTGACGGTCTTGAGCATATGGCCGAGCCCGCTGTCGAGCAGATCGTTGAGCTTATGGGGGGTAGAGGGCTTGCCGGGCCCCGGATCGACGCCCGCGCCGGGCTCGACGAGAAAGCCGCGCCCCGGCGTGCCAGTGTAGTTCAAGTCCTTCTTCGACAGATAGCCATATTCCACCAGGAACTCGATGAACTGCTCCTTGTTCTCGGCCGACAGCTGGCCGTCGAGCGCGCCCTGCTTGGCGAGCTTGGCCAGGATCTCGGAACTGTAGCCGAGCAGATCGGCCGCCACCTCGCCCTTGCGAACGGGCTTTCCCGCCAGCGGACCCTTGCCGCGCTCGAACAGCAGATAGCTGGCGTCATTGTCGTTGTTGAACAGTTCGAGCGGGACGCCGAACTTGCGCGTATAATGCAGCGTCGAATGATGGTGGTAGGGAATCCGCCAGGGGCCGTGATTGATGTAGAAGCCGTCGTCGAAATCGCAGTTCTGGGTCGCGCCGCCCAGCTCGGTCAAGCTGAAGCCCTTGCGCGCGGTCTGGGCGCGGCCGCCCGGAAAACTGCGCGCCTCGATCACCGTCACCTCATAGCCTGCCTGGGTGAGCTCATAGGCCGATGCGAGTCCCGCATTGCCCGCGCCGAGCACGATCACCTTCTTGTGCTTGGGCGTGCCGCCCAGCTTGGGGGGCGCCGCCATCGCAGAGCCGATCCCGAAGCCCAGAGCGTCCATCCCGGCGAGCAGCGCCGCCGAGCCGCCCGCTCTGCCCAGCCGCTCGAGAAAGAAACGCCGGGTCAGGCCGCCCACGGCCATGCTCATTCCATGCTCGCCCATCGCAAATCCCGTCTAACGCTGTTGAAGGTTGTTTGACCAGCCGAAAGGTCGAGGGCGGAAACCGATTCGCCCTCGACCAATCATAGGCCTCGCGGATATCCTCAGAAGTTGAAGTTCACCCGTACATAATAATATCCGCCGTTGATACCATAAGGACTAAAGCTCAAAGGCGCATCATAGACGGCGCCGCCGTCGGTAATCGTCCCGTCGGCGAGCACGAGTATCTTGGGCGCCTTCTTGTTGAACAGGTTGTTGGCGCCCGCACTCAGCTCGAATGCCTCCGTAACCTTGTAATTGGCCTCGATATCGGTGATCGCGGCGGTGCCGATTTTCTGACGATAGAAGATACCGCCATCCGGGCTCTGATCTTGCGAGCTCTTGCCATAGAGGGTCTCGCGCAGCGTGAAGGAGAAATCGCCGAGCACCCAGAAAGCACCGCCGACGACCTTCACACGCGGTGAGGCGCGTTCGATGTTGCTGATCGTCGTCTGATCGAACAGCCCGATCGCGCCGGTGTTCCCGTCGGTGTCGGTCAAGACCGGACCAAGGCCGATCTTGGTGATCTTCGTCTTGTTGTAGTTGGCCGAGAGAGTCCAGTTGACCTTGCCGAAGTCGCCGAGCCCTGTGACATAGCTTGCCGTCAGGTCGACCCCGCGCGTCCGGGTGTCGGCGCCGTTGGTGAACAGGCTGATGCCGGTCTGCGTGACCGTGTTGTCGAGGATGTTGCCGTTGGCGATCACCGCGTCACGGACGATGTCGAAATTCTGCGCGCCGCCGCTGCTGAAGATCGAGCCCGTTCCCAGGATACGGTTCTTGATCTTCACCTGATAGGCATCGAGCGTGATTGTCAGCAGCGGCGCGGGGCGGATCACCGTGCCGAAGCTGAAGTTGGTCGATTTTTCAGGTTCGAGGTTCTCGAAGCCGACCAGCTTGGCCGCGGCGGAGTTGGCCGGCAGCTGGACGAAGGCCGTGGTCGGGCCGACATTGGTCGCCGAGTAGAAGCTCTCGGCCAGGGTGGGCGCCCGAAAGCCGGTCGAAACGGTGCTGCGCAGCGCCACGGCGGGAGAGAAGTCGTAGCGGCCGGTGCCCTTGAAGATCACCTTGCTGCCGAAGTCCGAATAATGCTCGTAGCGCACCGCGCCATCGGCCGTCAGCCCCTCGACCGGCTTCAACCCGACCTCAAGGTACAGCGATTCGGCCTTGCGGCTATGCGATCCGGCGTCGGAGGGGCGGAAGCCCGGATAAGAAGAGGCGCCCGCCTTGTAATAGGAACTTGGGTCGCCCGCGCCGATCGTATATTTGTTCCAGCGATATTCGGCGCCGAACGCCAAGGTCATCGGCTCGGCCATGCCGACTTCGAACTCCTTCTTGAAATCGGCGTTGGACGTCCATTCCTGCGACTTGAAGAAGCCGTCATAAAAATCGATCGGGCTGGTGTGCGTGTCGATGAACAGATCGGGGTTCACCGAATCGATCGTGTAGATCTGGTTCTTGTCGACGCCGTAGGTCGAGCTGAAGTCGTAGTGGAAACCGGCAAGATCGCCGCGTAGCCCGGCGGTAACCGAATAATCGTCCTCGCGGATCTTCTCGCGCGGATTGAATCCGCTCGGCGCGAAGATCAGTGCTCCCGGTGTCGTGAGGGTTGCCGTCGTGCCGAGGACCGGACCGGCGACGACCCGCGTCGGTGGCCGGAGATTTTCGTAAGCGCTTGCGATGCGCTTGCTATATGACCCGAAGCTGTAGAGCTCGACATCGCCGAAATCATATCCCGCATTAAACTGCCCATTTGTCAGGTGCGAGCGCGCGTCGCCGTTGATGCGGTTGACATAGGGCAGCCCCGGGATGGTCGCGTTGGCCGCACGGATCGCGGCGTTGAGCGTGGGGTCGGCCGAATAATTGTCGCGCAGATTGCCTTGTTGATCGGTTACGCGAGCGTCGATGCCGCCGAGTTGGGTGAAGTCATGATAGCGGTGGAAAAGGGTGACGTTGACGAAGCCATTCTCGCCGAGCTTCGTACCAAGGTGAACCGTGCCGGCATAGGTCTCGCCGCCGACGTCATAAGTCTTTCCGTAGGTGCCATAGCCGCTGACGCCTTCATCATCATCCTTCAGGATAATGTTGATGACCCCGGCGATCGCATCCGATCCATATTGAGCGGCAGCGCCATCCTCGAGAACTTCGATGCGAGCAATTGACGAGGGTGAGATGAGGTCAAGATCGGGAGCTGCGGCGCCCTGATAGGGGCCGCCGAGGACCGCGAGATTGGCCGTGCCGTGCCGACGCTTGCCGTTGACCAGCACCAGCGTGTGATTTGGGCTGAGTCCGCGCAGACGTGCCGACAATGTCAGATTGGCTGTGTCGCCTCCGAAGGCCTGAGCGGTAAAAGACGGTACCAATTGGCTCAGAACCTGGTTGAGGTTCGGCTGGCCGACATGGGCGATCGCCTCCTCGCTGACAAGCTTGATCGGCGTGGCGCTGGCGGCGGCGGTGATGCCGCTCGAACGGGTGCCGGTAACGATGATCGTCGCCGTGTCGTTTTCGGCCGCGTCGGCAGAGCTGGTCTGCGCCACGGCGGCAGAAGTGGAGAAGCTGGCAATCGTCAGTGCGACCCAGGATACAGTTTTCAAGTTTTTCATGCGAGCCCCTAAAAGATCGTGAAATCTTTCAGGACATCCACGTTCGACGATATTCTGGGTTCACGGCCGGATTTACATGCGCAAAGAAAATTATATACCACTAATACATGGCAGGTCTTTGCTTTGCCTTGATTTTCCGACTCGTTCTGGTCTCCCTGTTCGTCTCGTTGTCGAGGCTAGGAGCGAATTGGAAGACTACAATATGAATTTTTAACATCTTTGTAAATCCCGGGCGTGTGTGACTTTTATGTCACGCCCTCCCATGCGCGATTTTCCCGCCGGACGGGCGCGCCTTCACGGCGCCTTGGCGATCCGCTCGCGGCATTGGCGCGCGATGTCGCGCAATTCCTCCAGCGTCTGGTCGAGCGCCTTCCGCTGGGCGTCGAGCATCGCCATGCGGTGCTCGACCTGGGCGAGCAGCTTGCGCGTCTGGGCAAGATGCAGGCTGTCGGTCGCGTAGAGATCGAGGAACTCCTTGATCTGGCGCAGGCTGAAGCCGAGCCGCTTGCCGCGCAGGATCAGTTGCAGCCGGGCAACCTCGCGCCGCGAGTAGACGCGCATCGTTCCCACGCGTTGCGGCACGAGCAGGCCCTTGTCCTCGTAGAAACGGATCGCGCGCGTCGTGACGCCGAGTTCGGTCGCCACGTCCTGAATCGCGCGCAACCGATCGCTCGCGTCGTCGCTGGCAAGATCGCGCTTCCCCACCGCTTCAGCCTGCCGTCGCCTTGCGCGCTTCCTCGGCGACCAGTTCTTTCCTGGACAGTTTGCCGATCAGCGTCTTGGGCAGGTTCGAGCGGATTTCGATCTCGCGTGGCATTTCGATTTTCGAGATGCGTGAGGTGAGGAAATCATGCAAGCTCTCGGCCGTCGCCGCCTGGCCGCTTCGCAGTACCACGAACGCCTTGGGCGCCTGGCCGCGATACGCATCGGGAACCCCGATCACGATCGCTTCGAGCACGGCCGGATGCTCGTAGAGCGCTTCCTCGATCATGCGCGGATAGACATTATAGCCGCCGCAGATGATGACATCCTTGATCCGGTCGACGAGGAACAGATAACCGTCGGCATCGAGATAGCCGACATCGCCGGTGCGGATCGCACCGTCCACGAACACCTTCGCGGTCTCGTCGGGCCGGTTCCAATATCCCTTCATCACCTGCGGTCCGCGCGCGCATACCTCGCCGCGCTCGCCGACGGGCATCAGCTGGTGGGGATCGTCGAGGCTGCGGATCTCGATCGTCGTGCCGGGGAAGGGGACACCCGCGCTGTTGTCCTTGACCCGCCCTTCGATGGGGTTGCACGTCAGGATCGGAGAGGTCTCGGAAAGGCCATAGCCCTCGACGACCCGCGCGCCGGTCAGACGTTCGAACTCGGTGCGAACGTCGAACGGCAGCGGAGCGCCGCCGGACACGCAATAATCGAGATCGTCGAAGTGGATCGGGCGCTGCGTCGCGGCCCGGTTGATCGCGGTGAGCATGGTGGGCACGGCCAGCAGCTTGGTCGGGCGGGTCCGCTTGGCGGTCTTCAGGAATTGGGCGAGCTCGAAACGCGGCAGCAGGATCATCTCGGCTGCGGTATCGACCGAGAAGTTCAGCACCGCCGTCAGCGCGAAGACATGAAACATCGGCAGCACGCCCATGATCCGGTCCTGCCGCTCGGCGGCGTGCCCGATATGAAGGATCATCTGGCGGCTGTTGGCGGTGAGGTTGCTATGGCTCAACATCGCCGCCTTGGGCACGCCGGTGGTGCCCCCGGTATATTGGAGCACCGCGACATCGTCGGGGGCGAGCGGCACCGGGCGGAAGGCGGCGCGGCTCTCGATGAGCTTCCGGAAAGCGAGATGGCGTGCGTCGCGCGGCCAGCGCGCGATTTCGGCGCGCTTGAACAGGCGATAGCCGATCGACAGCAGCGGCGGCAGGATATCGGCCATCGGGCAGACGATGATTTTTTGGAGCCCGCTCTCCTCGGCGACGGCGGCCACCTTCGCGTGGATCTCGGCGACGTCGGGAACCGCCATGATCGTCGTGCCGGAATCGAGGATCTGGTGGCGCAGCTCATGCTCCACATAAAGCGGATTGAAATTGACGATCGTCGCGCCGCAGCGCAACGCGGCGAAATAGAGGATGACGAAATAGGGCGTGTTCGGCAGGCAGAGCCCGAGCCGCACGCCCGGGCTCACGCCGTTCGCCTGGAGCCCGGCTGCGGCCCGGTCGATGAGGCGGCCGATTTCGGCATAGGTCCAGCGTCTGCCCAGAAAGTCGATCGCGATCCGTTGGCTATGGTCGCGCACGGCGGCGTCGATCAGGTCGGTCAGCAATCGAGGCGGGATTGGCGGGGGCGCCGGCACGCCCCCGCCCCCCGGCGATGCGGCACCTCCGCCGGGGGGGATGGGGTCGGTCGAGATGTCGCCGGGAACCAAGGTCGGGATCCTTCCTAGAAGCTCGCCCGCGCGCCGACGCTGAGCACTACAGCGCTGGCGGCGGCGAGCTTGCCGTTGGTGAGGATCACCGTTTGTGCAGGCGTGCCGGCATAAGCGCCCGCCAGCGCGACGCGGCGAAGAAGGATCGCCATAATGGCCTCTCCTCTCGATGCCATGCGCTTCAGCGCACGCGGTTCCAGCGCTGGGTCTTGCACAGCGGCACGAAGACGCACCCTCTGAGACTCAAGCTGTTCGCATCCGCGAGGCGGATCCTCGCGTCGTAGGTCTTGCCGTCCTCGCCATTATAGATCTTCCCGCCGGTCCACGCTCCCCCGTCGAAATGAAAGCCGCCCAGAATCTGCAATCCCCTGAGCTTTCTGCCGCGCAATTTTGGATCCTTGTTGTTGGCGTCAGTCATCGCGGGATTGGCCGCGAGCCCGTCCGACGTCACGATCCTGCCGCATATCGACGGGCCGCAACGGGCGATCTCTACGATCGCGTGACGGGTTTCCGTCATCCACTGGCCGACGACCGCGTCGGGGCTGACGCCGACCGCCGTCGCCAGAGTCATAAGCATTACACTCATCGCCTGCACATCCTCTTCGGAGCCTGCCGATGCTGCGATCGGTCCGGCGTTGATGTCCCGAGACTTGCACAGAATGATGTTGACGTATAGGGCAATCATAACACCTATAAGGAAATCATCTGCGGCTGTTGTGAAAGTGCCGCACGGGAGGTGGAGCCGATGTCGAATGCCGTGATCGCGGGCTATGCGCGCTCGCCTTTCCATCTTGCCGGCAAGGGCGGCCTCGCCCGGGTGCGTCCGGACGATCTCGCCGCGCAGGTGATTCGCGCGCTGATCGATCGGACCCGGATCAAAGCCGAGGATGTCGAGGACATCATTCTCGGCTGCGCCTTCCCCGAAGCTGAGCAGGGTCTCAATGTCGCAAGGCTGATCGGATTGCTCGCCGATTTGCCGATCAGGATCGGCGGCATGACGGTCAACCGCTTCTGCGGCTCGTCGATGAGCGCGATCCATATCGCCGTCGGGCAGATCGCGATCGGCGCAGGCGAGGCGTTCATTTGCGCCGGCGTTGAGAGCATGAGCCGGGTGCCGATGATGGGCTATAACCCGCTGCCCAGCCCTGAGCTCGCGAAGAAGCGCCCCGGCGCCTATATCAGCATGGGCGAGACGGCCGAGAATGTCGCGGCGCAATTCCAGGTTCCACGCGCGGCGCAGGAAGCCTTCGCCGTCGAAAGCCAGAAGAAAGCCGCTGCGGCGCGCGACGGCGGCCGGTTGACCGACGAGATCGTCCCGATCACGACGGCGAAAGGCGTCGTTGACAGCGACGGCGTGCTGCGGCCGGATACGACCGCGGAGGGCTTGGCGGCGCTCAAGCCGGCTTTCGATCAAAATGGCTCGGTGACCGCGGGCACCGCCTCGCCGTTGACCGACGGCGCGGCGGCGGTCTTGGTGACCAGCGAGGAATATGCCAGGGCGAACGGCCTCACCATCCTGGCGCGCATCCGGAGCGTGGCGGTTTCGGGATGCGAGCCCGAGATCATGGGCGTCGGGCCGGTTTCGGCGTCGCGCAAGGCGCTCGAGCGGGCAGGGCTTGCGGTCGCCGATCTCGACGTGGTCGAACTCAACGAGGCCTTTGCGAGCCAGGCGATCGCCTGCCGCAACGAACTCGGCCTCAGGCCCGAGACGATCAATCTCGACGGCGGCGCGATCGCGATCGGCCACCCGCTCGGCGCGACCGGTGCTCGAATCGTGGGCAAGGCGGCCGCGCTGCTCAAGCGCGAGGGCGGCCGATACGCGCTCGCGACGCAATGCATCGGCGGCGGCCAGGGCATCGCCACCGTGCTCGAGGCGGTGTGAGCGTGGCGCACGAGTCTGGACACGCCATCGCGAAGGTCTGCGTGATCGGTGCGGGCACGATGGGCGCCGGCATCGCCGCCCAAGTCGCCAATGCCGGCGTGCCGGTGCTGTTGCTCGACATCGTCCCGAAGGACGGCGCCGACCGGAACGCGATCGCGCGGGGCGCGCTCGACCGGATGCTCAAGGCGGATCCGGCGCCGTTGATGACGAAGGCGGCCGCAAGGCTGATCGAGACGGGTAATATCGAGGATCATCTTGGCCGGGTCGGCGAGTGCGGGTGGATCGTCGAAGCGGTGATCGAGCGCCTCGACATCAAGCAGGCGCTCTATGCGAAGCTCGAGGCGGTGCGCACGCCGGGCGTCGCGGTGTCGTCGAACACCTCGACGATTCCGCTGGCGAAGCTCATCGAGGGCCGGTCCCCGGCCTTTATCGCCGATTTCATGATCACCCATTTCTTCAATCCGCCGCGCTACATGCGGCTGCTCGAGCTGGTCACCGGCCCGGCCACCAATCCCGCCACCGCGGACAAGCTGGCCGGCTTCATCGATCGGGCGATGGGCAAGACCATCGTCCGCGCGCATGACCGGCCCGGCTTCATCGCCAACCGGATCGGCACCTATTGGCTGCAGGTCGCGGTCAACGCCGCGGTCGATCTCGGGCTCGACATCGAGGAAGCCGATGCGATCGGCGGGCGGCCGATGGGTGTCCCGAAGACCGGGATCTTCGGGCTGATCGATCTTGTCGGCCTCGATCTGATGCCGCTGCTCCAGAAGAGCATGACCGCGACGCTTCCCGATGGCGACGCCTTCCACGCCACGGTGCGGCCTCTTCCCCTGATCGAGCGGATGATCGCCGACGGCTATACCGGGCGCAAGGGCAAGGGCGGCTTCTACCGGATCAACCGCGAGGCCGGGAAGCGCAAGGAGGCGATCGATCTCGCCTCGGGCGTCTATCGTCCCGCGCGCATGGTCGATGCGCCGCGCGGCGATCTGAAGGCGCTGATTGCCGCTCCCGGCAAGACCGGTGCGTTCGCATGGGCCGTGCTGGGGCCGCTGCTGTCCTATACGGCGGGGCTCGCTGGCGAAGTGGCCGACGACATCGTCGCGATCGATGAGGCGATGAAGCTCGGCTACAACTGGAAATATGGCCCGTTCGAGCTGATCGACCAGCTCGGCGCAGCGTTTTTCGCCCAAAAGCTGGCCGACGAAGGGCGCTCGGTCCCCTCGATCCTCGCGCTCGCCGGGGACCGCAGCTTTTATCGGGTCGAGGGTGGCAAGCGCCAATATCTCGGGCTCGACGGCCGCTATCATGACGTGGTGCGCGCCGCCGGCGTGCTGCTGCTCGAAGATGTGAAGCGGGCATCGCCGCCGATCATGAAAAATGGTTCGGCGGCGCTGTGGGATATCGGCGACGGCGTCGCCTGTTTCGAGTTCACTTCGAAGATGAACGCGCTTGACGGCGATACGCTCAAGCTGCTCGCCGAGGCGGTCGCTCATGTCGCCGCCAAGATGAAGGCGATGGTCGTCGCCAACGAGGCGGCGAATTTCTCGGCCGGCGCCAATCTCGGCCTTGCGCTGTTCGCGGTGAACATCGCCGCCTGGGGCGAGGTCGAGAAGCTCGTCGCGGGCGGGCAGCAGGTCTATAAGGCGCTCAAATATGCGCCCTTCCCGGTGGTATCGGCCCCCTCCGGCCTCGCACTCGGCGGCGGCTGCGAGATATTGCTGCATTCGGACGCCATCCAGGCGCATGCCGAAAGCTATATCGGTCTGGTCGAGTGCGGCGTCGGTCTGGTCCCCGGCTGGGGCGGCTGCGGCGAATATATCGATCGCTGGGTGAAGTCGGGCCTGCTGCCCAAGGGGCCGATGCCGGCCGTGGCCAAGGCGTTCGAGACGATCTCGACCGCCACCGTCGCCAAGTCGGCCGCCGAGGCGAAGGAGCTGCTGTTCCTGCGCAAGGACGACGGCATCACCATGAACCGCGATCGCCTGCTCGCCGACGCCAAGGCGAAGGCGCTGGCGCTGGTGGACGGCTATGCGCCGCCCGAGCCGCCGGTCTTCCGCCTGCCGGGCGAGAGCGGCCGGGTCGCGCTCGGCATGGCGGCAGAGGGCTTCCACAAGCGTGGGCTGGCGACCGATTATGACATGGTCGTCTCCGATGCGCTGGCTGGCGTGCTGACCGGCGGCGAGGCCGATCTGATCGATATGGTGAGCGAGGCGGACATGCTCGCGCTCGAACGCGTCGCCTTCATGAAGCGGGTTCGCGACCCGCGGACGATCGCGCGGGTCGAGACGATGCTGGAGACCGGCAAGCCGCTGCGGAATTGAATGAGTTCCCCCCCGGAAAGGGGAGGAACAAGGGAGAAGAACACATGCAGGTCTATGAAGCCCCGCTGCGTGACATGCGCTTTGTCCTCCATGAGCTGTTCACCGACGACGGCTTCGGCAATCTCCCGGCGCACGCGGAGTTCACCCCCGATCTGATCGACGCGGTGCTGGAGGAGGCCGCCAGGCTCGCGCACGATGTGCTGCTGCCGCTGAACATGAGCGGCGACGAGGAGGGCTGCACCTGGGAAAATGGCGTCGTGCGTACGCCGGCCGGCTTCAAGCAGGCCTATGACCAGTTCCGCGAAGGAGGCTGGTGCGCGCTGGCGAGCGATCCGAAATGGGGTGGGCAGGGGCTGCCCGAGACGGTCAACAAGCTCGTCGAGGAGATGATCAGTTCGTCGAACCTCAGCTTCGGCCTCTATCCCGGCCTCATCCATGGCGGCGCGACCGCGCTCAAAGCGCACGCCAGCCCCGACCTGCAGGAGCGCTTCCTGCCCAAGATGGTGGAGGGGAGCTGGTCGGGCACCATGTGCCTGACCGAGCCGCATTGCGGCACCGACCTGGGTTTGCTGCGCACAAAGGCGGTGCCGCAGGAGGACGGAAGCTACAAGATCACCGGCAACAAGATCTTCATCTCGGCGGGCGAGCATGACCTGACCGAGAACATCATCCACCTCGTTCTCGCCCGGCTTCCCGACGCGCCCAAGGGCGTGAAGGGGATCAGCCTGTTCGTCGTGCCGAAGTTCACCATCAGGGAGGATGGCTCGATCGGTCCCCGCAACGGCGTCTCCTGCACCGGTATCGAGCACAAGATGGGGCTCAAGGCATCGGCTACCTGCCAGATGAGCTTTGACGATGCGACCGGCTGGCTGGTGGGCGAGCCCCATCAGGGCCTGGCCGCGATGTTCACGATGATGAACACCGAACGCGTCTCGGTCGGCATCCAGGGCCTGGGCGTGGGCACCGCAGCCTATCAGGCGGCGGTCGCCTATGCGAAGGACCGCATCCAGGGCCGGTCGCTTTCGGGCCCCAAGCGCCCCGATCTCGCCGCCGATCCGATCATCGTCCACCCCGACGTCCGCCGCATGCTGATGACGATGCGGGCCTATACCGAGGGGTGCCGCATGCTGAGCATGTGGGTTGCCCGCGCGCTCGACGCCGAGCGGCATTCCGAGGATCCCGAGGTCCGCCAGCGCGCCGAGGACATGACCGCGCTGATGACTCCGGTGGTCAAGGCGCTGCTCACCGATCTCGGCCATGAGGCGGCGCATCTCGCGGTGCAGACCTATGGGGGCCATGGCTACATCCGCGAACATGGCGTCGAGCAATATGCGCGCGATGCCCGCATCGCGATGATCTACGAAGGCACCAACGGGGTGCAGGCGCTCGATCTGGTCGGCCGCAAGCTGCCCGCCCATGGCGGCCGCTACCTGCGCAGTGTCTTCCATCCGGTCGCCGAGTTCATCGAACAGCACAAGGCGGTGCCGGGCATGGAGAAGATGGTCGACGCGCTGGAAAAGGCGTTCGGGGCGCTCCAGCTTGCCACCGCCACCATCGCCCAGAAGGGCATGGCCGATCCCGAGGAGGCGGGCGCCGCCTCGTCGGACTTCCTGCGGCTGCTCGGGCTGGTGGCGATGGCCTATCTGTTCGCCAAAGCCGCCAAGATCGCGGGCATGAAGAAGATGATGGGCCAGGATCCGGACGGCTTCTACGCCGCCAAGCTGGTGACGGTCCGCTTCTTCTACGAACGCATCCTGCCGCAGGCCGCCGGGCTGCTGACCGCGATCAAGGCCGGCAAGGCATCGACGATGGACATGCCGGAGGAGGCGTTCTGATAGGCGCTTGCGCGTTTCTAGGATAATCCGTCACCCCTGCGAAAGCTGGGGTGACGGGCGCTCCGCCTTACTGGAAATCCTCCATCTCGTAGAAGGGCCGGATCTCGATCTCGCTCGGCCCCGGCATCGGATTGGGGCAGCGCTTCACCCAAGCGACCGCCTCGTCCATGTCCTTGACCTCCCACATCCAGAAGCCGGCGACGAGCTCGCGGGTCGCGGCGAAAGGCCCGTCGATCACCGTCCGGTGCGCGCCGTCGAACGCCACCCGCTTGCCGTGCGAGGAGGGCTTGAGCCCGTCGCCGTCCTTCATGATCCCGGCCTTGATCAGCTCCTGATTATATCTGTCCATCGCGTCGAACATCTCGGGCGTGGGCAGGACGCCCTTCTCGCTGTCCTCGGTCGCCTTCACGAACACCATCACACGCATCGCCTGTCTCCTTGTCTGGGGGGCCGCTCCGGCCTGACAGGGGAACGACGCCCGGGATGTTCGGGAACCGACATCGTGGGCAAGAAATTTTCCAGCGCGCGATGAGCCGCCACCTCCCTGGATATCCCTCATCCTCGGAGGCCTTCTAGCGTATAACGCGAAGAAGTCGGCGAGGCGCCGCGCCGGCTAACGAGCGACCGGCTCAAGGGCAGGCGCAATCTCCGGACTGTCCTCGATCGAACTGTAGAATTTCGGAGTCGGGAAGGGCCCCCGCGCCTGTTCATAGGCATAGCCGAAAGACAGCAACAGAGCTTCGCTCCATTTGGGTCCAATGAAACTCAGGCCCACGGGAAGGCCCTTCACCAGGCCCATCGGAACGGTGAGGTGCGGGTAGCCCGAGACAGCCGCAAGCGAGCCTGCGCCTGCGCCGGCAATCTGGTCGCCGTTGACGGTGTCGATCTTCCACGCGGGCGGCACGGTCGGGCCAACCAGCGCGACGACGCCATATTGCTTCAGAAGCCTGTCGATGCCGTCCGGTCCCGCTGCCCGGAAGCTCGCTTTACGGGCCTTCCTATATTTCGGATCATCCAGCCCCTCGGTCTTTTCCGCCTGTTCGAATGTGCCCTGGCCGAAGAGCAGCATCTCGGCGCGCTGGTGCGCCTGGTTGAACGCGATCAGGTCGGCCAGACTCCGAACGCTGATAGGTGCCGGACTGCCTTGCAGATATCTGGCTATGCCGGCCTTAAGCTCGGTTAGCAGCACAATGAACTCGTTGCGGTCGATAGCGCTGCGGTCGAACGATTTGATCTCGACGAGCGTTGCGCCGCGTAAACGAAGCATCGCGAGCGCAGTCTCGAATGCGGCATCCGTCCCAAAGCCGGCAGCGAAACGCATGACGCCAATGCGCTTGCCTTGCAGCGCATCGGCATCGAGCGAGGCCGCATAATCCAGCTTGTGCTTGTCGGCTTCGGCGGTCGCGGGATCGGCGGGATCGCTTCCGGCGATTGCCGACAAAAGCTCGGCGGCCTCGCGGACGCTGGCAGCCATCGGACCGGCGGTGTCCTGGCTGTGACTGATGGGGACGATATGCGTGCGGGAGACCAGTCCCACGGTCGGTTTCAGACCGACGATCCCATTGACCGCGGCGGGGCAAGTGATCGATCCGTCGGTCTCGGTGCCGATGGCGAGACGGACCAGTCCGGCGGCGACCGCCGCGCCGCTCCCGCTCGATGATCCGCACGGGCTGCGATCAAGCGCCCAAGGGCTGCGCGTCTGGCCTCCGACCGCGCTCCAGCCCGAGATCGAATCTCGATCCCGGATGTTCGCCCATTCTGAAAGGTTGGTCTTGCCGAGAATTACGGCGCCTGCCGAACGCAGCCGCATAACCAGGGGAGCATCACGATCGGTGATGTTGTTCATGAGCGCCAAGCTCCCCGCCGTCGTCGGCAGTGGGCCGGCCACCTCGATATTGTCCTTGATCAGCACCGACCTGCCGCCGAGCGGTCCGATCGCGGCCTGCCCGTCGAGCCGTTCCGCTTGAGCCTGCGCCGTCGGGTCAATGGCAATAATCGAATGGAGGTGTGAGTCGACAGTCCGAATGCGCTGGATCGCCGCCGTGGTAGCCGCTTGGATCGGCCCGGCGGCAACGATCGGCACCCGATCGTCGACGAGCGATGCGGGCGGAGGAATGGTCGAGATCGGTGGGCTCGCGCATCCCGTGATCAGCGCCACCGCGCCCAACACCATCATACGCCTCACCAAGCCGTTGTTTGCCCCGTCTCCCGCCCGACGCCGCTCACAACAATTGGAGTGTATATCCGGCGAAAAGACCATTTGGACTGCCCGCTATGATTGGTCCGGTTTCATGATTAGCTAATCCGCATTTCCGGTGCCAGCCTGGGCGGGAGGCGAAGCGTAGCGAAAGCGAGCCGCCAGGCTGGCATCTTGATCGTTTCCGGGGCCGGTGGCTGGGAGCCAAGACTGCTGGATATTCGGGGGCACTTTTCGGAATCGCCGGCTTCAACCCCGGATGGCCGACATCGGCGCTTGCTGCCGTTCGATCTGATCTGGCGCGGAATGTCCGGGATGGGGTGGTTTCGAGACATGCTATCCGCCGGAACTGGGTGTACGACCGTGGTCTCCAACACGCCTCATACCGAAGGCCAATGCGGTCAAAAGGGCAGGCGCTCGATGTCCGGTTCGACCCAGGATCGACGAGCTTCTGGTGAGAATAGCCGATCATGAGTCCAATGAGCGAGCAGCCAGCCGGAGCGGCCATACCGTGAGGCGAGAAGCGCGCTCAGCGCGTCGGCCCGGCTCGGCGCCTCGCGGAGGAACACGGCGGCGCACCGCAGCGATGCGACCGTGATCGTCTCATGGTAGCCGCTGTCATGGGTGTTGGGCGTGCCGACGCTCGTGTTGTACGCCCGGATCAGAGAGGGCATCTCCGCAAAGGCGTCACGCCGGCGGGTGAGCGCCCAGATCGCCGCCGTGAAATGGCCCGCGTGGGTCCACGCCGACTTCGCCAGCGTGCGGGCGGCGAACGCCTCGCCAATTCGGTCGATCTCAGCTTCAGTAAACATCAAGAGCTCCAGATGAGGGGCTCCGACGAGGTTTGGGCAGCAAAAACCCCGCCGAAGCGGGGTTTGCCTGAGTGTCTGTCCGGGGCCCTAGCGGGATCGGCAGGCGCAGGCGAACACCGCTCGAGACGAGCGTTGCTGTTGCTGCGACTGGGCTTGAATCAAGCGGGCCATGAGGTCGCTTCTAGTCGCGAAACGTGATTTTGGGAAGACCCGCCAAGCTAACCTTGACCAAGCCACGGTCTACCTCCAACAGGCAGACATTCCGAAGGTCCGACTAGGGTCGCTTGCTGCCGTTCGATCCGATATGGCGCGGAATGTCCGGCATGGGGTGGGAAGCGAACTGGCAGTTTCTAAGCCGCGAGATCAGGTAGCCGACGTCACTCGCGTCCGTTGAGGGCCATCGTCTGCTTGACCAAATTACCGTGAACTGTACGGTTTATATGGCTTACGGGGGCGTCGGATGCGGTGGATAGGGGTAGGATTAGCATGTCTGGCGTTGGTCGGGTGCAACAAGGCACAAGATAGCGATGGTCCTGGACAGACCGTAACGGCCGCAAGCGACGTTGCTTTTTCCTATCGCTACGATTTCAGCCTCCCCTCTGGTCGTATCGCTGACGCCCAGGAGGCTCATGCGCAGGCCTGCGAGCAACTAACTCCGCCGCGCTGTCGCATCACTGGGATGACTTACCGAATTGACCAGTCGGGGCAGGTGGTCGCCGGTCTGGACGTAAGCGTGGCTGCTCCGATCGCGCGCGCCTTCGGTCGTCGCGCAGTGAAAGGTGTCGAAGCGGCAGGTGGCACTCTGGCGGGTGCCGAAATCGTTGGCACGGACGCAAAGCCTGCGATTGAAGCGGCAGCCGAGAATGCGACCGACGCAAGCACCGACCGCGCCGACCTCGAAAAGGAACTCGCTCGGAGCGATCTGACGCCAGCGGTGCGAAGCGGTCTGATAGCTCGCCGCGCCGAACTCTCGCGGGCCCAACGCGGAAGCAACGCGGCCGCCGACTCAGCGCGAGCCAGCGTTTCCACCACGCCGATGAGCTTCAGCTATGAAGCAGGTTCCGGCGTAGGTTTGATGGCCCGATTGTCCGAAGCGGCACATGACGGCTACGTGTCCCTCACTTGGACGATCGCCACTGCCCTCACCGTGCTCGCCTATCTTGGGCCGCCTCTGATCCTGATGTTCCTGGTTCTGCTGTTATGGCACCGGTACGGCAGACGTTGGTGGGCACGCATTTTTCCGGCGGATTACAATGAGTGACAGGGATGCTGCGAGCAGGTGGCCGTACCCTAATACAAGAACGGTGAAAGACTGTTAAAGGGAAGCAAACCCGAAGCTTGTAAGTCCGCAACGGATCGTGTCCGGACAGTCTGGAATTATTCAGCCCCCCCTGGCCGAGCTAGGACAGCTTTGGGGGTGAAGTCCCGACCGGCTGCTTTCGGCAGTTGGTGTTGGGACCGCTGGTGGCAACTTCGGGGTGGATTTCGGTCATTCCACTTGCGGATCATTGAAAGCAGCCATAACTCCGGTTCACGGGGTCATATTTCGTTAGGTTGTCTCACATATAATAGGTGCGTGGCCTTTCCGTTCAGCATCGTAAACCAAGTTACCATACCGAAGGATCGCCTTCCGCTATCAGTGGACCCTGCTGCAAGGTTGTATTGCGCATTACGAAACGAGACCGTGGATGGGTTAACCCAACGCGGGAACCGCCTGACGTTCAAGCATAGGAAAGGCATCCATTCCCCCATCCCCAGACGCGGTGGGCAGTGGTGGTTGCTCGGAGCGTTCGACTCGGGGGCGTTTGAAATATCGTCGGACGCGACCTCGTTGAAAGTCTGTTACGTGCTTGGCACGAGGACGCTCTTTTTCTCTGTGACAGCTTTTGCCCTAGCGGCCACTGTTCTAGTTCAATTTAGCTCCGGGCCGCAGCATGAATGGGGCTTCCTCTTCGGCGGCGGTGTCTGGCTGGTCGGGTTCGCATCCCAATATGCGAGCAGGACCATCGAAATCAGGCGCTGGCTCAGAAAGATGATGACCAGCGAACATCTACCGCCCTCGGCTGAGCTGCGTCTGGACGAACTATAGTCTCGCTCCCCAACGAACCAGCGGCCTTCTGAACGAAAGGCGTGGCGGCTTTCGGGGCGAGTGCCGGGAAGCCGTAGTGACTGCAATGGGTCGGATGTTGCCATTCGATCCGATCTGGCGCCGAATGTCCGGGATGGGGTGGTTAGCTGCCATTCCTAGTCGAAGCCCACGCGGTGACTGGTGCCGGACAAGTATGAAGTTGCTCATAATGGCTGAAATGAGGTGGGATGCAGACGGTCCGCTTGCTAGACACGACCTTATAAAAGGTGCTTTTTTTTCATATCGATCACATGCACAAAACGCACACATTGAAGAGTTCTCCCTTCTCGGTATTGTCTAGCAAGCTATGGAAAGAGAGAGATTGAGCGCCGGGGTCAATCGCGCACGCGCAGCAGAGCGCGGCCTTATCGTCGCCAGTATTAACTGGATCGGCATCGTAATAGCGTTCGCTTTCGTTCTCACGCCGATTGCTTCGATCTATTGGCTTCTAATAGTTCCGCTGATCCCAATTATGGCAATGTTAGCTGTCGCGAGAAGCAAGGGCCGCCTCAAACTTCTATCAGACAAGAAGCAGCGCAATGGTGTTGATCTACTCGTACTCCTCGTTCCAATGTTCATGGTTTTGCGAGCTATGCGCGATTTCGATCTGATCGATTGGAAGCGAGCTCTTCTGCTGGCCGCCCTTGTCGGCGTCGCATACAGCGTGCTGGCTTACATGGCATTTCGGCTTGCGCGCGAACCTCGCACTCGGGGAAAAAGCTCGAAAATTACGTGGATATTCATAACTTGTATCGGCGCTGCTTATGGGTGGGGTCTTAACGCTGAGATCAATGGCGTTAAGGCCTTTCGTTCGACGGAAATCTATCGCGCGAAAATCCAGGACAAGTGGGTAACTAGCGGAAAATATCGAACTCCGACGCTTCTTCTCGCATCACAGAACACCGCGTTGAATACCGACCAATATCGTGTTGGAAAGACGCTGTATGAAAGGATAAATAAGGGCGACCAAGTGTGCATTAACGTTCACACAGGGCTGCTTAGTCTGCGATGGTATGTCATAACTGATTGTTGATACGCAGAGATGAAAAAATATTCGGCTTCGTTTTAAAATCTCACATTCCGCCCATCGCGGTGGGACAAGCCAGGCAAACGATCGTCCGCTTTTGGGAAGAAGGAAGGAGCCGCCAAATGGCCGCAACGGGGAAGCGCGTCAGTCCGTTGCTTAGTTTCCTGTTGGCCGCATCGGCGGGGATGGCTGCCGCGTCGCCGCCGAGTCCGCCTGTCCGCCATGTTGAGGTGGTAGCAAGAGAGGCAGTGGCGATGGCCGTGGCGCTGCCGCCGGGCTATCACCGTGATCTCGTGCTGCGGGCGGTGTCGCGCAACCTCCGTTGGTTCGGCCAGCCTGACGCTGGCGTAGAGGCGGCCCGCGCTATGAGCGATCATGGGTTAAACGAGGTCGCGCCCGGCACCCAGCCGCGCCCGCCGCGCTTCATCCCGCTAAGGGAAGCAATGCCATCGCAAAATCCTTGCGATGCCGGCATCTGGCGCGAGCAGGACGGCAGCGAAGCGCGAACTCCCCGGGAGCGGGAGAAATGGGCGGAAAACTGCCTGTTGCGGCGTGATTTCCATTATATCGGCCTGCCCGAAGTCGAGCAGGTGCGTACTGTCGCCGAGACGCTTCCGCCGGGCGATACCAAGGGTCTCACTCTGGCCATGCTGATCCGCAGCTATCACGACGCCACATCTCTACAACTGGTAGAGCGGGAACTAACAGTGCATCGCGCCGCCTTCTCAGCAGAGGCGCGCGAGGGGTTAACCCGGTTAATGGCCGACCCCGCTGTACTTTACGCGGTCGGCCGCAAGCCGGAGGCAGTCGCTGCCGCTCGCGCCGCAACGGAGAGAGAACCGAAACAGGAAATTATCCTAATGCTTCTCAAAGACGATGCCATCGCCGATGCGCTCGCTGTGTTTGAGACGTTGGAGCGCGCTGCGCCGCCCGAGTTCGGGGAAGGCTGTTCGAGCTGGTTCAATCCGATCGGCGGGTTGCAATTTTGGTCTCTCGGTAACGCACGGTCCCCTTCGTCTACGCTCGGCGGCTTTCTCGACGGCCTTCAATCCTCACCATTCTTTGGCCGAATATGCTCGACCGGCTTGCCAGCGGATGAAGCCATTGCCAGCTTGCTTATCGCCGGCCGCTACGACGCGGCGATCGCTAGAGCAGAGCGTGAGAAGGAAACGCCGTTTCTGCTGGTCGATGCCTTGCTGCAAAGTGCCTCTGCAATGATGCGCGGGCAGGAGAGAGCGAAGGCGCTGGTTTATGCCAAGCGCGCGGGGGCCGCGTTGCCCTTGTTTGATCCGGGTGACCGCCCCACGCCGCCATCCCCGCCTGGGGAGCCTGT
>Ga0065707_10000560_pt1 | contig 22690 bp, 15 predicted proteins | sample SwiRhicommuniRL3_FD_59094 | JGI IMG/M metagenome (GOLD analysis project Ga0065707, IMG submission 59094) | Switchgrass rhizosphere bacterial communities from Rose Lake, Michigan, USA - RL3 v2 (version 2) | ecosystem: Host-associated > Plants > Roots > Rhizosphere > Soil | place: East Lansing...
CGAAGTTGAAGGCGAGGGAGAGACCTGTCGGGTGGCGCTGGCCGAGCCCCCACCGGTTGAAGATGAGGTCATGGCTCGTCACCTGCGCCAGGGCCTGGTCGAGCGACCGTCGCGTCGAGGAGGGCAGGATGACGTCCTGAAACGTGTGGCGCGGGACGCTCGACTCGACCGTCCGGCTCGGCCCGGTGAGGCCTTCGAGGAGACGGTTCAGGGGAAACGGTGCCAAGATACCGATTATGACATCCGAATCGCTGCTGAGTATCGGTGTCGGGCTGGCGCTGGCGGCCGCGGCGGGGTTCCGTGTCTTCGTTCCGCTGCTTGCGCTCAGCCTGGCGGCGCAGGCCGGATGGGTGGCACTGTCGCCGTCGTTCGCATGGCTCGCGACAACGCCGGCGACGGTCGCCCTTGCGACGGCAACGATTCTCGAAATCGCGGCGTACTACGTCCCGTTTTTCGACAACCTGCTCGACACGCTGGCTGCGCCGCTCGCGGTCGTCGCGGGCATCCTCGCGAGCGCCTCGCTTCTCACCGATCTACCACCCTGGCTGCAGTATTCGATCGCCATCATTGGCGCTGGCGGCACGGCGGGCGTCGTGCACGCCTCGACGTCGCTGCTGCGGCTGAAGAGCTCAGCGGCAACGGCGGGCTTCGGCAATCCTATCCTGGCGACCCTGGAGCTCGCCGGATCGGTGCTGATCGCGGCGCTCGCGCTCCTGGCGCCGCTCGTCGCCCTGGCCGTTGTGGTGCTGATGATCGTGTGGATCGCCAGGCGCGTTAACGCGTGGCGTCTGGCGAATTCCCGCGCTGCTGCGCAATCCAGTACTCGCTGACCGCGCCAGCGTCGTACTTGCGGCGGCGCCGCATCATCGGCCGCACGCTCTGATAAACGAGAAACACGCCGCCAAGACTGATCGTGCTGAGGGCTATCAAAAGCATGCAGCCATCTTCGTGGATCGCGCGCCGTTGCGCAACTTGACTCAAAATAAGACTCGCGCTGCACCGACAATTCTGTCAGTCATCGTCCGAGCGGGTCCGGCCGCGCAGATGCTTCACGGCCGCCCGCCGCTTCTTCGACGTAAGACGTTTTTCGCGCGAGACCGCCTTCGGTTTGGTGGGACGTCGAGTCTTCGGACGCGGCGTCGCCTGCGCGACCAGCGCCAGCAGGCGCGCGCGGGCCGCTTCTCGATTCTGTAACTGGGTGCGGTGCTCCCGGCTGTCGATCACCAGCACGTCGTCGGATGTCATGCGGTGTCCGGCGAGGTGCCGCAGCCGAATCTTCACGTCCTCGGCCAGCGCGGATCCGCCGACGTTGAAGCGAAGTTCGACCGCCGTCGCGACCTTGTTGACGTTCTGGCCGCCTGGGCCGGACGCCCGTACGAAGCGTTCCTCTATGTCCTTTTCGTCCAGCACGATAGTCCATGCTAACATCCGGCATTCAATCAGAAATAGCTCCGGGAGCCTTTTTCCAGTAGGTCCCTCTATGAAGCACCTTCTTGCATCCCTTGTGGGCGGCCTGCTCGTGGCAACCACGGTCTCGGCCTGTTCGAGCGACGCGCCAGCTGCTTCGTCTGGCCCTGCCTCGACGGTCACGATCGATTCGCCCATGTCCGCGCCGAAGTGGGCGCAGATGGAACGACAACTGCTGGCCGACAACGTGCCGGCCGCGCGCGAGTTCTTCCAGAAATATTTCGACGACCGCGGCTATCTGCTCGTGTTCGTCCGCTGGGGTGCGAACGACGGTCCCGACGATGCGTTTGAGAACTTCAATCACTGGCCCGAGCTGCACGCCCTGGGTGCGAGCGACGAGATCGTGCAGATGTACATGAAGGGCAACGAAGGGATGATCAAGCAGTACACCGAGGCCAAGACCGGCAAAGGCGTACCTGCCGGCATGGACGGGATGTACTTCAAGGAGTTCAGCGCCCTGTCGGACTGGCAGCATCACGGCGAAGGGCTCCAGCTCTTCAACCGGATGGCCCTCTCAGTGCCGACCGATCCGAAATATCTCGAGCGCGTGCGGCGCTTCGCCGGCTTCTACATGGACGAAGATCCCGACGCGCCGAACTACGATCCGAAGCACAACATCATCCGGAGCATGATGAACGGCAGCAAGGGACCGCTGCTGCGGAAGGCGACGTCGACCGAATGGGTCGGAGAGCCGTTCGACATGAGCGGCTTCGACGCGCTGCACGGCGAGCGCAACTTCAACGAGTTCCTGGCGCACTACCAGGAATACCACGATGTGGTGGGCGATCACGCCCTGAACCTCGTTGCGACGACGCTGCCGGCGAATGCGTATTTCGCGACCGGCGACCAGAAGTACAAGAAGTGGGTGACGACCTACGTCGATGGATGGCTCGAGCGGATGAAACAGAACAACGGCGTCATCCCGACCTTCGTGGATCTCGACGGGAAGGTGGGCGGCCCGACCGGCAAATGGTGGGGCAGCGCGTACGGCTGGGGGTTCAGCCCCGTGAACCCCGTGACCAACCGCCGCGAGAATCGCAACCGGATGGAGCGCCCGATTATCGGCTTGAACAACGCGTTGCTCCTGACCGGCGATCAGAAGTATGTCGACGCCTGGCGCGACATGGCCAACGCGATCAACGCGAACGCGCGCACGGTCGATGGCAAGACGCAATATCCCACGATGTATGGCCTCGACCTGACGGCCAACCCGAAGGCCACCAAGGCCGGATGGTACGGCTGGCGCGATCGGCCGTGGAACGTTGGGGCCCTCGAGGTGTGGTACTTCTCGCAGAAGCCGGCAGACCTCGAGCGCGTGAACAAAGATCCGTGGATCGAGTACCTGCAGGGCCGCAATCCCGGGTTCCCCGAAACCGCGATGGCCGACGATCTTGCGGAGATCAAGAAACGCGTCGAGGGGATCCGCAAGGATCAGTCGAAGTGGGACAAGCGCCTCGCCGATAACATGCTCGATCTGAATCCGGTGACGACGACCTCGCTGATCCAGTTGACGCAGGGAGGTCTCGAACCGGATAGAAGAGGCAACCTCGTCAATTCGCGGCTGCGGTATTTCGACCCGGCCCGCAAGCGCGCGGGGTTGCCCGAAGACGTCGGAGCGCTGATCTCGGAGATAAGCGATACCGGGACAGTGGTGACGCTCGTGAACCTGAACACGACGACGCCGCGTACGCTTGTCGTGCAGGGCGGCGCTTATGCCGAGCACGTCATCGAATCGGTTGACTGGAACGGCAAGACGATTCCCGTCGGCAAGCCCACCTTCACCGTGACCTTGAGCCCCGGTGCGGGCGGCAAGCTCTCGTTGAAGATGAAGCGCTATGCCGGCGACGCGACGGTGAAGTTCCCATTCTGATGAGCCCGCAATTTCGCTTCGTTGCGCTGGTCTGTATCGCGGTGTTCGCCTTCACGGCGATCACCGCGGCGCCGGTACTCGCGCTGCTCGACGCGCACACCCCGGTGCAGGCGCTCTTCGGGATGGTGCGCCTGAACGAACCTCGCGCGCCGTCCGACGTGCCGCCGCTGCCAATCGCGCGCGCAGTGGAGGTCCACGCGCCACGCCCGCCTCCGTACTGCCAGTCTCTCTAGCCCGTACCTCTCTCTGAACAGTACGTCGTGTCCGGCTTTGGCCGGACCTGACGAATCGTGTCCGGCTTCAACCGGGCAAGAGGACGACCATGTCGTGGCGACATCGGCTCCGCACGATCTTCGTGTGCGCGATGCTGGAATATGCGGCGCTGTTCGGGACTGTTATGCGTCCCGAGCAGATACAGGAATTGATGCATACGATGAACCGACCGAAGCTCGCTCAAACCAATCCCGACGAGAGCCAGCGCGGTGACGAACCGTGACGATTCGACGAAGTCGAGCGACCCGGCTATGCCGACGGAGCGCGGACTTCGTCCGTGACCGCGGCTACTGGATTGGAAGTCGTGTGCGCGACGTAGTGTCCGACCGCTGCGCGCGCTCGGCCCGCGGACATCTGGTTTCGGAAGGCGGACATCGCGCGGTAAATCTCGAGCCGAGCGCGGTTGACGCTGCCAAGCGGCTGGTGTTCTGGCCACGCACGCCAGGGATTGAACGTGATGCGCTCGGCCGCCTCGAGATTTGTCTCCGAACCGACGTCATTCTGCCCGGCGGGGATCTCAATCCGCGCGACCCTCTCCCATTTCCCCTCCCAGCGTCGCGTGCCATTTTCGATGGCCCAGACCGGGAGCTTGCTGAGATCGGGCCAGCGCTGCACGAGAAATTCCAGCGTGGCTCCCTCATCGCGCAGGTCGCGCTGCAGCGACGTGCGGAGCACATCGGAGCCAGGTAAGCGGTTGGCGGCACCTCTCGAGAAGAAGCTCAGCGCAGTGACGATCGTTCCGAGCGTGTGTCTGATGCCAAGCCGTCGATACCACGGGTCGCCTTTCATACGCCGTGGCTCCAACCGCCGCACTTGATACTTTACGCAATGCGGTCCAAGACGGTAGGGTGTCTGGCTGAAAAAGTACGTGTCCAGAGGACTTCTCGGACATGACTGGGCCGAAAGCATCTGCAATCCGCCCCGCAGCCGGCGCGGGAAATGCCGAAAGAAATACGCGATCACTTTCAAGCCGTTTTCCGACACCCTGACGAAATCGACGAAGTCGACGGCATCGCGGCCGAAGAACGCTTCACCGGTCGCCGTGACGAAGTCGTGCGTCGCGCCCAGATTAGCCGCATCGCCCAGGAAAGTGAGTGGGTGCTGCGGCCGTTCGGGTCCCAGCAGGAGCTTGATGGCGAAGCCACGGATATCGTGGATGAGATCGTGACCCATGATCGGGTTGCCGTTCGAGAACCGAATCAGGGCGTCACATTGCGATCCCGGCTCGCTGAAAAGTCCGTGACGGAGCGCCACTGGAATCTGCTCATCGACGATGAATCGAGCCTTCACCAGGCCATAGTGCTTTGGATGCGCGTCACGGCGGATCACACCTTGCGGATATCGCTGTTTGAGCTGAGCTTCTAATATGCGGATCATCACGGCAATTGCCGCCGCCTCACCCGGCGGTACCTCCTCGACCGGGAAACGCTGAATGGCTGGCCGTGCGGCCGCGACTGTGTTCATGGTGTGCACTCCTCCACGACCGGTGCCACCCAGGGCGCCGGCGTGCCGAGCACGGAAGCGATCTTGCTGATTTCCGGCGCGCCTTTCGGCGGCGGCTCAGGACTGCCGACTGCACCCGAAGCCCGTCCGTACCTTTCATTCCACACCTTCTCTATGCCGCAGCGTTCCTTCCTGGAGAGATGCCAGCTCAGCAGCGTATCAGTCGCCTCGTCGATGTCCTGATAGGGGAACTCGGCCCACACAATGTCGAATTTGCCCGAAGCGTTCAACAGCTTGATCTCGAAATCGTTGCGATTCCGCTGGGCATCCGTTCGCACGGACAGTCCGGCTTGCAGCGGTGCGATTGTCTGCCATGGCCAGGCGCGGTCGCCAACGTTTGCGGTCAGCTCCGCTGGTGGAGGGATTCGCACGACGAGCACCTTGCGACCCTTGAGGTCGGCCTGTTCGAGCCACTCGAGCAGGGTTACGATGCCATGGTTGTCCCAGTAACCGCCGTCGATGAGATGCCCTTTTTTAGTACTGTTGTCCGGCCGTGACGCGGCGGTCACGTACGGGAACGAGGCGGCGAGTCGGGCGGCCGTAATCACCGGGATGTCCTTTTGTCCCGTCAGCCAGGTGATGTCTGCTGTCGCGGAGCCGGGGAACTGGTACGTAGCCAGCACCACACGCTGGCCTGTCTCCACAACCATGGCATTGAACGCGATGGCGGGCCGCCACCCGCTCATCACGTCCGCTCGCCAGTCGCCCATCGTTGGGGTGAGGCACTTCGCGTCGAGCTTCATCGCATGACACCATGCGAGCTCCAGGCTTCGGCCGCGATCGAGCGTACCTGGAACGAACGCGCCGATCGGCCACAGCGTGCGCGTGAGATCCGGATACGTGATGCCCCACCACACGTCGCCGGTGGCTCCGGCCTTCGCCGGATCGACCACGTCTCGTTGCAATGGATCCTCCCTGCCTTCACCACTGCCAGCCCCCGCAGGGCCGGCACCGAGTGGGCCGTTCTGGAACTGCCGCACGAAATGCATCGCGCCGATGCTGCCGGCCGAGACACCGCTGATGAGGCGCAGGTTGCCGGTGAATTGCGTGCCCCACAACTTCGTCAGTCCAGTCAGCACCCTCGCCGTCCATGCCGCCTGATGCGCGCCTCCTCCTCCGGCGGCGACAATGACGATCGGACGGGACGTGGAGTCCGTGCCTCCATTGGCGGAGTGATAGCTGTCGGCACGATCAATCATTTCCCTGACGGTGGGCGCAGCAGACAGTTCCCTCTCTGTGAGCACGGCAAATTTGTGGTCTGACCCCCCGACAAGGGTCGCAGCGATCCACGACACGAGGACCACTGTGAGCATCGGTACGCGGAACCAGTCAAGGAAGAACGCCAGGGCCGCGCCCACGGAGCCAGCGATCGACAGAACGAACAGCAAGTAGGCCATCGGCGGCAGCTGGAATGCCGACGGTGGCCAGAGCGTGATCCAGCCGCTCAGGTAGAACAGCGTTATCAGGAAACCCAGCGCGCCGGCAGTGATATGCCCGGGAAGTACCCTTCCGGTGTCCCGCTCAAAATATCCCGCGCCTCGTCCCGGTGGAAACCTGGCAACATACCCTTCGACCAGACGGACGAGCCGCAACGCGGCAATTTTCGACGGCCTGCGCTTGAACCGATCGAGAAGCCGCATCGGCGGCAGCAACATGGCGTCTTCGACGTTCTCGGGGCGGACGCTCCGGCTTCGGATGATCTCCGCCAACAGCAGAATCCCAAACGCGGCGACGTAGCCGCCCAGTGTGGCCAAGCCGAACCTGACGAATTCGTGTCGAAGTGCGCCGAATCCCGGCGCGATGACCGCGTCGGTCGCCGACAGCCAGAGCGTGGTGAGCACAATCGGCAGCGAAAACATCTGCCAGATCAGCACGCGCTTCCAGGTGAGCGAACTCGACGCGGGCACGACGACGCCGAAGCGGTCTGCGGCATGCAGCGTCACCACGCGATAGGCATGCATCGCCAGGCTCGTCGCGAATGACGCCAGCAGCGTCACGATCAACATGTCGCGTGGGCCGCTCGTGAGAAACATCGGATGCATGATCGTCCGCAGCGAGGTGCCCCAGACGATGGACGGGATGCCGATGAGCACGGCGGCCAGGAGCATCGGAAAGCGAACGAGGAGCGCGAATCGAATCCACTCGAAGATGTTGAGGCGCTGTGGCGTCGGCTCCCATTCTGCGCGCGGCGGAGGGGCGGCGGGAAGGTGCGCCAGGTAGCGCAGCGCGGTCAGGCTTGGCAGGAAAAAGTACGCGCCTCCCCTCACTGTCACGAAGCTCGCGAGCCCGGGCAGCGTCACGCGACGGCGGAAGCGAGTATCCGCCGGCGGTGGCAGCGTGAAAGTCCACCTACCGGCGGCGTCCTCAGGCCCGCCCACGAGCGGATCGTCTTCCTGGTCCAATCCGCCGAACGTACTGTCATTCGTCCAGTTCTGCTGGATGAACTCGAACTGGCGCTCGATGCTGGCGTTCAGGCAAATGAAATGCAGGCCCTGGTTCTGCCCGTCCTGGTACGGACGCCCGCGTCGGAGAATCCTGTGCCGGTTCGACACGCGCCAGCTCTCGCCCGGATTGTCGCCGAGCGAATCTCTCGGGTTGGCGCGCCGGATGTGCGCGCCCATGGGGCACCGCTCGCCATGCGGGTCGTCACGGTACTCGAAATCGTTGCCGCTCGGAGCGGTGGCATGGTCGGGGTCGTGGGCGATCGGACACTTGATGAGCGGCGAACCGTCGCGCCATCGACCGACCAGCATCGCCTCGAGACGCTCCGGTAGAATGCCCGTCTGGTTGGCGGCCTCCACACATGCGTCGTCGAATCCCTTGACATCCTGCGCGAGCTGGCGGAACACCAGGTACGTGCCGTTGTAACCGAGGTCGCGCCGCCGGTCCGGTTCGTCGCGCGCCTCCGGCAGCCGGGCAGCGCGGTCACCGGCGGGCACGATCGGGCTCGCCGCGATCTGACGCGCGCCGTCTACGTGGCCCAACAGCACTTCGCCGTCCGCCAGCGTGTGGATTGCCGGTTGTGTGGGTTTATCGTTTTCGCCGAATAGACCGCGAGCGCCCCTGAGTACGGGTTGCGACACACCGTCGACAAAGCCGAACGGTTCTCGCACCGGACCGTTCTGGATCGGAAAGGTCCCGCACAGCACACGCCAGGTTTCGTCTTGTATGTTTCTGATGGCTCCTCGTGCAATCGCGCTGCGCAGCAAGCGTGCAATTTCAGCGTCGCGCTCTGGCGCCGTTGTTGCGAAGATGAGAAGCAGCGCGTCGAACCGGCGGTCGGGATGCGGGCGACCATCCCGTCCTACGGTCCCGCCTTGATACCCCCATTCCCATTCGTACGGCGCACTGGCTCCCACGTCTCCGAGCGCGCGTGAGCGATGATTGGGCTCGTCGATGTTGTTCCACTTCGCGCCCAGGCCCTCGACGAATGCGAGCGGAAATGTCCGGCGGACATCGGCGTCGAGCCCGAGTGCGCCGAGCCCCGTGTAAGTGAATGCCACGTTGACGCGAACGCCGGGTCGACCACGAGGGCCGGCTTCTTTGGGCGTCGCCGAGTCGATGGTGTCGCTCTGCAGGAGCTCCGCGAGCCAACGCTGCACGGCGGCCGAACTGTCCGGCTCGAAGCGCAGTAATACGTACGCGGCGAACGGCAGACCCCTGTAGGAGTGGAACACCAGCCCTTGAATGTCGGACAGGTCCATGGCTTTCTCAACTCCTGACACCGGCATGCTCCTTCGTCCACTTGACGAGATTTACAACCCAACCGGGTTCTTCAGGCGTGGTGGCGAATCGCCGAAGCCAGCGGCGAGCGCTTGCCTCGGTTCGGCCGCGCAACAAGCGCTTCCGAATGAACGTGTTGTTGTTGACCGCTCCCACCGTGAGGCCCTGGTAGACCGGAGCGCGATAGCGGACGGTGGCCAATGTCTGGCCCTCGCGCACCCACATCTTCAGCCTCCTGGGATCGATCGACATGGGAAAGATGCCGGTGTCCTGCCAGATGAATGCGACGCCGAAGGCCAGGTTGTTGAAAAAATCATCCAGGTAGCTGTCGGCCGGGCCGTCATAGTTCGTGAGGAAGAGCACGTACCGGCTGTTCACGATGCTCCATTGCGCGAAATGGATCGACGGGATGTTGACCAGCCGTCCCTTGACGTATTCGGTGCGATAAAAAAGATTCAGCAGTTCCAGTCCGAGTCGTGTCCGCAGGCTGCGGAGCCAGCGCATGCGGGGCTTGAGCTCCGAGAGACCGGCGACATGGTTGTAGTGGCTGTGCCTTGTGTGGAGATCCTCCGCTTCGAGCAGCGCCGGTATCCGCGCCTTCACCTCTGGCGGGACCGGCTTCGGATCGGACACCATCAGCTTCACCAGCATGTAAACGATGGTCACCAGCATCAATCCAGGCACGACGAGAACTCCGACGGCGACCCACCAAAGCCTGGGAATGAGCTCAGGCACTCCGTGGAACAGAAACGGAAACGCGACCACGCCGGTGAAGAACAACGCGAGAAGACCGCTGCGTGCGATCGGGGCGTTCCCCGACCCGCCACGGATGAGGACGAATACCGCCAGCGTTTCGAGGAATATCAAGACACGGGGCGAAATCAGTGGATTCAGGACGACTATGAATGCCGTCGCGATCAGCCACGCGATCATGACCAGCGTCGCTGCCCTGCCGAACCACCACGGCCACGACCATGTGTCCCGCGCCCACTCGATCTGATTCAACGCTGTCGGCGGATCTGGTGATTGGTTGTGCCACGCCGGATTCCACGGGCGGCGCCTCTCCCAGGGCCACAAACGGGGAACCTTCGCGCGAACACGAACGGCGCGCACGAGGTCTGCGCACGACTCATTGCGGAGCATGGCTTTGAGCGCCGGGTCGTTTTCCAGTGCGTACGTGATCGAGCGTCGCAGCTCGACGTCGCCCTTGATTTCCTGCACCGTTCGATTCGGGTGACCGATGTGATAGAGGTTGGTCCCTGCTTTTAACTTTTGAAAAAATCGCACGACTTCGGGGTTGCCGGCTTCATGAGGATATCCCTCGGTGCCGCGATAGATGAGGTCGAGTCCCTTACGGCCGACGTTGACGAGCTGCCTCACATAGGTATCTAACGGCTCGTCGATGTTGCTCTCGAAGACGAGGAGCGGTGGAGCATCTTTCGGCTCGAAGATGGTGATGCTGGCAAAGTGCAGCATCGGGAGCTGGGCGAACGGAAGGTGGAGGGCTATCGCCTCGAGAGCCTGGCGGAACCGGGGATCCGCGAGCCGACCGGGATCAACAGCGGTGACCCACCGGATTGCCTGCTCGGCCATGATCTGCCTTCGTCGTGTGAATGGTTAACTGATCGCGCGCTGAACCCCTGGGAACCGAGACCCCTGCATGCGAGCGAGATGGACCTTGTGCCGCGGATCGTCGTGCATGCTGCCTATCGCCGGCGAAAGAAAATAGAACGGAGGGGCGCCGTCATCGCACGCCTTCTCCTGCCATTCGAACGCCCGATCCAAATCTCCCCGGCTTGCATGTATGTAAACGTAACAATGAGGCGGAACGTACACGCCTGTCGCAGATTTTTTATCGAGCTCTTCGAGCACCTGGGCCGCCTCGGCCGCCCGGCCCGTTTCGGCGTGAATCTGGCCGAGCAAGCCAAGATAGAAGGGGGCCCGGTTCGACAGGTCCGCTGCCCGGGTGATGAGCGGCATCGCCGCGTCGTACTCGCCCTTTCGCGCGTACGCCATGGCCATCACGTACAGGCCGACCAGGAAATTCGCATCGATTTCCACACATTTCTGGCATTCTGCGATGGCCTGGTCATACTCGCGTAAAAGGAAATACATCCACCCCGCGCCGCTGTTCACCAGCGGCGACAGCGGGTCGCTGTTTTGTGCCCGCTTGATGGCAATGAACGCTTCGGTCCGGCGCTCCCTCAGGGCCAGCAGCCAGGCGTAATAGAGATGCGCGAGCGCCTGCGTCTTGTCCAGATCGAGCGCCCGCATGAACTCTGCCTCGGCCACACGCCAGTCCCAGTTGGCACTGAGGGCGATGAGGCCTTGCGATGTATGCGCTTCCGGCAGCGCATCGTCGATGGCCAGCGCCTTGTCGACGTTTAACTTGGCCACGGGAAACGCCGCGCGAGGCGGCATGATGGAATACAGTCCGAGGAACGCGAAGACATCGGCCATCCCCGAATACGCCTGAGCGTTGCCGTTATCCTTTTCCAGCGCGCGCTCGAACTCCTGCTTGGCCGTCATGAGGCCGCCTTCGTAGCGCTTGCTCCAGAAGAACCGGCCCTTCAGGTAATGAAGATACGACTCGCGATTGTCCGTGTAGCGGCGGATCGGGTGAAGCTTGTCCACCCATGCCACCTTCAACTGGTCGACGATCGATCGCGCCATCTCGTCCTGCAACGCGAAGACGTCTGCGATCTCCCGGTCGTAGCTCTCGGACCAGATTTGATAGCCGTCGGCGACGTTGGTCAGCCGGCACGCGACGCGCAGCCGGTTGCCGGCGCGTCTGACACTGCCGTCGAGCACCGTCTCCACCCTCAGGCGCGCGCCGATCTCGCGGAGCTCCGCTTCGCGGCCTTTGAACGTGAAGGCCGACGCTCTGGCAGCCACACGCAATTCTTCGATCTGGGTCAAAGCGGTAATCAGCTCTTCGGCCAACCCATCGGCAAAGAATTCGTTGTCTGGTTGCGCCCCAAGATTGCGAAAAGGGAGCACCGCAATCGAAAGTCGACGCGGTGATGGTTCCGGTGCGCTGACCACCATCGGGGCTTTGCCCGCCGCCAGGTCCTGGCGCAGGACGAGCAGCGCGGTCTTTAACGCCTCGGCGGAGTCATACCGGTCTGCCGGCGCCTTTTCCAGAAGCTTGCCGATGATCTGTATCAGCCCCCTCGGCCGCGGGCGGACGCCCGGATCAAAAGGTATCGTGTCTCGATGCAGGATCGCGTCGATGACCTCGATGATCGAGGCGCCGCTGAAGGCGTGGCGGCCCGTCAGCATCTCGTAGAGCGTGGCCCCCAACGAGAACAGATCGGTCCTGTGATCGATGTCCTGACCGCACAGGCGCTCGGGCGACATGTAGTTCGGCGTTCCGAGAATGCGCCCGAACGCGGTGAATCCACTGCTTGACCCGGCATCGAACTCCATGAATGACGTGCGCTTGGCGAGCCCGAAATCGAGCAGCTTCGCCTGACCGCGGTCGGTGATGAAGATGTTCGCCGGCTTGACGTCGCGATGGATGATACCTTTGTCGTGCGCCGCGCCCAACGCGTCGGCAATCTGAATCGCCACCTCGATCAATTCGATGTCTTCGAATGTCGACTGGGCGAGCCGTTGCTTGACGGTCTGACCGTTCAGCATCTCCATCGCAATGAACGGCTGACCGTCGCATTCGTCGATTTCGTAGATCGTGCAGATGTGGGGATGGTTCAGCGAGGACGCCGTTCGGGCTTCTTTGTCGAACTGCCGCAACGCGACGGGATCTTCAGAGAGCGTGCTGGTGAGAAACTTCAGGGCGACGAAGCGGTTGAGGCGCGTATCTACGGCCTTGTAGACGACGCCCATGCCTCCCGCTCCGAGCAGTTCGAGAACGCTGTAGCGGGATACCGTGTGTCCGGTCAACTGGCTGGGAGTGGCCATAGAGGCAGTCGGCAATCATCCTACAGCCAATCCCATAGGGCAGGTGACGGAAATCACCGGTTAGAAGTTGAACTTGAGTGCCAGCTGGACCTGACGCGGCGGGCCGGCTTGTGTGAATTGCCCGAACGTGGTCGCCGGGTTGGCGGGGTACGCGCCGGTGCCAAAGATGTTGTTCACATCGGTGAAGTTGGTCCTGTTGAACAGGTTGAAGACCTCCAGGATTCCATCCACGCTGACGGAACCACCAAGGGCGAACCGGCGGCTCACCCGTAGATCCACAGTGGCATAAGAGGGAAGCGTGGCGCTGTTCCGGTCAATACTGGACGCTGGATCCGTGGGCACGCGCCGCGCGCGATCCGGAGGAAACGCGCCGCCGTTCCCATCGCCATTGAGATCCGCCCCCGCCAGGATGTTGTACGGCCGGCCCGATCCGATGATCACCACCGAAGAAAGTTGCACGTCGGCGGGCACGACCACGAGGCCACTGAAGACAAAGCGATGGCGCTGATCCTGTAGCGAAGGTCCGCGTTCGGCGTCCGGATCGAACCCCACGGGCAATCCGGTTGGATCCTGGCGGTTGCGACCGACTCCGTTGTTTTCGGGAATGAACGCGCTCTGGAAATCGGTCGAATTGTCTTCGGCATTCGAAAGCGTGTAGCTCGCGAGAAACTGATAACGATCGGTAAGCCGCTTCGTCGCGGCAACCGTCAGACCGCGATACCACGTCTCGCCGAACGACGTGTACTGAAGAATCGAAGCCGAGGTGCCGGCGCGTCCTTCGACGTCTTCGGGGCGGCGGCCTGCGCCGAGCGCGGGCACGATGGGGTTGTAGTCGATCGTGCCGAGCTGCGAGAAGCCTCGCGCGTAGACGAAGTTGGCCGAGACGCCGAAGCCGCCGGTAAGCTCCTGATCCACTCCGGCCGACACGTGGTGCGCATACGGGGTCACCAGCCCTGGATCGATGGGAATCTCCACGCTTGGATACGCGCCGACAGCCGCTTCCGACAAGCGCCGATCGGGTGCGTTCCACGCGGCGAGCACGAGCGGGTTCGGCAACTGCGCGACAAATGTTCGCACCTGGGCGTCGCCACTGATCACTTTGCTGATGCCGCTGATGGCGGTGATGTGGTTGTCGTAAAAGGTGCCGTACGCGCCATGCACGGACGTCTTCCGGTTGCCGAGCGGATCCCACGCAACGGACAGACGAGGGGCGATGTTGTTGCCATCGGACGGGAACGAGTATTCGTCGATCCCTCTCACGGTGAACGCCACGTCGGGCCAGTACTGGAACTGATAGCGCACACCCAGCTTCACGGTGAAGGATGGCGTCACGCGCCATTCATCCTGTGCGAAAAGCGAGAGGTCGCTCACGCGATACGAGGTGCCAGGGTTGCCGTAACCCTGAACGTACGCGGCAGGGAGACCGAGCGCGACCGCTTGAATCGCGTTGATGGTGAGCGTCGGTTGTCCGACGAGCGCTCCAGGCAGGGCTGCCGCAAAGATGTAGCGGCCGCCAAAGTGCAACGGCAAGGCCTCGTCGACGTTGTTGATGGTGCTGAAATCGAACCCGCCCTTCAGCAGATGGTTGCCGGCGTTGCGGCTCACGGTGTCAAGCACCTGCACGCGCCGGCTGCGTCGCGGCGCTGGCGTGAACCGCTGACGGCCGACGCTGGCAAATCCGGTCACCTCGAGGGTCGGGCCCCCCTGATTGTCCGACAGGCACACGCCACCACACCGCGGGTCCAGCGATCTGACGTCCTGATCCCGCCGCGCGTACTGAAAACGAAGCTCGTTCACGAGCTTCGTGCCCTTCACGGCGGTGTACGAGACGGCGCCGATGTAGTCTCTGCTGTCCAGCGACGCCCCCCGGCTCCGGGCGACCTGTCCTCCCCACGGCTCGATGTTCTCGTTCATCGCGTCCGCGAAGTTGACCCTGAACGACGCGTCATGATCCCGCCTGATTTGCTGGTCGACCTTGGCCAGGAACTGGTTGCCCTCGACTCGATACGGTACGTTGCCGGTTTCGACGGGAAATCCCGCACGCTCAAGGATCTGCGTTGGGGTTCCCAGCGAGGTCGATCCGAAGGTCACCGGCGTCCGATCGTCGATCGTGACGAGGTTGTTGGTGTCGACGTCGAGCCGCTCGAACGAGACGAAGTAAAAGCTCCGGTTGCGCCGGATCGGTCCGCCGAGCGTGCCGCCGAACTGCTTCTGGCCGTAGGGCGCTTTGTCGCGCGCGAGGGCGTTGCCGGCCGGATCGAATTTCTCGAAGTAATCCTTCGCGTTCAGCGATTCGTCGCGAAAGTACGCAAACGCCCTCCCGCTCAATATATTCGTCCCGCTCCTGGTCACGATGTTGACGACGCCCCCAGAGGCTTTGCCGAACTCCGCCGAAAATGAATTAGTCAGAACCTGGAACTCGCGGATCGCCTCCTGGCTGAAGGTCGCGCGCACGCTGCCGACGGCGGCGTCGTTGTTGTCCACGCCGTCAACGGTGATGTTGTTCGAACGGGCCCGCTGGCCGGCGAACGTGAGACCGGAGGTGACCGAAGCGCCCTGCTGCGGCGTCCGGTCGGTCGCGATACCCGGTGTGATGACCGCAAAAGAAATGAAGTTTCGAAGGTTGATCGGCAGGCTGTCGATCTGCTGCTGCGACACTACTGTAGCGATTGCGGTTTTCCGTGTATCGACGAGCGGCACCTCGTCGGTGACGGTTACCTGCACGGACAGGCCCGCCACGTTGAGTGTGAACGTCACATCGAGCGCCGATCCGAGCATGACCTCAAAGGCCTCGTGGACCTGCGGCGTGAATCCCGGCGCTTCGGCTCGAATGGTGTAGGTTCCCGGCGATAGTGCCTGGAGCGCAAACCGGCCGTCCGGCTCGGTGACCGCGCTGCGGATGACGCCGGTATCGCGGTTGGTCGCGGTGATCGTGACGTTCGGGATTACGGCATTCGACTGGTCGTAGACGATGCCGCTCACGTCTGCGCCCGTCGCACGCGTTTGAGCGGCAGCGTCTGCCGCGATGAGGACCCAAGCCACGGCCAGCGACACGGCCTCGACGCGGCTCATCATCGGGCTCCTTGAAGATTCGAACGGCCGACCGTTCGTGACTGCACCAACACCCCGGGGCTGACCGTCGAACAGGGTATCATGGCCGAGTTTTCAGCGAGCGATACATGGCTGACCCCCGACGTCTTCGTCATCTGGCGCCTGCGACTGTCCTCGCGCTGTGCGCGGGCGTCGTGCTCGCCGCGCAATCCTCCACGTCGAGTCTGCCGGCGGTGTTCACCGCGGCCGACGCCTCCCGCGGCAAGGACGTCTACACCAGGGAGTGCGCGTCGTGCCATGGCGGCCGGCTTCAGGACGGGACCGCCATCGCGCTCGTCGGCCGCAGCTTCCTTCAAAAATGGAGCCATCCGCTCGTCACGCTGGACGATCTCTTTTATGTCGTGCAGAACACCATGCCGAAGAATCGCGGCAACGCGCTCGCCGCGGAGGACTATGCCGCCGTCGTCGCCTACTTGATGGAACAGAACGGCTATCCGGCCGGAGCGCAATCGCAGCTCGCAACTCAACAGCTGCGCCGCAACGTCCGCCTGACAGACTCTGTCTCTGCCGAGGCGGCCCCTGAATTCATTGCCGGGTCCAGCGGATCGAGGCCTGCCGCGGCCTCGCCGAATCAGACGGAGCTCTCCGCCGCGGCCACAAACGGCAGCGCATGGCTGTATCACACGCAGAACTACCACGGCACGCGTGCATCACCCGCCGCGCAAATCACGCCGGCCAACGCCGGACGGCTGCAGGTTGTCTGTGCATTCCAATTGGGCGAGGCCTCGAACTTTCAAACGGGGCCGCTGGTGTACGACGGCGTGATGTACGTGACGACCGTGCACGTGACGGCCGCCATCGACGCGACGACATGCCAGCTCAAGTGGCGTCATGTCTGGACGCCCCGTGCCGGTGATGTCTGGCGGATCAACCGTGGCGTTGGTCTCAAGGATGGCCGCGTCTACAGAGGCACCTCCGACGGCTACCTGGTTGCGCTGGATGCATCGAACGGCCGCATGCTGTGGGCCCGCAAGGTTGCCGACGCCATCTCGGGCGAAACGCTCACCATGCCGCCGATGCTGTTCGAGGACATCGTCATCATCGGCCCCGCCGGCAGCGAGAACGGCATCAAGGGCTGGGTGGGCGCGTTCCGTGCCGAGGATGGTCAGCCGGTATGGCGCTTCAACATCGTGCCGAGGAAAGGAGAACACGGATTTGAAACGTGGAAGGCCGATGCGAACATCCCGCTTGGCGGCGGCGCCGTCTGGACGCCTGTGTCGCTCGACGCGGCGCGCGGTCATCTCTTTGTCGCGGCCTCGAATCCATCACCAGACTTTCCATCAGCCCTGCGCGGCGATTCGAATCTCTATACGAATACGCTGCTGGTACTCGACGTCCGTACTGGAAAGACTGTGTGGTACGACCAAATCGTGCCCCAGGACGGCCACGATTGGGATCTCACACAGGTGAGTCCTCTCATCCGCACATCCTTCAACGGGCGCCCCCGCGACCTCGTCATCACATCGGGAAAGGACGGGATGTTGCGGGCCGTCGATCGCGACACCCGGGAGCGGGTGTACGAGACAGCGGTGACGACTCGATCGAATGTTGATGCCCCCGTGACACAGGCCGGCACGCACGTCTGTCCGGGTGTGTTCGGCGGTGTCAGCTGGAACGGGCCGGCGTTCAACGCACGCACGAACCTTCTTTACGTGCCCGTCGTCGACTGGTGCGGGACGTTCACGCTGACCAAAGACGTGCGGTTTGTGCCGGGTGCGCCGTATATGGGCGGGTCATACACAGCGGACTCAACGAGTCAGGGGTGGGTGACCGCGCTCGACGCGTCAAGCGGCGAAGTGAAGTGGCGTTACCGCTCGCGGCGACCGATCGTGGCTGCCGTGACGACGTCGGATGGCGGTGTTGTGATGACCGGGGAGCTGACGGGCGATTTTCTGGTGCTGGACGCGGCGAACGGGCACGAGTTGTACCGGTTCAACACCGGTGGTCCGATTGGAGCGGGCATTGTGACCTATGAGATCGCGGGACGGCAATACGTCGCCGTCGCGTCAGGGTCGCCCTCGTCGTTCTGGATCGAATCGAGTCCAGGGACGCCGACGGTGTTCGTCTTCGCACTGCCGCGACCGTGACGCCTGTCCCGCCACCAACGCCCCAGGGCGTCCTATGGCTTCGTCGTCCACGCGGGAGGCGGCTGGATGTTGACGTCCGGTGTAGAGCCGGGGTCCGGTCTGCCCGACCCTTCGAGGCGGCTGATCGCGCGCACGGTCATCTCGTGATCGCACACGATCTGGCAGGAGAGCCTCACGCCTGAGAGCCCGCGTTGCTCGAGCCGCTCCTTTTCGGCGACCGTCATCCGCGATGGCTCGCCGTCGATGAACTCGACGCGGCATGTCGTGCAGCGGGCGTTGCCGCCGCACGCGTGCAGAATGTCGACCTTCGCGTCCTGCTCGATGGCGAGCACGAGGCGCTTGTTCTCGGCGACATCGAACGTTCCATACCCGTCAACGGTCAGTTTCGGCATGCGTCATTGTGACACACCGGTTCTGCGTGCTGGGTGCCGGGTTCGAGTTTTGGATCGGGTTCTGCGACAGGTTCAGTTCACGAACCGGGAACCTAGAACCCGAACCCCGAACCGAGGATGTACAATCGAGGGTTAACGTCCCACTCCATGACATCAACTTCAAACCCGGGCGCGTCTCAGACAGATCAATCGGTTCAGAGTGAGCTCGATCGCGAGGTGGCGCGTCGGCGAACCTTTGCCATCATCTCGCATCCGGATGCCGGCAAGACGACGCTCACCGAGAAGCTGCTGCTCTATGGCGGCGCCATCGAGCTCGCGGGCGCTGTGCGCGGGCGCAAGGATCGCCGTGCCGCGACGTCAGACTGGATGGAGATGGAACAGCAGCGCGGCATTTCCATCACGTCGGCGGCGCTCGAGTTCGAGATTCAAGGCAGGCGCATGTCGCTGCTCGACACACCTGGCCACAAGGACTTCAGCGAAGACACCTACCGCGCGCTGATAGCCGCCGACAGCGTGGTCATGGTGATCGACGCGGCCAACGGCGTCGAGTCGCAGACGCGCAAGCTCTACGAGGTCTGCCATCGCCATCGGCTGCCGATCCTGACCTTCGTCAACAAGTTCGATCGCCCGGCGAAGGATCCCCTGGCGCTGATGGACGACATCGAGACGACCCTCGGCATAGCGGCGGCGCCGGTGAACTGGCCGGTGGGCAATGCCGACGAGTTTAGAGGTGTGTTCGATATCCAGCGGCAGACGCTGCACCTCTACGAGCGCGAAGCGCAGGGGCAGTATCGTGCGCCGGTCGACATTTCTGCCATCGACGACCCGGAGGCCCGTTCCGTTATCGGGGAAAACGTCTACGCGCATTTCCGCGAATCGCTCGACGTCATTCGATCGGCCGGCACGCACTTCGACGTCGAGGAGTACCTCGCCGGCCTGCAGACGCCGGTGTTTTTCGGAAGTGCTCTCACCAACTTCGGCCTCGAGCCGTTTCTGCAGGCGCTGGTCGATCTGGCGCCGCCGCCGTCGGCCCGATCGAGCGATTCGGGTGTCGTCAATCCGACCGACGATCGCTTTACGGGCTTCGTCTTCAAGATTCAGGCGAACATGGATCCGCGCCACCGCGATCGCATCGCCTTCGTGCGCGTCTGTTCGGGCAGGTTCGAGAAGGACATGGTGCTGTCGAACAGCCGCGTCGGCAAACAGTTGCGCGCGTCACGCGCGTACCGGTTCTTCGGTCGAGACCGGGAGACGATCGAGGTCGCGTACGCCGGTGACATTCTCGGGCTCGTCAATCCCGGCCAGTTCGCCATCGGCGACACCGTCCATACAGGTCAACCGCTCAAGTTCATGGGCGTGCCCCGGTTTCCGGCCGAGCACTTCGGCCGCGTGCGCCTGAAGGACACGCGCTACAAGCAGTTCGACGAGGGCATGAAGCAGCTCGAAGAAGAAGGCCTGATGCAGGTGTTCTACACCGCGGCCGGCCGGCGCGAGCCGATCGTCGGCGTCGTCGGGCAGCTGCAGCTCGATGTCATTACGCATCGCTTGCGCGGTGAGTACAACGTCGAGGTCGTCATCGAGCCTGCCACGTTCGCGGCCGCGCGGTGGCTGGCCGATCCGGAGGCGAAGTTCACCTTGGGCGGACAGGGGGCCATCGCCACCGATCGCCTGGAGCGAAAGGTCATCCTCTTCAGCTCGCCCTGGGAGCTCGAATACTTCATCCGTCAGCACCCGAATGTCGAGCTGCTGGCCGAATCGCCGCAGGTGCTGGCGTAGCTTCATGATCGCATTCACGAAGATCAACAAGCAGTACGGCAAGCAGGTGCTGTTTGTCGATGCGTCGTTCCAGCTCAACGAGGGCGAAAAAGTCGGCCTCGTGGGCCCGAACGGATCGGGCAAGACCACGTTGTTCCGCATGATTGTCGGCGAGGAGCAGCCCGACGAGGGCGAGGTGTCGCTTCCGCGCCGGGTGACAGTGGGCTACTTCCGGCAGGACGTCGAGGAGATGTCGGGCCGGTCGGTCCTCGACGAAGCGATTGCCGGAAGCGGGCGCCTGGGCGCGCTCCATCACGAGCTCGAGGAGCTTCAGCACGCGATGGCCGACCCGGCGAAGGCCGGTGAGATGGACGCCGTTCTCGAGCGCTTCGGCGTCGTGCAGGAAGAATACGAGCACCTCGGCGGCTACGCGCTCGAGAGCCGCACGCGCGAGATCCTGCACGGCCTGGGGTTCGACGACGAGCGGATTGACGGCGACGTGGGTGCGCTGTCGGGCGGGTGGAAGATGCGCGTGGCGATGGCGCGCGTGCTCCTGGGCGAGCCCGACGTCCTGCTGATGGACGAGCCGACGAACCACCTCGACATCGAATCGATCATCTGGCTCGAGGAGTTCCTGAAGGCACGCACCGGCAGCCTGCTGATGACCTCGCACGACCGCGAGTTCATGAACCGCATCGTCTCGAAGATTGCGGAGATCGACGCCGGCGAGATTACGACCTACTCGGGAAACTACGACTTCTACGAGCGCGAGCGCGCCATCCGCGAAGCGAACCGCGAGGCGGCCTATGCGCGGCAGCAGGCGATGCTCGCCAAGGAACAGCGGTTCATCGATCGCTTTTCGGCTCACGCCGCGAAGGCCGCGCAGGTGCAGAGCCGCGTCAAGGCGCTCGAAAAGATCGAGAAGATCGAGCTGCCGAAAAAACGCCGGATCGTGAAGTTCGATTTCCGGCAGCCGGCGCGCTCGGGCGAGCAGGTCGTGACGCTCGAACGCCTGTCGAAGCGCTACGGCAGGCGTACGGTGCATCAGGATCTCAACCTGAACATCCGCCGCGGCGAACGCTGGTCGGTGATGGGGAAGAACGGCGCGGGCAAGTCCACGTTGTTGAAGATGGTGGCCGGCGCGATTCAGCCCGATGCGGGCACCGTGACGCTGGGCGCGAGCCTCAAGATGGGCTACTTCTCGCAGCAGGCGCTCGACGTGCTGGACCCCGATCTCACGATCGAGGAGCAGCTGCAGCATGACTTTCCGCACGAGTCCATCGGGGTGCTGCGGAGTCTGGCCGGGGCGTTTCAGTTTTCAGGCGAGGACGTCGACAAGAAAATCCGGATGCTGTCGGGCGGCGAGAAGACGCGCCTCGTGATGGCCCGGATGCTGCTGAACCCGCCGAACTTCCTCGTGCTCGACGAGCCGACCAATCATCTCGATCTGGCAACCAAGGAAATGCTGCTCGACTCGCTCAGCGGCTTCGATGGCACGATGCTGTTCGTTTCTCACGATCGCGCGTTTCTGCGGGCGCTGAGCAATCGCGTGCTCGAGCTGGGAGGGGAGAGCGGCACCGAGACGGCACCACACGTCTATCCCGGGTCGTACGTCGAGTACGTCGAGCGGACTGGCCACGAGGCGCCCGGAGTCCATCGATAGGACTAGGGATTAGGGATTAGTGATTAGGCCTGCCGTCCGGAATTCAGGCGTACGAAAAGGCGAGTCTGTCGTCCGAGACGCTGATGGTCACGGTTCCGCCATTCTCCAGTTTGCCAAAGAGAATTTCATCGGTCAGGGGATCCCGCACCTCGCGCTGGATGATGCGCGCCAGCGGCCGTGCCCCCATCTTGGGGTCGTAGCCCTTCTTCGCGAGCCACGTGCGGGCCGAGGGGTCGAGCGCGATGGCCACCTTTCGATCCTTCAGCTGACTCTCGAGCTGCAGCACGAACTTCTCGACGATCGTCTCCATCGCCTCCGAGGAGAGCGCCTTGAAGGTGACGATCGCGTCGAGCCGGTTGCGGAATTCCGGGCTGAAGATCCGCTCGATGGCCGACTTGGCCTTGCCATCGGCTGCACCGTCGCCAAATCCGATCGAGCTGGCACTCATCTCGCGCGACCCGGCGTTCGACGTGAGGATGAGCACGGTATTGCGGAAGTCCGCTTTCCGCCCGCTGTTGTCGGTGAGCGTGGCGTGATCCATCACCTGCAGCAGGATGTTGTAGATGTCCTCGTGAGCCTTCTCGATTTCGTCGAGCAGGACGACGCTGTAGGGATGCGTCCGCACGGCATCGACGAGCTGGCCGCCTTGTTCGAAGCCGACGTAGCCAGGGGGCGCGCCGATGAGCCGCGCGACTGCGTGCTTCTCCATGTACTCGCTCATGTCGAATCGGATGAACTCATTGCCGAGCTGCAGCGCCAGCTGCTTTGCCAGCTCGGTCTTGCCCACGCCGGTCGGGCCGGTAAACAGAAAGCATCCGGCCGGGCGCTCGGGGAGCGCCAGCCCGGCGCGCGAGCGCTTGATGGCCTGCGCGACCAGGTGCACGGCTTCGTGCTGTCCGAATACCACGCGCTCGAGCGACTCCTC
>Ga0065707_10082074_pt1 | contig 22636 bp, 22 predicted proteins | sample SwiRhicommuniRL3_FD_59094 | JGI IMG/M metagenome (GOLD analysis project Ga0065707, IMG submission 59094) | Switchgrass rhizosphere bacterial communities from Rose Lake, Michigan, USA - RL3 v2 (version 2) | ecosystem: Host-associated > Plants > Roots > Rhizosphere > Soil | place: East Lansing...
CTGGGGGATCGTCTAGTGGTAGGACTACGGACTCTGACTCCGTCAACCTAGGTTCGAATCCTAGTCCCCCAACCAGGACTGAAAAGGCCCGTCACATGACGGGCCTTTTTTGTTGGCTTAGGTTGGGCTTCGAAGACTTAAGCCCAACTTACATTCGTTGCACGCCTTGGGTAGTGCCAAGCAGCAATACATCGGACGGACGCTGGGCAAATAGTCCCACCGCAACCACCCCTGCAATCTGATTGATCTCGCCTTCGAGGCCGGCCGGATCGGCGATCGCAAGCTCATGCACATCCAGTATCACATTGCCGTTATCGGTGATGAAGCCTTCGCGCCACACCACACGCCCTTTACCCAACTGCCGCGTCACATAAGACCGCGCCATCGGAATTACTTCGATGGGTAACGGAAATTTCCCAAGGCGTTCCACCAGCTTCCCCTCGTCTGCGATGCAGACGAACTGCTTCGACGCCGCCGCGACAATCTTTTCACGGGTGAGCGCGCCGCCGCCGCCCTTGATGAGCTGCCGCTGCCGCGTGGCTTCATCCGCCCCATCCACGTAGAGATCGAGCGGGCCGGTATCGTTGAGGTCCATCACCGGGATACCGACAGCACGCAGACGCGACGTGGATGCTTCCGAGCTCGATACGGCGCCGCGAATACGTCCCCGCCAGTCGGCGAGCGCGTCGATGAAATAGTTGACCGTGGAGCCGGTGCCGACGCCAACGATCATGCCTTCCTGCAGGAAGGCGAGCGCCGCCTGCGCTGCGCGCCGTTTCTTTTCATTCGCATCGACAGTCATGTTTATCGGGACTCCTGAAACGATTGAGCCCGCTTGCGCGGGCTCAATCTTTCGGTATTCGGTTCAGTGTGCGCGGAAGTTCGTTCCGCGCACACCGAATTTCAAAGGCAGATTACTTCTTCTTAGAAGCTTTCTTCTTGCCTTTCTTTTTCGCTTTGGCCATGTTGGCTCTCCAGTTAAGGGTTAGTCCGGGGTCGGAGTATATACACGAGAAGTAAAAATACAAGCAAGCGGTCACGAGATGTGCTTACGCGTCACACCTGCTTCAGTGACTACCGCATCGAGCGACACATCGTGAGCAGCCGCTTCGATGATGGCTACACGCTGCAATTCATATGCGATGCCGATGAGTTGCGGCCCGCGCCATGCGCTGCGCAGATGGCGAAATGCAAAGGCGCGATCGTAATAGCCGCCGCCCATTCCAAGCCGCGCGCCATGGTTATCGAAGCCGACCAGGGGTATGAAGACGAGATCGAGCCAGCGCGCGCCGATGATTCGATGCGAGGCAGACACGAATTGCATCGTGCGCCTGCGGGTATCGACGAGGGGGAAATAGATCTCACATCGTCTTGCTGCCGCAAGCTCGATGAGCGGCTTTGTGTCGAGTTCTTCACGAAACGCGCAGTACAGGGCGATACGTTGGCCGGGGTGCAGGTGGAATGCGCGATCCACATGATCGGCGACAAGGCGGGAGGCAATGGAACGCTGTAGTGGTCCGACGGCCCGGCGCCGGGTTCTAAGAATCTGGCGTAACGCAGCCTTCTTCATCGGCAACTATTCATGCGCTGCGCGCAGGACTTACGGGGATTCGCGGCAGACCGCGAACCCCGTACAGATAGCGCAGCCCAATGAAACATCGCCCGCATGTGCCGGTGCTGACCGTTGCTCTCGAACCAGAGCAACAAGTGGGACGAGCCGCGGCAGGTAAGGCTTTCCGCTTAGATCGCGGACTTGCACAATTCTGCCCTCAAACTCATATGTCCCGGGGTGTTTAAATTAGGCTCGAGGGGTAACCCGGCCAGCTGTCGAACACCGCAGGCGACGCGGCTCCGACTCTACACCAGCCCACTCAAAATTCCAGCTGTTGGCCTTTGCCGACCTGACGCTTGCCGATCGCAGCCTCCACACGCTCGCGGGCGCCGCGCACCCGTGCGCCAGCCTCGCTCTCGAGCTTCACATCACGTTTCTTGAGCTGCAGCAGCTCGTTAGTAAGGTTGAGCGCCACCATCACGGCGATGCGATCGAGACCTACGACCTTGCCACCGTCGCGCACTTCGCGCATGCGGTTGTTGAGGAATTCGGCGGAGTCGAGCAGGGCGGAGCGTTCCTCATGCGGGCAGGTGATGAAATATTCCTTCTCGAGGATGCGTATTCCGACCCGTGCCGGCTCCGGCTGGCTGCTCATGCGCTGTGCTCGAGAGTTTTGAGACGCCCGATCATCGCTTCGACGCGAGTGCGCACCTGTTCGTTGCGGTTGAGCAGCGTGGCGCGCTCGCTGGCAAGAGACTCGTGCCGCTGACGCAGCGCGCGATTCTCTTCCTTCAGTTGATCCACCCCGGCGAGCAATTCCTGGATACGTTCTTCGAGGCGTATGAGCTCGAGATCGAGCTGATTTTTTGTTGTAGTCGTCATGGCGTCGGACTATAGAGCCGCTGTCTTCGCGCGGTCAATCGCGGCACGAGGATTATCATGGGCCGCGCCCAGGGTCTTGCGGGTTCGCGGACGCAAACCCTGTAGAATCGGCGGTGCGAGACGCGCCGGAAGACTTCATACACCTCATGCACAATATTTCGACGTACGCCGATATCCAGCAGCTGCTGGCAGACGAACGTTCGCTCAACGATGCGGCTGAGGCGCACGGCACGCTCGCGGGGGCGCTCTGCACCACGCCGGGCTACCGTTTGGAAGACTGGCTGCTCGAGATTCTTCCTGAGGGTCGGGCGAAACCTGAATCCGCCATGGCATTGCGCGCACTCTTTACCAGCGTCCAGCAAGGGCTGGCGGGCGACATGCTGGAGTTCGAGCCGCTGTTGCCCGATGACACACAGCCTATCGATGAGCGTACTGCGGCGCTCGCGCAATGGTGTGTCGGCTTTCTTTACGGCCTGGGTTCGGGCTCGCTGAGCGATGCCGGCAAGCTGACGGGCGAAGCAGGCGAGGTAGTGCGCGATCTTACGGAAATCACGAAAGCCGGCGTGGATCGCAGCGACCCCGAAGAATCCAACGAAAGCGCCTATGCGGAGCTCGTGGAATTCGTGCGCGTCGGGGTGCAGTTGGTATTCGACGAGCTGGGCTCGATGCGCACTGTGCCAAGTAAGACAAATGATGCGCAGTTCCATTGATATCCGTACGGGGTTCGCGGTCCTCAGCGAATCCCCGTCGAACCCCGGGCGCAGCCCGTGAAAACCGAATTTGCCCGTAGGCGCGCGCAATTGATGCGCCTCATGGGCCCCGATTCCATCGCCGTGCTCTCTTCGGCCCCGGTGCAGCAGCGCAATAGCGATGTCGATTACGCGTATCGCCAGGACAGCGATTTCTTTTACCTCACGGGCTTCAACGAGCCCGAGTCCATCGCGGTATTAGTGCCAGGCCGCAAGCAGGCGGAGTACATCCTCTTCTTGCGGGACCGCGATCCCGAGCGGGAGACGTGGGATGGCAAGCGCGCCGGCACCGCGGGGGCCACGCGCGAATACGGTGCGGACGATGCGTTTCCCATTGCAGATATCGATGAGATTCTGCCCGGCTTGATGGAGAACCGTGCGCGCGTGTATTACCCGATGGGCGCGTATGAGGACTTCGACCGGCATATGCGCGGCTGGGTGAATGGGCTGCGTCGACAGGCGAAGCTCGGCAAACATCCGCCTTATGAGTTCGTGGCGCTGCAGCATGTGCTGCACGACATGCGGCTTTACAAATCCCGGGCCGAGTTGGGTTTGATGCGGAAGTCGGCGCGTATCGCCTCGCGCGCCCACGTGCGCGCCATGAAGCGCACGCGCCCGGGGGTGAATGAATACGAGATCATGGCCGAGCTATTGCATGAGTTCAGGCTGAGCAACGCGGATACGTCTTATCACCCGATCGTGGGCGGCGGCGCGAACTCGTGCATCCTGCATTACCACGAGAACAATCAAACGCTGCGCGACGGCGATCTGTTGCTGGTGGATGCGGGTTGCGAATATGAGTGTTATGCCTCGGATATCACCCGCACGTGGCCGGTGAACGGCCGCTACACGCCGGAGCAGAGGGCAGTATACGAGGTGGTGCTGGCGGCGAATGTGGCGGCCATTGAGAAGGTGAAGCCAGGCAATCAATGGAATGAGCCGCATGAGGCGGCGGTGCGCGTGGTGACGCAGGGGCTCGTGAAGCTGGGGTTGCTCAAGGGGCGCGTGCCCAGGCTCATCAAGGAGGAGGCCTACAAGAAATTCTTCATGCATCGCACCGGCCACTGGCTGGGCATGGATGTGCATGACGTGGGGGATTACAAAGTGGGCGAGGAATGGCGTGTGCTCGAGCCCGGCATGGTCATGACCATTGAGCCTGGTATCTATATTGCACCTGGTACCCGTGGCGTGCCCAAACGATTTCAAGGTATCGGCGTGCGCATCGAGGATGATGTGGCCGTCACGCGCGATGGCTCAGATGTGTTGACTCGCCGCGCGCCCAAAGACCCTGATGAGATTGAAGCGCTGATGGCCGCAGGCTGAGTGTGATTCGCGATGAGAACGCCCCCACCCTAACCCTCCCCCGCGGAACGGGGGAGGGAACTGGTCTTCCCCTCCCCCGCTCGGCGGGGGAGGGCAGGGTGGGGGCATCTTCCGTTGATGTCGTGATCGTTGGCGGTGGCATGGTGGGCGCCAGTCTCGCGCTCGCGCTGTCTGGTAATGCGGTCTCCACGTTGTTGATAGAGGGGGTAGCGCCCAATTCAAATGCACAACCGAGCTTCGACGAGCGCAGCACGGCCTTGGGCAATGCGAGCCGGCGCATCTTTGAGGGCCTGGGCGTATGGCCGGTCATGGCGCGCGAGGCGGCTGCGATACGCACTATCCACGTGTCGGATGCAGGGCGGTTTGGATTCGCGCGCCTCAATGCAGCGGAGCAGGGCGTTGAAGCGTTTGGATATGTCGCGGCGAACAGGGCGATCGGCGCCGCTTTGTGGCGCCGGCTTTCTGCGGGGGACGGTATCGCGATACGCATGCCCGCGCAGCCCGAGTCGGTCGAGGTTGCCACGGAGGGGGTGCGGCTTGCCATTGTCAACGAAGCGGGGAAGCGTGAGCCGATAAACGCGCGTCTCATCGTAGCCGCGGACGGCGCGCATTCAGTTGTTCGCGCAGCGGCGGGTATCGACGCCTCTGTCGAGGACTATAACCAGGTCGCTATCGTTGCGAACGTCGCTGCCGATCGTCCGCATGAAGGCACGGCGTACGAGCGCTTCACGCCTTCGGGTCCTGTTGCGGTGTTGCCCTTGCATGACGGCAGCCGCGGGATCATTTGGACGGCCACGCCTCAGCGGGCCGCAGAGATTCTTGCCTTCCCCGATGAGGTTTTTCTTCGCGAGCTGCAGACTTGCTTCGGTTGGCGCGCCGGCCGGTTTGTTCGGGTAAGCCGCCGGGCGTCCTATCCGTTGAAACTCACGCGTTCCGCTGCCGCCGTGGCGACGCGTACGGTGCTCATAGGCAATGCCGCGCAAGCGCTGCATCCCATAGCAGGGCAGGGCTTCAATCTCGGCCTGCGCGATGCGGCGATGCTGGCGGAGTTGATCGTCAATGCGAGCGGGGATGTAGGCGCGCCCGAGCTTTTGGCTCAGTTCGCCGCCTGGCGCGCGCAGGATCGGGCAGGAGTCATCCGATTCACTGATGGGCTGGTCAAGCTGTTCGGGGATGAGCGCTTCGGTGTGGGGGCGTTGCGTAATTTTGGATTGCTGATGTTCGATCTTGCGCCGCCGGCCAAAAGTGCGCTTGCGCGAGTCAGCGCAGGCTTCGCGGGCCCCGCGCCGCGGCTGGCGCGCGGTCTGCCCAATGTCCGGTGACTTGGATGTATTGATCGTGGGCGGGGGCCCGGTCGGCGCCTGCCTCGCGTCCCTCTTGGCCCGCTCTGGCGGCGATGCGCCGCGGGTTGCGGTGCTCGAACCCAAACGCCCACCCATGCCGGCAGCTGATGCTCCAATAGAATCGCGCGTCGTCGCCCTCTCGCGCGGCAGTGAGCGCATTCTCAGCAGGGCCGGGGCGTGGGAGCGCATCGCCGAGCGCCGTGTGAGCCCTTACGAGCGCATGCATGTATGGCACGAAAGCGTTGCGCCGCGAAGTGAGCAGGCGCTGGTATTCGACGCGGCCGAGGCGGGCGAACCGAATCTGGGTTACATCGTTGAAAATCGATTACTGCAGGCCACGCTGTTGGAATCCGCCGCAGAGGCTGGGGCGGACATTATTCCCGGCGAGCTGCAGTCTTTGAGCGTCACGGATGCTTGCGCCGAGGTTAATACGACGGCCGGCCCCTTCAACGCGCGTTTGGTCGTAGGGGCGGATGGGGTTCATTCGGCGGTACGTAACGCTATCGGATTAACCGCAGACGTCTCCCTTCACGGCCAGACCGCCATCGTCGCAAACGTGGCGACGGAGCAGCCGCACGAAAGCACGGCATGGCAGCGTTTTCTGAAAACCGGCACGCTGGCTTTCCTGCCGCTGAGCGATGGCATGAGCTCCATTGTCTGGTCGGCGGACGATGCGGTTGCGCGACCTCTGTTGGCCTTGGGCGCCGAAGAGTTTTCTCGAGCGTTGGATGACGCGTCCGATTCCGTATTGGGCGCCACGCGTCTGGTGAGTGAGCGTTTGTCGTTTCCTCTGCAGAATCTGATGGTGCCTCGATTCGTGACGCCGCGTTGCGCGTTGGTGGGCGATGCGGCGCACGTGGTGCATCCGTTGGCCGGGCAAGGGGTCAACCTTGGGTTGCGGGATGCCTCTACGCTCGCGGAACTGCTGCTTGTGGCACGGCGCGAGCGGGAAGATGCGGGGGCGTTGCGCGTCTTGCGGCGCTATGAGCGGTGGCGCAAGAGTGAAACCGAGGTCATGCGTACTGCAATCGATGCCTTCAACCGATTCCTCGCGCATGGATCGGGGCCGGTGTCGCGGCTCGCGCAGCGTGGGCTGGGATGGGTGAACCGCAGCCAGGAAGCGAAGCGGTTTTTTATTCGGCGGGCGATGGGCCTGTGAGACACACAAACGCGGTTCTTCCCAGGTATTGCCGGTCGAATATGCGCCCGTATGTAGTTCGAATCGACGGCGCTTCATCAAGCTGATAGTCCTCACCGATGCCCAGGCGCTCGATGTGCCGCTGCCGCGGGTGAACGACATCGTGTGGGAGAAGCGTGCGGCCTCTCCGGAGCGCCGCGTGTAGAATTCCGTCCGGCTCACCTGGCCTGGAAAGGGCTCTGCAGATGCTGCTGATCGGCATGTTTGATTCCCCATTCGTTCGGCGCGTAGCCGTGTCGTTGAAGCGAGTCGCCATCCCATTCGAGCACGCCAACTGGTCGGTCGGAGCAGACCACGCGCGGATTCGCGAATACAGCGCTCTCGGACGCGTGCCGACGCTTGTACTCGATGATGGCACGGCTCTGACGGATTCGAGTGCGATCCTCGACTACCTGGACTCGACGGTCGGCTCCGAGCGCGCGCTCGTGCCGTCCTCCGGAACGCCGCGACGCGATGTAATGCAGCTCGTAGCACTCGCCCTCGGCGCTGCGGAGAAAGGACGCGAACAGATTTACGAGCGTGTGTTCCGCCCGGCCGAGAAGCGGCACGAACCCTATCTCGAACGCTGCCGCAGCCAGATGCACGGCGCGCTCGGCGAGCTCGAGCGTTGGCGAGCAACCCACTCGGGATCATGGATAGCCGGCGAGCGACTCACGCAAGCGGACATTACGGTTACCTGCTGTTGGACGTTCTTGGTCGAGTCGGTTGCGCTCGAGACAAGTCCTTACAGCAAGCTGGCCTCGCTGGCGGCGCACTGTGAAGCGTTACCGGAGTTCGTGGCGACGCGCGTGCCCTGGAGCGCCCCGCGCTCATAAGTCTCATGCGCCGACGTGACCAGTCCAGCGGAGCGCGAATGACGCCTTACGTGGCTTTACTCCGCGCCGTAAACGTTGGAGGCACGGGAAAATTACTGATGAGCGGATTGGTGACAATGTGTGAGGACGCCGGATTTCAAGCCGTTCGAACCTACATCGCATCAGGCAACGTGGTATTTGCGAGCCAGCGAAAGGCGGCCGAAGTGCAAAGGTTGATCGAAAGTCGCCTCAAGGCCTACGCCGGCAAACCAATCGAAGTGCATGTCAGGACAGCAGCAGAAATGCAGGCGGTTCTGGACGAGAATCCATGGCGGCAATGGCATCCGCAATTTGTAAGAGGTCCGAAGACGGCGGCAGATCGTAGCAGCCGCTATATCACCGGACGCAACGCCTGTGACGAAAGTCTTGGCGGCTTACAAATCAACCAGTCGATTCGTCGCCACCGTTGCTGCGCAATTGCACGAAGACTCAGCGCGCCCAACGAGCCCATGACGGGAATCACGATTGACGCAGACCCAAGCGGTGCGTTGGCGAATAGCGGGCCGACGATGACTCCCAGGCCGAGCAAGACAATTAGAACGGCCGCCGTTACATCAAGAAGCCGCCACCCGGCCACATTCATGAGTCCGAGGTAAAGGCTGCACAGGGCTGAGGCCAATGTCATAGCGAGCAAGTACGGCCAATCGGTCGCCTGGTGCGGCAGGAAGACCCACGCTACCAGACACAGAAGCAACATCGGCATACCAATCGTGGCGAAACAGCTCCAGATCAAGCGCTCACAGGTTTGAAACAGTTCCTTCCGGGTGCACCCACTTCGAATCCATAGAAGCCGGGATCGATGGGCCACGCCCGCCGCTATCACGATCGGCAAGAACGCGATGAGACAAAACGCAACGAACAAGAAGCTGGCGCCCGTGTTCGGCATCATGGCGCCCGGGCGCAGGATGGTCGTCAACATCACAATGAGCGACACGACAAATACGAATATTCCGCGCCACACCAGACGTCCGATTGACGGTAGGCCAAGCAGATGGATTGCGATAGCGGCTTTCCTGGAAGAGTGGATGCTGCGCTCCCGCGTTGCCGGGCGACGCGAGCTCGCCGCCGATGCATCAGCCCACATGGGCGGAGCAATCCTCCGAGCGCGCAGATACCAGGCCGCAAAAACCGCCCACACACCGGCAGTCAGGAGGACGATCACGTTGACTACACCCAGGCGACTCGCCACGGCAGGACCGATAGGCAGCCGAGCCAGCAGTGGAGCGGATATCTGTGCGATCAAGATGAAAAACCATACGGCTAATGCGTAGCGAGAGATGAAAAACATCCCAAACAACAGGACTGTCTCAACAGCCATTGTCGCGGCGAAAATGCGGCTCAGCCTCATCCCGGCCGGCCATGCCGCGGCATTTTCCAGTCTGAGGAGCTCCATGTTGGCCGTGAAAAACGCGGCCATGATCATCAGGCCCAGCAACACTCCGAGAAGCATCTGCAGGCGGGCATGGGGCGCCAAGTGCATCGTTCGTGGCGCTGAGATGATCCGGAACATCGTTCCGCCGACGATCAGGGAAGGCAGTACGGCTAACGCCAATCCTGAAATTAAAGCCAGCGTCGAGAGTGTGAATTTGGATTGTCCGAGGTGCCCAACAGCAGTCAATACCAAGCCGATTGCCAGCAACCGGCGCTGCAACGGCACCCAGGAGCACAATAGAAGCGCGGTGCGTAGAATTCCCCTCATGAGTGCAACTCGACGAAGATGTCTTCGAGACTCAAGTTCTCCACCTCGACATTCGCATTCAACCGCTGTTCCAGATCTCGTGCTGGCAACCCATCCCAGCGACTCACGACGGCGGTCGCATGCGGTCCCTCGACACGGCAAGACAGAACGTTCGAGACCCCCAAGGAAGCCGGAAGCGGTTGGCGCGCGTGGATGTTGAGGCGGACCACGGATTCCTTGAGCGCATCGAGGTCGCCCTGCCACACAAGCGTCCCGTGGCGGATAATCCAAATCTGATTGGCGACACGCTCGAGATCCGAGACGATGTGTGTGGAGAACAGCACGGTACGCGTTTGCGCGGCGGCGATCTCCAGAATCTGCTGCAAGAACTGCCGGCGGGCGATGGGGTCGAGGCTGGCGGCCGGCTCATCGAGCACCAGGAGTTCCGGTTCGTGCCCGAGGGCCAACAGAGTGGACAGTTTCTGGCGCTCGCCGGCCGATAGAGTCTGGATCGGCCGCGTCAATGGAATTTCCCAGGCTTCGCTCAATGTGCTGGTGAGTGACGGGTTCCAATGGCGATGCAATGAGGCGGTGAGTAACAATAGTTGGGTGCCGGTGATTGGATTCACCAGTTCTTCCTGCTGCGGCACAAAGCCGATTTTCGCCTTGACCGACGCGGGCAGCGTGAAACTGTCGTGCCCGAAGAGCGCCGAATTCCCGCTTGTGGGCGGCGAAAAACCGAGAAGGATTTCCAGAAGCGTGGTCTTGCCGGCGCCGTTCTTGCCTATTACCCCGACGACGTTGCCCGGCGTTACATCGACTGAGATGTCGCGCAGGATCGTCCTGTCTTTGATTGTTTTCCCCAATTGCCGGGCGCTCACAATGGAATCGATCACGAGCCTTCTCCCATTTTTTTCCTGATGAGTCCGATGAGGTCTGCAGCCTGCAGGTCGAGCTGCACTGCCGCCAGTGCTAGCGCATCGATCTGCGCTTCCAGGTGCTTGAGACGTTGCGGCCGGGCGCCCTGATTGCGCCGTACGCCGGCAATCGTCATGGGTTTACCGCGATTACGCTGCAGCAATCCTTCGCCTTCGAGGAGGCCATAGGCCTTGGAAATCGTCGTGGGGTTCACGGTGTATTCAGCCGCTACTTCGCGAACGGACGGCAGTTCGGTCCCATGCATCAACTGGCCGCTCGCAACCATGCGCCGTACCTGGTCGATCAGCTGACGATAAATCGGGATGCCCGAGCTGGGCTGGAGGGTGAATATTCGCGGAGCGGATTGTGTGGAGCGCTTGTCCATGTGAGTGTACGAGTATACTCACACACTATGCTGATTGGCAAATGTGAGGAGACGATGAGTATTGCAGCTAGATCAGGGCGGAAGCGGAAGTGAGGGCTGGGGTAGCGCGCGCTGCTTTCTTACTCATAGGCACGAACGTGATGTGCAGTCCGCCGGGGAGAGGATGTTGGATCGGTATCCCCGGCGCGTATCCACAGTTCTCGTAAAGCCGTTTCCCCGGCAAGGTTGCCATCATCTCGAACCCGGAGAACCCAGCCCGTACCGCTTCGGCCTCGCAGTGCTCGAGGATCCGGCGCCCGAGGCCGCGGCGGGCATGGTTTGGGTCGATGAAGAATGCGCGAATTTTCGCCGGGTCGGATTGCGGATCGAGCCACGCGTCGTCGCGGTCTCCACGGGCATCGCTTCCGAACAGTGTCCTGCGCCGACTCCAACCGCCACAGCCGGCAATTTGGCCGGTTCCGGTGATAGCGACGAAGTAGGTTTGGTCGCGAATCAAGGAGGTGTCGAGTCCGAACGCCTCCGTGAGCGCCGCTTCGATCTGCTCCGGCGTGTAGTCGTTCGAGCCGAGCTCGCGGATGGAGCGGGCGATCAATTCGTGAAGGGCGGGTTCATCCGCCAGCGTCGCCGTCCGCAATAAGTAGTCCACGTCCAACCTCGTACTGAGCCGCCGCGCGAATTCTACTACGCCGAAACGCTATCGGAGAAAGGCGGGAGGGAAGGGACCAAGCTTTCTGTACCTTGAAGAGATCGAAAATGCAGCGCTATAGAGCGGATGACCTTGCATGCCCGGCGACCTAAACTTACAAGCTATGCAACTCGTTCTTCCCGCGCGCGAGCAGCCCGCCGTGGTTCCGTTGATCTGAGCAATCAGCGAAATCCCGTGCGGCGAAACGTAAGGCGATGGCAAGGCGTTGAGCTCGGCAGAAAATCCTTGATACTCGAGATTCACGCCGATCGCCTCTGCGTACTCAAGGAAAAGCTCTCGGGCGCCAACTTGGATGTATCGTCAATATAGCAGCCGCTACCACTGCCCCGTATTCTTCATGGACATCCACGGCTCGCGAGGCGGCAGCGCATCTCCCTTCTGCAACAACTCGATGGAAATTCCATCGGGCGAGCGCACGAACGCCATGTGTCCGTCACGCGGCGGACGATTTATCGTGACGCCGCCATCCATCAGCTGCTGACATAGAGCATAGATGTCATCGACCGCATACGCGACATGACCGAAATTACGGCCGCCCGTATAAGTTTCAGGATCCCAGTTGAAGGTCAGCTCGATTTGCGCCTGCTCATCGCCCGGCGCAGCCAGAAACACGAGCGTGAACCGTCCCCGCTCGTTCACGATCCGGCGCAGCTCTTTGAGCCCGAGCTTGTTGCAATAGAAGTCGAGTGACTTGTCGAGGTCGCTGACGCGAATCATGGTATGCAGATATTTCATAAAGGGATGCGGTCGATCTTCGCCGCGCAGATGAAGTCGTTTTCGGAAAGCCCCTTGATAGCGTGAGTGGCGTAGCGCACCCGGCAATAGTTGTAGCCGACTTCAAGGTCCGGATGATGGTCTTCTACATTCGCCACGTGCGCCAGCGCGTTGACGAAACTCATCGTGCGAAAGAAGTTCTTGAATTCAAATGCGCGATGCAAGGTCAGAGCGTCATCCGACAGCTGCCAGCCCTTCACGAGCTTGTTCCGCAGGCGCTCCGCCTCCGCACGGCTGAGCGGCGCAACGCCGCCTTCGCAGGCCATGCATTTCTTGTCAGCCAGTTCTGTCATACCGCTGCCCTCCGCGCATACTTGCGCGCAATGTATTGCTCGACGATATCCTGGAACTCCTCGGCGATGCGCTCCCCTTTGAGGGTCACTGTTTTTTCTCCATCCACATAAACCGGCGCGATAGGCCGCTCGCCTGTGCCCGGCAAGCTGATGCCGATGTTCGCGTGTTTGCTTTCCCCGGGGCCGTTTACTACACAACCCATTACCGCGACGGTCATGTCTTCAACGCCGATATGCTGTTTGCGCCATTCGGGCATGCGATGGCGGATATGAGATTGGATTTGCTGCGCGAGCTCCTGGAAGAATGTACTGGTGGTGCGGCCGCAGCCGGGACAGGCCACCACCATTGGCGTGAATGAGCGCAAACCCATCGTTTGCAGAATTTCCTGCGCCACAATCACCTCGTTGGTTCGATCCCCATTGGGTTCGGGCGTCAGCGAAACCCGAATCGTGTCCCCAATGCCTTCCTGCAACAGCACGGCCATGCCGGCCGTCGAAGCCACGATGCCCTTCGAGCCCATGCCCGCTTCCGTCAAACCCAAATGCAGCGGATAGTCGCAACGCGCAGCCATATCGCGATAGATGGCGATCAAATCCTGCACGCCGCTCACCTTGGCGCTGAGGATGATGCGATCGTGCGCCATCCCCAATTCTTCCGCGCGCTGTGCGCTTTCGAGCGCAGACAACACTACCGCCTTGCGCATCACGCCCTGCGCAGGCAGCGGCTGCGCGCTTGCCGAGTTCTCATCCATCAGCCGTGTCAGCAATTCCTGATCCAGGCTGCCCCAGTTGACGCCGATGCGTACCGGCTTGTCATAACGACAGGCCATTTCAATCATCTCAGCAAACTGCGGGTCGCGCTTGCTGCCACGGCCCACGTTGCCTGGATTGATACGGTATTTGGCCAGCGCCTCCGCGCAGGCCGGGTGCTCACGCAACAGCTTGTGCCCGTTGAAATGAAAATCCCCGATCAGCGGCACGGCGACACCCATCTGCGCCAGCCGTTCGCGAATTGGCGCCACTCCGGCTGCGGCCTCGCTCGTGTTGACCGTGACCCTGACTAATTCCGACCCCGCCCGCGCCAGCGCTTTCACCTGCTGCGCTGTACCTTCGACATCCGCCGTGTCCGTATTCGTCATCGACTGCACGACAATAGGGCTCGGGCCGCCCACACGAACCCCCCCCACCGACACCAATACACTTCGCCGACGCGCTTCTAACATGGCGACATTGTAATGGGGGCTGGTATAGTCCGCGCGCCCGCTGAATCACCCTGTCCCGAGAGAGTCCGGCTTGCAGGCCGGAACGCCGAAGGCGCAAGTTTCCGCCCGGAAACGCTCAGGCACATGTACGGCAGGACGAGAATGGCTTGGCGTCATTCGCGGCGGGCTCTGGAGAGCGATGCATCCTTGTCGAAGGGTCATCCACCGAAGGGGTGCGGTGCGCCGATGCGCACCTGATCTCTCAGGTCTGAGGACAGAGGGCGGTTGGCGCGAATTTGCGCCAGCCCTTTTTATTGTCCGGAGGATTCGTGGGAAAACGCACGCCGCTATTTGAATTACACCGACAATTGGGCGCCCGCATCGTCGACTTCGGCGGTTGGGACATGCCCGTTCAATACACTTCCCAGATCGACGAGCATCACGCTGTGCGCCGCACGGCCGGCCTCTTCGATGTCTCGCACATGTGCGTCGTCGATCTCAAAGGCGAGCACACCCGCGCGTTTCTGGCCCGTTTGCTCGCCAATGACGTCAACAAACTCAAACAGCCGGGCAAGGCGCTGTACAGCTGCATGCTCAAGGAATCGGGCGGGGTCATCGACGATCTGATCGTCTATTTCCTGACAGAAACCTTCTTCCGCGCCGTGGTCAACGCCGGCACGCGCGACAAAGACCTCGAGTGGATTCGCGAGCAGGCGAAGGACTTCGAGGTCAAGGTCACCGAGCGCACCGACCTCGGCATGATCGCCGTGCAAGGGCCGCAGGCGCGCGAAAAGGTGGCGCAACTATTGACTGCGGAAGGTGCAAAGTCGGCTCTCGCCTTGCAGCCTTTCTTCGGCGCGGAAATCGACGGCTGGTTTATCGCCCGCACCGGCTACACCGGGGAAGACGGCTTTGAGATCATGCTGCCCGCTCGCGATACCCCGCGCGTCTGGAAAGATCTAAACGCCAAAGGCGTCGTCTCATGCGGGCTGGGCGCTCGTGACACATTGCGCCTCGAAGCCGGCATGAATCTCTACGGCAACGACATGGACGAGGACACGCATCCTCTCGAGTCGGGTCTCAGCTGGACCGTCGCGTTCGAGCCTGCCACCCGTAAATTCATCGGCCGCGAATCGCTCGAGGCCATCAAGGCAAAAGGCAGCCCGCGCAAGCTCGTGGGCCTGCTCCTCGAAGATCGCGGAGTGCTGCGCAGCCATCAGAAAGTGGTGGTCGGCGGCATTGGCGAAGGCGAAGTGACGAGCGGCACTTTCTCCCCCACGCTCGAGCGTTCCATTGCTTTCGCCCGTGTGCCTGCGGGCGCAGGCGGGCAGGTGCAGGTGGACATTCGGGGCAAGCTTTTGAATGCGCGCGTGGTGAAGCCGCCGTTCGTGCGCAATGGCAAGTCAATGATCCAGGAGTCGAACACATGAGCAACGTTCCCACCGATCTCAAATACACAAAATCCCACGAGTGGGTACGTAATCTCGCCGATGGCATCGTCGAGATCGGCATCACCGACCACGCGCAACATGCGTTGGGCGACCTGGTTTTCGTCGACGTGCCCGAAGCCGGACGCAAAGTCACCGCCGGCGAAGCCTGCGCGGTAGTTGAATCGGTGAAGGCCGCGTCGGATGTTTATTCACCCGTTGCCGGCGAGGTCACCGCGGGCAATCCGGATCTCGCGACCACGCCCGAAGCGATCAACGAAGACCCGTTCGGCAAAGGTTGGCTGATGCGCTTGCGCCCTGCGAGCAGCGCCGCCCTTGCCAGCCTCATGTCGGCTGCAGATTACGAGGCCTTGTTGAAGGAGGAGGGCGCCTGATGGCTTTCATTCCCCATACCGAAGCGGATGTCAAAGAGATGCTCGCCGCCATCGGCGTCACGAGCATCGAGCAGCTCTTCGACGAGATTCCCGCAAATCTGCGCGTCAAATCCCTGGCCGGCGTTCCCGATGCGCTGAATGAGATGGAAATCGGCCGTTTGATGAGCGAGCGTGCGAAGGCAGACGGCCGCCCACTCTGCTTCATCGGTGCGGGCGCCTACGAGCACCATATTCCCTCAGCCGTGTGGGCCATCGCTACGCGCGGCGAGTTCTATAGCGCGTATACGCCTTATCAAGCCGAAGCCAGCCAAGGCACGCTGCAGCTGCTTTATGAATATCAAACGATGATTGCGAGTCTCACGGGTCTCGCAGTCTCAAACGCGTCTCTCTACGACGGCGCTTCCGCGCTCGCCGAGGCCAGCCTCATGGCCGTGCGCGCGAATCGCAAATCTAAATCGCAGCGCATCCTGGTTCCGACCACGGTTCATCCGCACTATCGCAAAGTTGCGATCGCAAGCGCGGCGAACCAGGGATTGCGCTTTGAAGAAGCGCCTTTCCTGCCCGGACGGGGCGTGGTTTCAATGGATGCCCTTACGCAGTACGAAGGCGAGGACATCACGGCGCTCGTCATTCAACAGCCGAATTTCTTCGGGGCGCTGGAAGATGTCGATGCCCTTACCAATTGGGCCAGGGCGCGTAATATTCTGGTCATCGCCGTAACCAATCCGACATCGTTGGCTCTGCTCAAGCCGCCCGGCGAGTGGGGCGACGGCGGCGCGGACATCGCCATCGGTGACGGCCAGCCTCTCGGCGTACCGCTTTCCTCAGGCGGCCCCTATTTCGGCTTCATCACCACGCGCATGGAATATGTGCGGCAAATGCCCGGCCGCATCGTCGGCCGCACGGTCGATCTTAGCGGCAAGCCTGGCTTCACTTTGACGCTGCAGGCGCGCGAGCAGCATATTCGCCGTGGCAAAGCCACCTCCAATATCTGCACCAACCAGGGTTTGTTGGTCACCGCCGCCACGATCTATATGTCGATCATGGGTCCGCAGGGGCTGGAGCGTGTGGCTGCGGCTTCTCATGCGCGTGCGAACGAGCTGGTGTCGGCTCTGACGCGCGTGAAAGGAGTGCGTGTGGCTTTCGAAGGGCCGCATTTTCACGAAGCCGTGTTGCTGCTCGACCGGCCGGTAGCGCCCGTACTCAAAACATTGGCCGCTCGCGGAATTCTGGGAGGTTTCGATTTGAGCGAGCATTATCCCGAGCTCGGGCATGCATTGCTGGTCTGCGCCACCGAGACAAAAATCCGCGCAGACATTGAAACGTACGCGAATGCGCTTGCCGATGCGATGAAAGCGGCGAAGGCCGCGTGAACGGAGCTGCCAATATCATGAAAGAACCCGTTATTTTCGAGCGCTCGCGCGCCGGCCGCGGAGCCAGCGACCAGTGGCCGCAGGATTTTCCGGTCGCCGATCTTCCGCAGCAGCTGCGCCGTAAGAGCCGCCCACGCCTGCCTGAAGTCAGCGAGCTCGAAGCCGTGCGGCATTTCACCCGCCTGTCGCAACTCAACTTCTCCATCGACACGCACTTCTATCCTTTGGGCTCGTGCACGATGAAGTACAACCCCAAGGCCTGTAACCAGTACGCCATGCTGCCCGAATTCCTGGCAAGGCATCCATTGGCTCCCGAATCCCAAGGCCAGGGCTTCCTCGCCTGCATGTTCGAGTTGCAGGAAATGCTGAAAGAGGTCACCGGCATGCAGGGCGTGTCGTTGAACCCAATGGCCGGGGCGCATGGCGAATTCGCAGGCGTCGCCATGATCCGCGCGTATCACAAGGCGCGCGGCGACCTGGCCCGCAATGAAATCATCGTTCCCGAGGCCGCGCATGGCACGAACCCTGCCACCGCCACCATGTGCGGCTGCATCGTGCGGGAAATTCCCGTCAATGCCGAAGGCGATATCGACATCGAAACACTGAAAGCCGCAGTGGGCCCCAACACGGCGGGCATCATGCTCACCAATCCCTCGACGCTCGGCATCTTCGAGCGCCGCATTGAAGAAGTGGCCCGCATCGTCCACCAGGCCGGCGGGCTGTTGTATTACGACGGCGCGAATCTCAACGCAATCCTTGGCAAGGTGCGCCCAGGCGACATGGGCTTCGACGTCATTCACATGAACCTGCACAAGACATTCTCAACACCGCACGGTGGCGGCGGGCCAGGCGCAGGCGCAGTGGGAGTGAGCGCGCGGCTGACGCCATTCCTGCCGATTCCTATCGTGGGCGTGGTGGAGCGCCCCCACCCTAACCCTCTCCCGCAAGCGGGGGAGAGAATTCAATACAGGTGGCTATCTGAAAAGGACCTGCCGCAGTCTATCGGCAGGTTGTCTGCATTCATGGGCAACGCCGGCGTGCTGCTGCGCGCCTACATCTACATGCGCATGCTCGGCCGCGAAGGCATGAGCCAGGTGGGCGAGTACGCCACGCTGAACGCAAACTACTTGATGGCGCGCCTCAAGCAGGCCGGCTTCGACGCGGCGTATCCCACTCGCCGCGCCAGCCATGAGTTCATCATTACCGCCAAGCGGCAGGCGCGTGAACTGCAGGTCACCGCCATGGATTTCGCCAAACGTCTGCTGGATTATGGCTTCCATGCGCCCACCGCTTATTTCCCGCTGCTGGTGCCGGAATGCTTGCTTGTCGAACCCACCGAGACGGAAAGCAAAGAAGCGCTCGACGCCTTCGTCGACGCCATGACGCAGATCCTGAAGGAAGCGAGCCAAGAACCCGAGCGCGTGACGGGCGCACCGCATACCATGCCCGTCCGCCGTCTCGATGACGTGCGCGCCGCCAAGCAACTGGATCTCACATGGCAGCCGATAGCGCCGAAGTAAATCGCCAAAAACCGCGTGGCGCCACGCGTTTGATTCGCGCGTGCGGCGCAACCGGGCGCGGTCTCGTCGGCGCGTTCCGGGAGGAAGCCGCCTTCCGTCAGGAACTCGCGCTGGCGTTGATCGTTATCCCGACTGGTTTGTTCTTGGGTCATAACGGCGTCGAGCGCGCATTGCTCGTCGCGCCGATGATCCTCATTCTCGCGATTGAGCTGGTGAACAGCGCCATCGAGGCCACGGTGGATCGCATCGGGTTCGAGCGGCATACGCTCGCGGGGCTCGCCAAGGATATCGGCTCGGCCGCCGTTTTCATGTCCTTTGTGCTGCTCGGCAGCGTTTGGTTGCTGGTGCTGCTCGGCCGCTGACTCCTCGAGATTTTCCGGAGGCTGTAAAACGATGCGACGACTCATATCGATCCTGTTCGGGCTCCTCGCCCCTTTGGCGCTGGTCAATGCGCAAACCGAACCCTCCGTAATGCCCCCCGATGGGCTTACCGAACAGATTCCGCCGCCGCCGCCGAACGGCCAGGCGCAGCAGGTGGCTGAACAGGCTGCCGCCATCGAAGAAGACCCCGATTGGGCGGTGACCCTCGAGCGCATTGCCAGCAGTGTGGTTTCAATTGAAGTGGATTCCACGCGCGCCTTCGATACGGAATGGAACAGCTCCGCGCAGGCTACGGGTTTCGTCGTGGATGCGGAGCGCGGTCTCATTCTCACGAATCGCCATGTGGTGACGCCAGGTCCCGTCACTGCGGAGGCCACGTTTTTGAATCGGGAAGAGGTGCAGCTGTTTCCGGTATATCGCGATCCGGTGCATGACTTCGGCCTTTATCACTACGACCCGAGCAAGCTGCGTTTCATTAGACCCAAGGCCCTGCCGCTTTATCCAGAAGGCGCCCAGATCGGCCGCGAGATTCGCGTGGTCGGCAACAACGCGGGCGAGCAGCTGTCCATACTCGCCGGCACCATCGCCAAGCTCGATCGCGATGCGCCTGCCTATGGCATCGCCAAGTACAACGACTTCAATACGTTTTATCTGCAGGCGGCTTCAGGCACTTCGGGGGGCTCCTCGGGCTCGCCGGTCATCGATCGGCGGGGGCGCGTCATCGCATTGAACGCCGGCGGCGCGAGCGGCGCGGCGTCGAGTTTCTATCTTCCGCTCGGGCGCGTGAAGCGCGCATTGGAATTGATCCAGCAGGGCAAGCCCGTCACCCGCGGCACCTTTCAGACCGTGTTCCAGTACACGCCTTACGATGAGCTGCGCCGTCTCGGCCTTACAGGCGGCGCCGAAGCTGCGGTGCGCAAGGCTTATCCGCTGCACACCGGAATGCTGGTCGTCAGCGAAGTGTTGCCGGGCTCTCCGAGCGACAAGGTGCTGCAACCCGGGGACATCCTGATCAAACTCAATAAACGTTACATCGCACAGTTCGAACCGCTAGATGAGGTGACGGATGCGTCGGTCGGCGGCAGCGTAGAGCTCGAGCTCGAACGCGGAGGCAAGCCGGTCAATGCCAGAATTCCCGTCGGCGACCTGCACGCCATCACGCCGAGCGCCTATCTCGAGTTCGGCGAAGCTATTGTTCATACCTTGTCCTATCAGCAGGCGCGGCATTTCAATATTCCGGTGCGTGGTGCCTATGTCGCAAATCCCGGCTATGTGTTCGGCGCCGCGGGCATTCCGCGTGGCGCGGTCATCAGCTCCTTCAATTCGAAAGACATCGGCGGCATCGATGACTTCGAAGCCGCCATCGCGGAGTTGGGCGAGGGCGAGCGGGCCACCGTGCGCTTTGCGACTATCGACGATCCGAACGGCAGCCAGCTGCGCTCCGTGCGCATGGACCGCCGCTGGTTTCCTGCGAAGCGCTGCACGCGTAACGACAAGGCGGGCCTCTGGGACTGCATGGAGCTCGCGGCCGGGCCGGATCCCAAACCTATTCAAGCGAGCACCACTGAATTTCCGAGCTTCAAGGATTCCCGGCTCAATGCCATCGCATCGTCACTGGTGCTGGTGAGCTTCGACATGCCGTATTCCGTATCCGGCATCACCGAGCGCAATTACCACGGCACCGGCCTGGTGGTGGACGCGGAGCACGGTCTCATCGTCGTGGATCGCAACACAGTCCCTGTCGCGCTGGGTGACGTAAACCTCACATTCGCCGGCACGCTCGAAGTGCCGGGCCGCGTCGTTTATATCCATCCATTGCACAATTTGGCCGTGGTGGCCTACGATCCGAAGCTCATCGGCGCTACGCCGGTGAAGTCGGCAAGGCTCGATGTGCAGGATCTCAACGCCGGTCAAACGGTTTCCGTGGTCGGCTTCGGTGCGGACGGTGTGCTGCGCGCGCGCACTACGGAGATTGCAGACATCGAGCCGCTACAACTGCCGCTTTCCCGCACCATGCGCTTCCGGGACAGCAACGTCGAAGGCATGGAGCTCGTCAATCCGCCCCTCGACTTCGACGGCGTGCTGCTCGGCAAGCATGGGCGCGTGGTCGCGCTATGGTCGAGCTTTGCTTTCGAGAGTGGGCGTGAGATTGCACAAGATAATCGCGGGGTATCGATCGAGCTCGTCGCCGAGATGCTCGGCCGCGTGCAGAGCGGCAAGCCCTTGCACTCGCTCGAAGTGGAATTTGAGCCGCAGCCGCTGGCAAGCGCGCGCGAGCTTGGGCTCTCGGATGAGTGGGTGAGCAAGCTCGCACGGCACGCGCCTTCGGAGCGCGAAGTACTGTCCGCGGTACGGATGGTCGGCGGCTCCCCGGCGGCGCAGCTTTTCAAGCAAGGCGATCTCGTCCTGGCTATCGATGACCAGGTGGTGACGCGTTTTCGCGAAGTGGAGAACGCCGTCGGTGACAAGGAGAGCGTAAAGGTCACTGTATGGCGGGGCAGCGGCGAACAAATCCTGGATGTGCCCACCGTTGCACTGCCGGGCACAGATGTCGACCGTATCGTGCAATGGGCAGGGGCCACGCTGCAGGCGCCCCATCGTGCGATGAGCGCGCAGCGAGGCATTCCGGCCGAAGGCGTTTACGTGGGGTATTTTTCATATGGCTCGCCGGCCACGCGCTACGGCCTTTATCCTGGCCGACGCATCGTGGAAGTGGACGGTGTACCGACACCCAATCTCGACGCATTTCTGGGCGTGGTCACGGGCAAGCCCGATCGTGCCTCGGTTCGCCTGCGCACCATAACGTGGAATAACGCGCCCGAAGTCATCACGCTCAAGCTCGACAAGCATTATTGGCCGGCTTATGAGCTGCGGCGCACAGATGAGGGCTGGCGCCGCCGCACGCTCGAATAACAACCGCTAGAATCCGCGCCCTATGGTGAGAGTGGTGCGCGCAAGTCAGGCCGAAATCGAAACCGCCGTGCAGGCCTTGCGCGACGGAGATCTCGTGGCTTTTCCAACCGAGACGGTGTACGGGCTGGGCGCCAACGCGCAGAACCCCGTGGCTCTCAAGAAAATCTTCGAGGCGAAGGGACGGCCCACCACGCATCCGGTTATCGTGCATCTCGATAGCGTGCGGTATCTGCCGCGGTGGGCGCGGGAAGTGCCGCCGGCTGCCACGCAGCTCGCGGAGAAATTCTGGCCTGGGCCGTTGACCATGGTATTGCCCCGCGCCTCAAACGTTCACGACCTGGTGACAGGCGGGCAGGACACTGTGGCGATCCGCATCCCCGCGCATCCGATGGCGCTGCAATTACTCACCGCTTTTGGCGGCGGCATTGCCGCGCCGTCCGCTAATCGTTATGGCCGTTTGAGCCCGACGCGTGCGGAGCACGTGCGCGATGAATTGGGCGATGCCGTCCGCGTGATATTGGACGGCGGCGAATCCAAAATTGGGCTGGAATCCACCATTATTTCCTGCGATGCAACGGGCGTACGGTTGTTGCGCCCTGGCGCCGTCACCGCGGCGCAGATTCGCGCCGTGATCGGGGATTTGGGAGTGGGCGCGGCGGCCGATTCTCCGCGCGTGCCGGGCAGCAAGCCTTCGCATTACGCCCCCGAAACGCCGATGACCATCGTGCCCGAAGGGGAAATCGATGCGCAGGCGGCAGCGCTTTCCAAGG
>Ga0065707_10082076_pt1 | contig 22556 bp, 21 predicted proteins | sample SwiRhicommuniRL3_FD_59094 | JGI IMG/M metagenome (GOLD analysis project Ga0065707, IMG submission 59094) | Switchgrass rhizosphere bacterial communities from Rose Lake, Michigan, USA - RL3 v2 (version 2) | ecosystem: Host-associated > Plants > Roots > Rhizosphere > Soil | place: East Lansing...
CTGGCCGATCTCAGTGAGTGCTTTATCCGGGCGCTGAGCACGCAACGCGAGTTCTGCTGCGATCAGTTGCCGCAACGGCACGTCCTGAGTCGGCAGGCGCGCGCTGACCTGGCTTAGAAGCGCCGTCGCCTGGTCCGTTGCGTCGGCCTGCAAATATTGTTGAGCTGCTTTGAGCAGCAGGCGATCGCGCAGTTCCCCGGGCGACTGTGCCGCGAGCGCTTCATAGATCTTCGCGGCTTCCTGATGCTTGCCTTCGCGTGCGAGCCGGTTGGCTTGCGCTGCCTGTCCATCGGTCCCTGGTGTCGTTGGGCCCGCCGGGCCTTGCGTCTGGCACGCGGCGAGGAAAGCGATGGCGATACATGCCGGCAGCCAGCGAAACGAACGAATCAGTTGCATCGGAGAATTGCTCCACGCTCGATACATTGGAAAAAGCCGCCTGCGGCGCTTTTTCGTCAGGTGGCTTCGACCCCGCCGGCAAAGGCGCGACTTTCGCTGCCTCGTGATCCGCGCCAGCCGCCGCATGAATCCAGCAGCCTGTTAATCTTTGCCGTACTTCGGTGCCAGCGCGACATTATAAGGCTACCACTCATGTCAGATCGGTCGGTCAAAGCAATTGCGACGGGCGGCACCCTTTACGTGGTGGCCACGCCCATCGGCAATCTGCGCGACTTGAGCCCGCGTGCCGCCGATATTCTCGGCTCTGTCAATCTGATCGCGGCCGAAGATACGCGTCATACCGGGCAATTACTGCAGTTGTTTGGCATCGATACCCGGCTCACTGCCCTGCATGAACACAACGAAGCGGACAAATCGGATTCGTTGCTCGCCGATCTTTTACGCGGTGAGTCGCTGGCCCTCGTCTCAGACGCCGGCACGCCGTTGATCAGCGATCCCGGTTTCAACCTGATCGCCGCCGCACGCAAGAAAGGCGTGCCGGTGGTTGCGGTTCCCGGCGCGTGTGCGGCGATTGCTGCCCTGTCCGTTGCCGGATTGCCTACGGACCGGTTCGCTTTCGAAGGGTTTCTCCCGGCGAAGAGCACAGCCCGGCGCTCGCAACTCGAAGCACTCGCCGCCGAAACCCGCACGCTCATTTTCTACGAAGCCCCGCATCGCGTGGTGGAAGCGCTCGATGACATGTCTGCAATGCTCGGTGGCAATCGCGCCGCCGCGGTGAGTCGCGAGCTGACCAAGCGCTTCGAAACCACGTATTACGGCACGCTGTCCGAGCTGGCCAAGCAGGCGACGAGCGATGCCGACATGTCGCGAGGAGAAATCGTCATCGTCGTTGCTGGCGCCAGCCCTCAGCAACAGACGACGAGCCTCGATGCTCAAAAGATTTTGCGCGTGCTGGCGGAAGAGTTGTCGCCTGCGCAGGCGGCGAAGCTGGCAGCGAAAATTACCGGAGTGAAACGCAGCGAGTTGTATGAGTTGGCGACAGCATTGGGACGCGAGACGCGGCGGTAGGGGACTGGCTCCTGAAGCGCTAGCGTAAGGTGCCTGTCCGCAGTCCCGTCTTCGGACCGCTGCGCTCATGGATGGAGAGTGGGGACACGCACCTTACGCTGCGCTACAGGAGCATGTCCCCGAACATATTTTCCTTGCTTGTCGAGGCCCAAGTCCCCACCATTCGCGGCGGAGTTGGCCAGGCAATCGCTGCGCGCAAGCGTGGAGGAAAGTCCGGGCTCCATAGGGCAAGGCGCCAGGTAACGCCTGGGGGGCGTGAGCCCACGGAAAGTGCAACAGAAAATAAACCGCCGCTTTCTCTCTGCTCCCTCCCTCGCTTGCGGGGGAGGGTCGGGGTGGGGGCGGTAAGGGTGAAATGGTGCGGTAAGAGCGCACCGCGCCGGTGGTAACACTCGGTGGCATGGCAAACCCCGCCTGGAGCAAGACCAAATAGGGAGGCAAGCGGACCAAGTCCTCGGATTTGGACCGCACATGTGGCCCACATGTGCTTCCGGGTAGGTCGCTTGAGGTGCGTGGTGACACGCATCCCAGATGAATGATTGTCCCAGACAGAACCCGGCTTATCGGCCAACTCCTTTTTCTCTCGCGGGGACTGGCTCCTAGAGCGCAGCGTAAGGTGCCTGTTCCCAATCTTTATCCTGCAGCGAAGCGGCCTGAGGATGAAGAATGGGGACACAGCTCGCTGCCGCGAGCATTGTCCCCGGGCCGCGAGCAGTGTCGCCGGCCTGTATGCATGTCCACCTTTTTTTGAATTATTAGTTTTAACTAACGATCTTCCTGCGGCCCCAAGCCTGGCGCGCCTGTCGACCATTTTTTGTATACGAGCCGGGGAAGGCCTTATGTCGAACCGAGGCGATCTGCTCCTCGGTGGTGCGCGAGTTTGCGCGAAGCCTCTCCGGTGGATGTCCCAGGCGGCCGAAACCCTACGCGAATCGGAGGCTTATACCTATGTCTAGGCACTTAAAGATGTGCTCTTAACCCACTGATTTGCCTCACCACTGCCGCGACAGCCCCACGTCGCGGTACCCCTCGCCAGCTAAGTCCCTGTCGCCAAACGGGAAATCTCCAAGAAATTTTTGACTTGCGGAATCGCGGCTACCTATAGTTCGCGCGGTGGGAAAAAGTGGGAATGAATGGGGAACTGGGGCATAGAAGTGTCGTGCCAGGCCGGTTTCGAGGCGCAGCATGTTTCGAGGTGCAAATAAGATCACGCTGGATGCGAAGGGGCGGCTTGCCATGCCGACCCGTTATCGCGAGCGGATCATGGAGCGCTCGAACGGCCGCCTGATCGCGACAGTCGATCGCTCCGATCGCTGTCTGCTCATTTATCCCCTCCCCGAATGGGAAGAGATCGAGGCGAAGCTCCGCGCTCTGCCGACCCTGCATCCCGTCGCCCGCAAGCTGCAGCGCCTGATGATCGGTCACGCCACCGACGTCGACCTGGACAGCAGCGGCCGAATGCTCGTGCCGCCCGCGCTGCGTGAGTACGCGGTACTGACCAAGACCGCGATGCTGGTGGGCCAGGGCAACCGTTTCGAGTTATGGGACGAAACGCAGTGGAACGAGAGCCGCGAGCAGTGGCTGAAAGCGGACGAGAGCGCCGAGGAACTGCCTCCCGAACTCAGTTCTCTTTCGCTGTAGCCCGGTTTCGATAGCGAGGCGCAGTGGCGTTCGAGCATAAGCCGGTACTTCTGCAGGAAGTGCTGGACGCGCTGGAGATTCGGCCGGGTGGCTGTTTTCTCGATGCGACGTTCGGCCGCGGCGGCCATACCGCGGCGATTTTAGAACGCGTCGGCGAGGCGGGCAGAGTCGTAGCAATCGATCGCGATCCGGCAGCCATCAGTGCAGGCCACGCGCGATTCGCGACGGATGCCCGCGTGACGTTGGTGAATCGGCCGTTCTCGCAACTGGCGCGAGTGGCTGAAGAATTGGGTCTGGTGAGGGGTTTTGACGGCGTGTTGCTGGACTTCGGTGTTTCGTCTCCGCAGCTCGATGACGCGACGCGGGGTTTCAGTTTTACGCAGGACGGTCCGCTCGACATGCGCATGGATAACAGCGCCGGCATGACCGCATCGGATTGGGTAATGAAGACGCATGAGCACGAGATGGCGCGAGTGATCCGCGAATTCGGCGAAGAGCGGTTTGCGAATCGCATCGCGCAGAAAATCGTGCATGCGCGTCACGACCAGCCGATCACACGAACCTCACAGCTGGCCGACATCGTCGCCAGCGCCGTTCCCACGCGCGAACCAGGCAAACACCCCGCCACCCGCACTTTTCAGGCTATTCGCATTCGCATCAACAACGAACTGGATGAGATCGGCGCAGCGCTCGAAGCAACGCTCACCGTGCTTGCCCCCGCTGCACGCCTGTGTGCGATCAGTTTCCATTCGCTGGAAGACTCGCTGGTGAAGAACTTCATGCAGAAGCAGTCCCGCGAAGATCCGGTGTACGCCGGCCTGCCGGAGGTGCCGTTGCATGCTCAACCGAAGCTGCGACGCATCGGCCGCGCCATCCATGCGTCGCAGGCGGAGATCAAAATAAATCCCCGCTCGCGCAGCGCCATCCTGCGAGTCGCCGAGAGGTTGGCCGCATGAACCGGTTCATCCGCTGGTCGATGCCGTTTTTGTGGATGCTGCTGCTGGCCTCGGCAGTCGCGGTCGTGTGGAGCACGCACGAGACGCGCAGCTTGTTCATTCGATTGCAGGGACTGAACTCGGAGCGCGACAAGCTCGACATCGAATGGGGCCAGCTCAAGATCGAGCAGAGCGCCTGGGCTACGCATGGCCGCGTCGAACAGACCGCGCGCGCCGGCTTGAAGATGATCATCCCCCGTCCCGAAGACGTCCGCCTGGTCAAGCCCGAAGCCTGACGCCGCTCGATCCAATGTTACGCAACGACAACAAAGCGTTTTCGCCCGAGCAATACACCACGCGCCTGCGTGTGGTGCTCGGTGCGTTGTCGCTCATTGCCGTGGGCCTGATCGTGAAGGCCGTCGACCTGCAGGTGTTCGACGACGGATTCCTGGAAGGGCAGGGCGATGCTCGCTACACACGCATCGCCAAGCTGTCGGCCAATCGAGGCGATATCTACGATCGCAACGGCGAGGCGCTGGCGGCCAGCATGCCCGTCGACACCGTGTGGGCCAGCCCGAAACAGCTGATGAGGTCGGCCGACCAGATTCCCCGGCTGGCCGAAGCGCTGAATCGCGATGAGAAATGGCTGACGCAGGTGCTCACCAGCAATCTCGATCGCGATTTCCTGTACCTGGTGCGGCACATGCGGCCCAGCGACGCAACCCTGGTCGCTTCGTTGAAGATTCCCGGCGTCTACCTGTCGCGCGAATATCAGCGGTTCTATCCGGCGGGCGAAGTGACCAGCCACTTGCTAGGTTTCACCAAGCGTTACGAGGACATCGGCCAGGAAGGCCTGGAACTTGCCTACGATCGCTGGCTCGGCGCGGAAAACGGCTCGAAGCGTGTGATCCAGGATCGCTACGGACGCGCTGTCGAAGACGTCGAAAGCATTCGCGCGCCACGCAATGGCAGCCCGCTGATCACCAGCATCGACCTGCGCGTTCAGTATCTCGCCTATCGCGAACTGAAGGCCGCGGTGCAGGAGCATCACGCCAAGGCGGGTTCGGTGGTGGTCATCGACGTCGAGACCGGTGAAGTGCTGGCGATGGTCAACCAGCCCTCGTACAACTCGAACGATCGCGTGCAGGTCGCGCCATCGCGTTTCCGCAATCGCTCCGCCACCGATATTTTCGAGCCGGGTTCCAGCATCAAGCCGTTTGTCGCCGCGGCCGGCCTGGCATCGGGCCGCTACCACGCGAACACCATCATCGATACGACGCCGTGGCGCGTCGGTATCAAGACCATCGCCGACCACGACGGTGTCCGGCTGGGCGCCGTATCGCTCACGACCATCATCGCCAAGTCGAGCAACGTCGGCATGTCCAAGATGGCGATGACGCTGACGCCGGAAGCGATGTGGCAGACGCTCAATGCGTTCGGCTTCGGCCAGGTGACGGGCAGCGGCTTCCCCGGCGAATCTGCGGGACTGCTGAACGATCCAGCGCACTGGCGCAAGATCAACCAGGCAACCATGTCGTATGGCTATGGCCTGTCGGTTACGCCACTGCAGCTCGCCCATGCCTACGCGACGCTCGGCGCCGGCGGCATCAGTCGTCCGGTGACGTTGCGCCGAGTGGATGGCGTCGTGCCGGGCACTCGCGTCATCGATCAACGCGTCGCGCACGAGTTGCTGGAGATGATGGAAAGCGTGGTCTCGATGGACGGCACCGGCAAACGCGCTGCGCTTACCGGCTATCGCGTCGCGGGTAAAACCGGCACCGCACGCAAAGCGGCGGAAGGCGGCGGCTACGGCGAAGACGGCGATCACAACTACATCGTTTCGTTCGGCGGTGTCGTGCCCGCAAGCAACCCGAGGCTGGCGGCAATCATTGTAGTTGACGAGCCGACAGGTAAGCAGCAGATGGCCAGCGATGTCGCGGCGCCGGTGTTCGCGAACGTGATGGCCGGGGCATTGCGCCTCATGGGCATTCCCCCGGACGGCATCGATCGCGTGCCCGCTGCAAGCATCGTTCAGGCGAGTGCCGCGCCATGAGTACAAATGCGGCGCATCGCAACGTCAGCGGGGCAGGCATCGTGAACGTCACGCGCAACACTCCCCAGAACACATACGAGCGCAATGTTCGAACCCTGTTCGCTGGGCTGACGGATGTCGTATTGCCCGACGTCGCAATCACGGATCTGAGCATCGATAGCAAACAGGCCCGGCCCGGCGGCGCGTTCATCGCGCTGCAAGGTTTGCGCTCGCATGGTTTGAATTTCGCCATGAATGCAGTGAAGGCGGGCGCGACCGTAGTGTTATGGGAGCCGTCGGCTCGTATCGCGGCGCCGGAATTTCCAGCACATTCGATCGCCATCGCAATACCACAATTGAGTTCGATGCTGGGCACCGTCGCCGATCGCTTCTTCGGCGAGCCTTCGCGAGCAGTGAACGTGACCGGAGTGACTGGCACCAACGGCAAGACCACGACGGCATTCGTGCTGGCCGCGGCGTTGTCGAAGCTCGGCCAGGACGCTGCCTATTCCGGCACGCTCGGCCATGGACGTATCGACGCGGTGCAGCCGGGAACGCACACGACACCAGACGTCATCACGGTGCATCGCCAGATTGCAGAACTGCGCGACGACGGCGTCACTCAGCTCGGCATCGAGGTTTCGTCGCACGCTCTCGATCAGCGGCGCATTGCCGGCGTTCGCGTCGACACCGCCGTGTTCACCAATCTCACGCACGATCATCTCGACTATCACGGAACGGTAGCGGCCTACGGTGCAGCCAAGGCGCGATTGTTCAGTTGGCCAGACCTGCGGCATGCGGTCATCAACGTCGAGGATGAGTTCGGGCGCCAGCTGCTGTCCTCGCCAATGAGTGCTCGTACCGTAACGCTGTATGGCCGATCGCGTCGTCCGCAGATGCAGAACACGCAGTACGTCATCGCACAGCGTGTAATTGCGGGCGCTACCGGTTTGCGGATCGATATCGAGAGCAGCTGGGGCAATGCGACGCTGGCCTCGCGCTTCATCGGCGATTTCAATGTAGACAACCTCCTCGCCGTCCTCAGCGTGTTGCTCGGCGACGGCATCGCCATGGAAGACGCGATTGCGGCTCTGGAGCAATGCGTGCCGCCGCCGGGACGCATGGAAACAGTCACGGCTCTCGGTAAACCCCTGGTCATCGTCGACTATGCACACACGCCCGATGCGCTCGAGAAAGCGCTCGCTGCGGCCCGTCGCCATTGCATGGGCAAACTCTTCTGCGTCTTCGGCTGCGGCGGCGATCGCGATGGAGCCAAGCGTCCGGTCATGGGCGGCATCGCCGAACGGCTGGCGGATGTCGCCATCATCACCGACGACAATCCGCGCACCGAGGACGGGGCTGCCATCGTCGAAGCCATTCGACGCGGCATGCTCCACCCGGAACGCGCTGTGGTCGAACGCAACCGTGCAGCCGCCATCGAGCAGGCAATCGCCCTGGCGCAAGCCGGCGATGCCGTGCTGATCGCAGGCAAGGGGCACGAGGACTACCAGATCGTCGGGCTGGAGAAGCGCTACTTCAGCGATCGCGACGTGGCTGTCGCGGCATTGCGGAGCACCCCATGATTACCTGGGATGTGGAAACGCTCGCTCGCATGGCGCACGGCAAAGTCCACGGCGGCAACGTCGCGTTCACGAGCATTTCCACCGACACGCGCACGCTCAAGCCGGGTGCGTTGTTCGTGGCGCTGACCGGTCCGAACTTCGACGGCCACGCTTTCGTCGCTGCCGCGGCTGAGCGAGGTGCGGCGGCGGCGATCGTAGACAAAGTCGTGCCGGGTCCGCTGCCGCAGGTCGTGGTGCCCGATGCGCTTGCCGGATTGTCTACTTTCGCCCGCGAATGGCGTCGTCAGTTCAACATTCCGGTGATCGGCGTCACCGGCAGCAACGGCAAGACCACGACCAAGGAATTGATCGGTTCGATCCTGTCGCAGATCGGTCCGTGCCTGATCACGCGGGGCAATCTCAACAATCACATCGGCGTGCCGGTGATGCTGCTGGAAATGCGCAGCGAGCATCGCTTCGCCGTGATCGAGATGGGCGCGAATCATCAGCAGGAAATCGCGCATCTCGCCGGCATCGCCGAGCCGACCATCGGCATCGTGACCAATGCAGGCGCCGCGCATCTCGAAGGTTTCGGCAGTCTCGACGGTGTCGCCGCGGGTAAGGGCGAAATGTTTCGCGCCCTGCCGTCTGACGGTGTGGCCGTCGTCAACGCCGACGACAAGTACGCTCCACTGTGGCTGGACACCCGTGTAGCCGAGTGTGTCTATACATTCGGTTTCGAACAGCAGGCCGACTTCATGGCGCACAAAGTGAGGGAGTCCGGCGGCACCGGCGAATTCCGCATCGACTTCGAGCTGGTCACGCCGGTCGGATCGAAGTTCGCGATGATCGGCCTCGCTGGCTTGCACAACCTGCGCAATGCGCTGGGTGCCGCAGCCGCCAGCTTCGCTGCCGGCGCGTCCATCGACGACATCGTTGCCGGCCTGGCGGCGATGAAGAAAGTGTCCGGCCGACTGGAATTCAAGCCGGCGATTCGCGACGCGTTCCTGGTCGACGACAGCTACAACGCAAACCCCAGTTCGCTCAAAGCCGGCCTCGATGCGTTCCGCACGTTCAAAGGCGAACGCTGGCTGGTGCTGGGCGAAATGCGTGAACTCGGCGACAGCAGCGATGAGTTGCATGCAGAAGTGGGTCGCTACGCCAGACAGAGCGGCGTGACGCGTGTGTTCGCAATCGGCGCGGGATCGCGTTTTGCGGTCCAGGCATTCGGCGCCGATGCCCAATGGTTCGCCGACATCGATGCATTGATCGCCGCGGTGTCGGCCGCTCTCAAACCCGGCGTTGCCATCCTGATCAAGGGATCGCGCGCCAACCGGCTCGAACGAGTCTCCGCGGCGCTGGCCAATTCCTCAATTGGGTCAGCGGCCGCTTCACCTTCGGCCAGCGACGGACACTAACTCATGGCTTCTCGGCGCTAGCATGCTTCTGCACCTTGCACAACTGTTGGACGAATGGCATCCGGCTTTCCGGATGTTCAACTACCTGACGCTGCGCGCCATTCTCGCAGCGATTTCGTCGTTGCTGATTTCGTTCTGGGTCGGTCCGTGGATGATCCAGAAGTTCTCCGACCACCAGATCGGCCAGCGCGTCCGCAACGACGGTCCGCAGACACATCTGAAAAAAGCCGGCACGCCGACCATGGGCGGTGCGCTGATCATCGTGGCGATCACCGCCGGCACGCTGCTGTGGGCCGACCTCACCAATCGCTTCGTCTGGATCAGCCTGCTGGTCACGCTGGCGTTCGGCCTGATCGGTTTCTGGGACGACTATCTCAAGCTGATCGTCGGCAACAGCCGCGGCCTGATCGCCCGCTACAAATACTTCTGGCAGTCGGTGGCTGCGCTCGGCTGCGCCATCGCTCTGTATGTCTCGGCGAAGGTTCCGGCGGAGACGGCGCTGTTCGTGCCCGTGTTCAAGAACGTGATGATTCCGCTCGGCACCGGCTACGTGGCGCTGGCTTATTTCGTGCTGGTGGGATCGAGCAATGCGGTGAATCTGACGGACGGACTGGACGGGCTGGCAATCATGCCGGCAGTACTGGTGGGCGGTGCTCTGGGAGTTTTCGCTTATGCAACAGGCAATGCGGTGTTCGCGGGTTACCTTGGCATCCCGTTCATCGAGGGGACCGGGGAAGTACTGGTGTTCTGCGCGACGCTCGTCGGGGCAGGACTTGGATTCTTATGGTTCAACACCTATCCGGCGCAGGTGTTCATGGGCGATATCGGCGCTCTCGCGCTCGGTGCGGCACTAGGCGTCGTCGCCATCATCGTGCGCCAGGAGATCGTGCTGTTCATCATGGGCGGCGTGTTCGTGATAGAAACGGTGTCGGTGATCCTGCAGGTCGGCTCGTTCAAGCTCACCGGCAAGCGCATTTTCCGGATGGCGCCGATTCATCATCACTTCGAACTGAAGGGCTGGCCCGAGCCCAAGGTGATCGTGCGCTTCTGGATCATTTCGGTGATCCTGGTCCTGGTCGGCCTGGCGACGTTGAAGGTGCGTTGACCATGACGCCGCACGACACCCGCACGGGCCTCCAGCCTCCCTTCGTCGCCGCCGGTGCAGGCCGGACGGTGATCGTAGGGCTCGGCCGCACGGGACTGTCGTGTGCGCGATATCTGAATGCTCGCGGCGTCGAGTTTGCAGTAACCGATAGTCGTCCGCAGCCGCCCGAAGCATCCGCGCTCAAGCAGCTTGCCCCACAGGCCGAAATCCGTTTCGGTGGCTTCGACGCGAAATTGCTCGACGGCGCCGCTGAGATCGTCGTGTCGCCCGGTGTTTCGTTGCGCGAACCGTTTCTCGTCCAGGCGGCAGCACGCGGTGTTTCCATCGTTGGCGATATCGAATTGTTCGCTCGCGCCGCACGGGCTCCCATTGCCGCCATAACCGGCACGAACGGCAAGAGCACAGTGACGACGCTGGTGGCAAACATGGCGCAGTCCTCCGGCACCCGGGTGCTGGCAGGCGGCAATCTAGGTCGTCCCGCGCTCGACCTGTTGCAGGAACCGACACCGCAGCTGTACGTGCTGGAGTTGTCGAGCTTTCAACTCGACACGACGCGCTCGTTGTCCATTCACGCCGCCGCCGTGTTGAACGTGACTTCCGATCACATGGATCGCTATGCCTCGCTGGAGGAATACGCAGATTCGAAAGCGCGTATTTTCGATCGCAGCGATGTCGCCATCGTCAACCTGGACGATGCCGCCGTGCGTGCGATGCGGGGCCGCAGTCCTCGCACGATCGGATTCAGCCTGTTGCGCGATCCGGTTGCCGACTTCTACGCCACGCACGAGGATGGCGACGTGATTCTGATGCGCGGAGAAACGCCGGTGCTGCGCATGTCCGAGCTCAAGATCGCAGGATTGCACAACGCAGCGAATGCGCTGGCCGCGCTCGCCATGGCCGATGCGTTGGGATTGCCTACAGAACCTTGCGTGCAGGCATTGCGTGAGTTTCCAGGACTGCCGCATCGCTCGCAGTGGATCGCCGACATCCGCGGCGTCCGCTACTTCGACGACTCCAAGGGAACGAATGTCGGCGCCACGCTTGCGGCTGTCGCCGGCATGTCGGGATCGTTGATATTGATCGCGGGCGGACAAGGCAAAGGCCAGGACTTCACGCCGCTCGCGGATGCGTTCCGCAACAAGGTGCGCCACGTCGTCCTGATCGGCCAGGACGCGAAGCTGGTTGCGGCCGCGATCAAGAACGTGAGCACGTTCGAGTTCGCCGGCGATATGAGCGAAGCGGTGCGGCTCGCAGCGCAGGCAGCACAGGTCGGTGAGACCGTCCTGTTGTCGCCAGCATGCGCGAGCCTCGACATGTTCCGTGACTACTCGCATCGCGGCGATGTATTCGCCGCCGCGGTGAAGGGGTTGCAGTCATGAACGCGACCACCATCGGCTACGCACGGTCCAATGCCCGGCCGCGGCAATTCGTCTTCGATTCGCTGCTGTTGCTGGCGACCGCGGGCATCGTGCTGCTGGGCCTGGTGATGGTGACGTCCGCCTCGATCTCCGTCGCCGATCGCCAGATGCACGAGCCGTTGCACTATCTGGAGCGCCAGGGCGTGGGCTTGATCCTCGGCATTCTCGCCGCCGCGGTGATGACGGCGATTCCCAGCGATCTGTGGGAACGCCTCGCGATGCCGCTGCTGCTCACCGGATTCGCGCTGCTCGTCGTCGTGCTGATTCCGGGCCTGGGTCACGAAGTGAACGGCAGCCGCCGCTGGCTGCGCCTGGGCTTCATGAATTTCCAGGCATCCGAGATGGCCCGCGTGCTGTTGCTGACGTACCTGTCCAGCTATGTCGTGCGGCGGCAGGCGGAACTGAAGAATGAATTGAAAGGCTTCCTCAAGCCGCTCGGCGTACTGATGGGAGCGGCCGGGCTGCTGTTGCTGGAGCCGGATTTCGGGGCGGCGACAGTGTTGATGACGACAGGCCTGGCGGTGCTGTTCCTCGCCGGTGTGAAGCTGCGACATTTCCTTGCGCTCGTCACCTTGGCCGCAGGCGGAATGGCCGTCATCGCCGTGACGTCGGCGTATCGGCTCAAGCGCCTCACGACCTTCATGGATCCATGGGCCGATCCGTTCAACTCCGGCTTCCAGTTGACGCAATCGCTGATCGCCATCGGGCGCGGCGAAATGTTCGGAGTCGGCCTCGGCTCGAGCGTGCAGAAGCTGTTCTATCTTCCGGAAGCGCACACCGACTTCGTATTCGCCGTGCTCGCGGAAGAACTCGGCTTGATCGGCGTGCTGGGAACGCTCGCGCTGTTCATGGTGCTCGTCTGGAGAGCGTTTCATATTTCGCGGCTGGCAGCGGAGGCGGGTCTGTCGTTCCAGGCCTACTGCGCTGCCGGCTTCGGCATCTGGCTGGGACTGCAGACGTTCATCAACATCGGCGTGAACATGGGCATGCTGCCCACCAAGGGATTGACCTTGCCGCTGATGTCGTTCGGCAGTTCGAGCCTGCTGGTCACGCTCGGCTGGCTCGGCCTGCTGATGCGCATCAATCACGAAGCCAGCGTGTCGGGCCGTCTCGCCGTGTCGCGCAAGGAGCGAACGCAATGAGCGGCCGCACCGTGCTCATCATGGCAGGAGGCACCGGCGGGCATGTATTCCCGGCGCTGGCCGCTGCCCGCGTGCTGCGTGAACGTGGATTCGAGCCCGTGTGGTTGGGAACGCAGCGCGGGCTCGAAGCAAAGCTGGTGCCGCCGCACCAGATTCCGATCGAATGGATCAGCTTCAGCGGCGTGCGTGGCAAAGGCATCGCGACGCTGTTGCTCGCGCCATTCAAGTTGGCCTATGCCGTGTGGCAGAGTCTGCAGGTCATGCGTCGCCGCCAGCCCAGCGTCGTACTGGGCGCCGGCGGATTCGTTTCCGGTCCTGGCGGCATTGCTGCTTGGCTCACGCGCCGGCCTTTGGTAATCCACGAGCAGAACGCGGTCGCAGGCATGACCAATCGCATGCTCGCGCGGCTGGCGACGAAAGTGCTCGAAGCGTTTCCGTCCAGTTTTCCTGGCGGTGTGAAAGTGTCGGCAGCGGTAGGAAATCCGGTGCGGCGTGAGATCGCGGCGATTGCCTCTCCGCAACAGCGCTTCGCCGAGCGTACGGGACCGCTGCGCATGCTGGTGATCGGCGGCAGCCAGGGTGCAACGAAGTTGAATGTCGCCGTGCCTGGAGCGCTCGCACTGCTGGACGAAGGCATGCGTCCGGAGGTGATCCATCAAGCTGGCGAACGCCATCTCGCGCCGGCGCGTGAAATGTACGAGAAGCAGAACGTGAAGGGCGACGTCCGTGCCTTCATAGACGACATGGCCGCGGCGTATAGCTGGGCCGACCTCATCGTCTGCCGCTCGGGCGCGCTGACAGTTTCGGAAATCGCGGCTGCCGGGTTGCCTGCGATCTTCGTCCCATTCGGCGCCGCCGTGGACGATCACCAGACACGTAACGCCCGCTTCCTGGTCGACGCCGGGGCCAGCGTGCTGATTCCTGAGCCGGAGTTGACTCCTCAACGCCTGGCGGCGGAACTGAAGACCTTGCTCGCCTCCGGACGCACGGCTTTGGCCGCAATGGCAGTGAAGGCGCGGGGGCTTGCGATCACCGACGCCGATGTGCGTCTCGCCGATGCCTGCATCGCGGCTGCGGGAGGTGCGTCGTGACCGCCGATCGCATGCGCCGCATTCACTCCATCCATTTCGTCGGCATCGGCGGCGTGGGCATGAGCGGTATCGCCGAAGTGCTGCTGAACCTGGGCTACCAGGTGCAGGGCAGCGATCTCAAGGCGAATCCGGTTACGCAGCGCCTCGAACGGCTGGGCGCGAAAGTGATGATCGGTCACGCCGCGACAAATGTAGGCAATGCGGACGTGATCGTAGTGTCGAGTGCGGTCAGCCAAGACAATGCCGAAGTCGTCGAAGCGCACAGTCGTCGCCTGCCCATCGTCCAGCGTGCCGAGATGCTCGCCGAGTTGATGCGCTTCCGTTATGCGATCGCTGTGGCGGGAACGCACGGCAAGACCACGACGACCAGCATGGTCGCGAGCCTGCTGGCCGAGGGTGGATTGGACCCCACGTTCGTCATCGGTGGCCGCCTCGTCGCCGCCGACAGCAATGCGCGTCTCGGGCAGGGCAAGTACCTGGTGGCGGAAGCCGACGAGAGCGATGCGTCGTTTATGCACCTGCAGCCCATGATCGCCATCGTCACCAACGTCGACAACGATCACCTGGGCACGCACCAGGGCGACTTCGAGCGTCTCAAGCAGAGCTTCGTGGATTTCCTGCAGAACCTGCCGTTCTATGGCCTCGCCGTGATCTGCGCCGACGATCCGGTCGCCTCTGGACTGATCAACCGCATTGCGCGTCCGATCGTCACCTACGGCATCGCCAGCGAGGCGGACGTGCGTGCGACGAATATCAAGCGCGATGGCCTGCGTACCCACTTCGACGTGCAACGTGCCGGCAAGCCGGCGCTCAGCGTCGTGCTGAATCGTCCGGGCACTCACAATGTCTTGAATGCGCTCGCCGCGATTGCCGTGGCGAGCGAACTCGAAGTCGACGATGGCGCGATCCAATCGGCGCTCGCGAGCTTCCAGGGCATCGATCGCCGGCTACAACAGAACGGCGACGTGCAGACGGTGTTTGGCACGGTCACGCTCATCGACGACTACGGCCATCACCCGACCGAACTCGCCGCCACGCTCGAAGCGATTCGCCAGGGCTGGCCGGATCGCCGCGTGGTGCTGGCTTTCCAGCCGCATCGCTTCACTCGCACGCGCGACCTGCTCGACGACTTCGCGAGCGTGCTCAGCACGGTCGACGCACTCATCGTGAGCGAAGTGTATGCCGCCGGTGAAGCGCCGATTGCCGGAGCGGACGGCAAGGCCATCTGCCGCGCGGTCCGTTCGTATGGCCGCGTCGAGCCGCTGTTCCTGGATCGCATCGATCAATTGCCCAATGTGCTCGGCTCGATCATTCGCGATGGCGACCTGGTCGTCACCATGGGCGCCGGCAGCATCGGTGCCGTCGCAGCCGAATTGCCTGCGACGCTGCTGGCCCTGCAGCCCAAGCCCTTCGTGGAGAGGCGGCGGCAATGAACGCGCAAGTCTCACCACCGGATTTCTCAATGCGCGTGCTGCACGACGAGCCGATGTCGAAGCACACGTCGTGGCACGTCGGCGGCCCGGCCGATGTGTTCTTCCGTCCGCTCGACGTCGCCGATCTGAGCGCGTTCGTGCGTAGCCTCGATCCGGGGACGCCGCTCCTGTGGATCGGCCTCGGCAGCAATCTGCTGGTTCGCGATGGCGGCGTGCGAGGCGCGGTCATCGAGACGCTCGGTGTGCTCGGGGAACTCGAACGCCTGACGGAAACCGAAGTCCGTGCCGGCGCCGGAGTGCCGTGCGCGAAGCTCGCGAAGCAATGCATCAAGTGGGGATTGGGACCGGCGGAATTTTTCGCGGGCATTCCCGGCACGCTCGGCGGTGCGTTGGCAATGAACGCGGGAGCGTTCGGCGGCGAGACCTGGCCGCACGTGGTCTCGGTATCGACCCTGGATCGCAACGGCGATGTTCATGAGCGTCCCGCGAGCGACTTCAAGTACAGCTATCGACACGTCGTCGGGCCGCAGGACGAGTGGTTTCTCGCGGCGACGTTGCGATTCGAGCAGCGTGAAGGCGTCAGCAACGACGATATTCGCGCCTTGCTCGCCAGGCGCAAGGCAACTCAACCCATCGGCGAATGGTCGTGCGGGTCCGTGTTCACCAATCCGCCTGGAGATCATGCAGCGCGCCTGATCGACACCGCGGGGTTGAAGGGCTTTCGCATCGGCGGTGCGCGCGTGTCCGAGATGCACGCGAACTTCATCGTCAACGATGGTTCCGCAACGGCGGCGGATATCGAAGCGCTGATTGCACACGTGCGGCAAACGGTTGAACGCGTGCATGGCGTCGCACTCACGACCGAAGTGCGCACTGTTGGAGAGAACGTATGAACGCACCCGCTCCCATTCTCACCGACCCACGCAGTTTCGGACGCGTTGCCGTGTTGATGGGCGGCACCTCCGCCGAGCGCGAAGTGTCGCTCGACTCGGGCCGCAATTGTCTCGAAGCGCTGCTGCGTCGTGGCGTCACTGCGTATGCGATCGATGGCATTCCGGCGCTGGTGCAGGAGCTCACTGCGGGCCGCTGCGATCGCGTGTTCAACATTCTTCACGGTCATCACGGCGGCGGTGAGGATGGTGTGCTGCAGGGACTGCTCGAAAGTTTCAGGATGCCTTACACCGGATCCGACGTGTTGGGTTCAGCGCTGTCCATGGACAAGATCCGCACCAAGCAGGTGTGGCTGTCGTTGGGACTGCCGACGCCACGCTATGCGCGATTGTCGCGAAGCGACGATGTGCAGGCCGCGGCACGCTGGTTGAAATTGCCCGTGATCGTGAAGCCCGCATGCGAAGGCTCGAGCGTGGGCATCAGCCGCGTCTTCACCGAGGCCGATCTGCCCAAGGCGATGGAACTGGCCGCTCGCTACGAAGGCGAGTTGTTGATGGAGCAGCTCATCGAAGGCGAAGAGTTCACCGTCGGCATTCTCGGCGCACAGGCGCTGCCGACGATCCGCATCGTTCCGGCCGGCGAGTACTACGACTATCACGCGAAGTATGTGGCCGAGGATACGCAGTACCTCTGTCCGGGATTGCAGGGCAGTGCCGAAACAGACATGCGGGCGCTCGCGCTCGATGCGTTCCGCACGATCGGTTGCAGCGGTTGGGGACGCGTCGATGTGATGCGCGATCGCAGCGGCGCGAATTTCCTGCTCGAAGTCAACACGGCGCCAGGCATGACCAGCCATTCGCTCGTGCCGAAGGCGGCGAAGGCCATGGGCATCGAGTTCGACGACCTGGTGTGGCGCGTGCTCGAAACCAGTTTGCGAGGAGTCGCCCCATGATGACCACGGCCAAGCGCAATCGCCGCAAGTCCGATATAGACGAAGCGACCGGGATGCTCTCGAAGCTGCTGCCTTTGTTGAAGGGGGCGCGTCCTGCGCTGGGTGCGTCGCTCACGATCGTAGGCGCGGTCGTCGCGCTGTGGGGCGTCTTATTGCTGCTCGATCGTCCGATCGCCACCGTGGAAGTCGGGGGACAGTTCCAGCGTGTCGCGCCGGTGCAGATCGAAGAAGCGGTCGCTCCGTTTCGCGGCGCCGGGTTTCTCTCGGTGAACCTGGATGCGTTGCAGGGCGCGCTCGAAATGATTCCGTGGATCGATCGTGCTCGTGTCGAACGCCGCTGGCCGAACGGAGTGCGCGTGATGATTACCGAACATGTGCCTGCAGCCCGTTGGGGCGAGGATGGTTTGATGAATACGCGCGGCGAGTTGTTTCTTCGCGGTGCTCGTCATCTGCCTCCGGAGCTGCCGCAGCTGATCGGTCCCGATGGCAAGGAAGACGAAGTCGCGCAGCTCTATCTGAAAACATATCCGCGGCTGCTCACGGTCGGCATGCGGTTGAGCAAGGTCGAACTCGATCCTCGCGGCGCATGGCAACTCACTCTTGCCAATGGCGCCACCGACGGCATAGTCGTACGCCTCGGCCGCCAGGACGTCGAAGCACGCCTCGAACGCTTCATTCGCATCGCCAGCCCGATGGTGGCGGCTCGCACCGGCGAAGTCGGCTATGTCGATCTTCGCTACAGCAATGGTTTCTCCGTCGGCTGGAACGCAGCGGCTACGCGTGTCGCACACGACGCCCGTGACGCTCATGACGCTAAGGATGCTACGCCCGATGCCTAGAAAGCATGATCGCAACCTGATCGTCGGCCTCGACATCGGCACCTCGAAAGTCGTGGCCATCGTCGGCGAACTGATGCCCGACCGGACCATGGAGGTCATCGGCCTGGGTTCGCATCCGTCGCGCGGGCTGAAGCGAGGCGTGGTCGTGAACATCGAATCGACCGTGCAATCCATCCAGCGCGCCGTCGAAGAAGCGGAACTCATGGCCGGCTGCGAGATTCATTCGGTGTACGCGGGCATCGCGGGCAGTCACGTGCGCAGTCTCAATTCGCACGGCATCGTCGCGATCCGCAACAAGGAAGTGACATCGGAGGATGTAGACAGAGTGATCGATGCGGCACGGGCCGTGGCAATTCCCGCCGACCAGAAAATCCTGCACATCCTGCCGCAGGAATTCCTGATCGATTCGCAGGAAGGCATCAAGGAGCCCATTGGCATGTCCGGTGTGCGCCTGGAAGCGAAGGTGCACATCGTGACCGGCGCCGAGAGTGCGGCGCAGAACATAGTCAAGTGCGTGCAGCGTTGCGGGCTCACGGTCGAGGACATCGTTCTCGAACAGCTCGCGTCCAGCCATGCAGTGCTGGCGGACGATGAGAAAGAGCTGGGCGTGTGCCTCGTCGATATCGGCGGCGGCACGACCGACATCGCTGTGTTCTCCGGTGGCGCGATTCGTCACACCGCGGTGATACCGATCGCCGGCGACCAGGTCACGAACGACATCGCGGTGAGCTTGCGCACGCCGACTCATCACGCCGAAGAGATCAAGATGAAGTTCGCCTGCGCGTTGTCGCAGCTTGCGAACTCGGATGAAACCATCGAAGTGCCGAGCGTCGGCGATCGGCCGGCACGCCGGCTCGCGCGGCAGACGCTCGCCGAAGTCGTCGAGCCGCGCTACGAAGAGTTGTTCGCGTTGATTCGCGAAGAACTGCGCCGCTCGGGCTTCGAGGAAGTGATTGCCGCGGGGGTCGTGCTCACGGGCGGCAGCGCCAAGATGGAAGGCGTCGTCGAACTCGCGGAAGAAGTGTTTCACATGCCCGTGCGGCTCGGCGTGCCGCAGCACATCAGCGGACTCGTCGATGTGGTGCGCAATCCGATCCATTCGACGGGCGTCGGCTTGTTGTTGTACGGACGAGAGAATTATCTGCGCGGGCGTCGCGAATCTCCCATCACCGGCAATGTTCGCGGTGTGTGGGATCGGATGCGTGCGTGGTTCCAGGGAAATTTCTGAAAGGAAGCTTTCTGCAGGGAAGTCGGGCGATCGGTGGAGCGAAGTGGAAGGGCTGGGCACAGCGGGCGGACCTCTGAACCGCGCGCTGTGTCCAGAAAATTGGCGTAACTGACTTCATGTCACAGCGACATTGAGGGGACTAAAGATGTTTGTACTCGCAGATACTGAGAATCAAGGGGCCGTGATCAAGGTCATCGGCGTGGGCGGCGGCGGCGGCAACGCCGTGGCGCACATGGTGGCGACCGGGATCGAGGGCGTGGATTTCATTTGCCTCAACACCGACGCACAGGCGTTGAAGCATGCAAAAGTAAAAGTCGGTCTGCAGATCGGCTGCAATATCACCAAGGGCCTGGGCGCAGGCGCCGATCCCGAAGTCGGCCGCCAGGCGGCGATGGAAGATCGCGATCGCATCATCGAGATGATCGAAGGCTCGGACATGCTGTTCATCACTGCCGGCATGGGCGGCGGCACGGGCACGGGCGCTGCTCCGGTAGTTGCCCAGGTGGCGAAAGAACTGGGCATCCTGACGGTTGCGGTGGTCACCAGGCCGTTCGACATGGAAGGCAGCAAGCGGCACGCGTCGGCCGAGCACGGCATTGCCGAACTCAGCCGCCACGTCGACTCGCTCATCACCATTCCCAACCAGAAGCTGCTGACCGTGCTGGGTGGCGATGTCACGCTGCTCGACGCTTTCAAGGCGGCGAACCAGGTGTTGCAAGGCGCAGTGCAGGGCATTGCTGAATTGATCACGCGCTCGGGCATGATCAACGTCGACTTCGCGGACGTGCGTACGGTGATGGCGGAAACCGGCATGGCGATGATGGGTTCGGGCTCAGCACGCGGTGAGAACCGTGCTCGCGACGCTGCAGAAGCCGCTGTCTCCAGCCCGCTGCTCGAAGATGTGAACCTTTCCGGCGCTCATGGTCTGTTGATCAATGTGACCGCCGGTCCGGACCTGCGCACCAGCGAGTTCAGCGTCGTCGGCGATACGGTCAAGGCCTATGCGTCGGAAGATGCCAACGTGGTCGTCGGTTGCGTGATCGATCCGGAAATGCGCGAGGAGATTCGCGTGACGGTGGTGGCGACGGGCATCGGCCGTCCGACGGCTCAGTCCCAGCAGCCTGCGCAGACGGATTCGCGGAAAATGACTTCCATCGCGGGCAGTCGGGCTCCCCGAGGCGTACCGACGCTCGACGATCTGCACGTGCCGACCTATATCCGCAATCAGCGCGAAGGCCATGTGCCCCAGCAGCGCCGCGCGGTAGGTGATGGACTGACGGTCGAAGATACTTCGCTGCTGGATATTCCGGCCTTTTTGCGCCGGCAGGCGGATTGATCGACTGTTGGGTTCGATAGCGCCCAGTTGTCTCTGGGGGAAGCCGTCGGCTGCAATCGATTGAACTGCTTTGCCGGCATGGAGCCGGTAAAGACGCCGTGAAATGCCCGAACCCGCAAGTCAGAGGCTTGCTGGTCCGGGGGCGCGGTGCTACGGTCTGCCGGTTGCACGTCCGAGCCAGGCAGCGCCCATGATTTGTGAGCGAGGGTGGTTTGCCAAGCCAAGGCGGCCTCATACCCGCAACGGGGCGCAACGGAGCCGTCCGGTGGTGTCTGCGAGTCACTGCCGGACGGACGTATTGGGGAATCCTTCAAGATGCTGCGACAAAGAACGCTGAAAAACACCATCCGGGGTACCGGTGTGGGCCTGCACTCGGGCAAGAAAGTGCTCATGGTGCTGCGCCCTGCGCCCGAGGATACCGGCGTGGTATTCCGGCGCATGGACCTCGACAAGACGGTCGAGATTCCCGCCTATGCCGAGAATGTCGGCGAGACCACGCTGGGCACCACTCTCATTCAAGACGGCGTGCGCGTCTCGACCATCGAACACCTGCTGTCGGCGTTCGCCGGCCTGGGCATCGACAATGCCTATGTCGAGCTCTCGGCCGAGGAAGTTCCGATCATGGACGGCAGCGCCAGTCCCTTCGTGTTCCTGCTGCAATCGGCCGGGATGGAAGAACAGGCCGCGCCCAAGCGGTTCGCTCGTATCCTGCGCTCGATCAAGGTCGAGGACGGCGACAAGTGGGCGCGCTTCGATCCGTACGAGGGCTACAAATTGAATTTCGAAATCGAATTCAATCATCCGAGTTTCCGCAAGCGCGACCAGACCGCGTCGATGAAATTCTCGACGACTTCCTTCCTCAAGGAGATCAGTCGTGCACGCACGTTCGGTTTCATGCGCGATGTGGAATTCCTGCGCTCACGCAATCTCGCGCTGGGCGGCACGATGGAGAATTCCATCGTGGTCGGCGAGCACGGCATTCTCAATGAAGACGGCCTGCGCTACGAAGACGAATTCGTGAAGCACAAGATCCTCGATGCCATCGGCGATCTGTACCTGCTCCGCCGCAGCATCATCGGCGAATTCAGTGGCCACAAGTCGGGCCACGCGCTGAACAATCGGCTGCTGCGGACGTTGTTGGCCACGCCGGATGCGTGGGAGGAAACGACGTTCGACAGCATGCAGGAAGCGCCGATCGCTTTCGTGCCAGTGACGACTCTCGCCGCGACGGGCTAAGAGCCGCTTCCGGGGACATTCCTCGCTTCGAGGAGTGTGCTTCCGGCATTCCGAGGCAGATTGCGAATGCGAGGTAGGGGGCCGTGCGCAAAAGCGCTCTAACCCATCGACATAATCATTGTCCGCTGTGCATCACGGGGCTTTTTCTGCAGTGAATCTCGCACCCACCTTCACTTTCAATTTCGTGAACTGCGTCTCGCCCGTTGCGCGTAGTTTTTCGAGCAATGCTGCGTGCGCATACCGGATCTGCGGGCACCACGCCGCCGAATCGGCGGTGACAACCAATGTGTCGCCCTGATAACTGGCTGAAATCACGTGGTGTTTTTCCTCGCCTTCGAGAGCGGCGCACACCTTGCTGGTCAAATCCACAGTGGCCTTGGCGCGTTGTTCCAACGCTGCAAAGAGCGGTCCCAGGCCGGCGGTAATGGGCTTCATGCGGTCAGACATAAACTGATTCGGCAGGTCCTGCGAGATTTTGTGAGATGGAGGCGCTTGATCTTTGTCGAGTCAATTCTGCATATTCCACTACGCTGTAAAGGGCAAACCTGTCGAAAGGCAGGGACGCAAAGCCACCGGTCTACAGACGTCGGGCAGGATCTCATGACTCAGGTCACGAGCCGGCTCGACGGACACGATAGCGGGGTCGCCAGGATGTACAACACGAACGATCGGGTTTACGTCCGCCAGTCGCTGCAGGCGTGTGTTCATGCGCAGCAGGCTTGGCAATCGGCGCTCGAGACAGCAGTAGCAGTCAAGGCGCGCCGTCAGGACGTTTCGTCGCGCCGGTTTTTCAGCGGCAGCGAGGGCATCATGGCATGAACGTCATCGTCTTT
>Ga0065707_10082077_pt1 | contig 22546 bp, 8 predicted proteins | sample SwiRhicommuniRL3_FD_59094 | JGI IMG/M metagenome (GOLD analysis project Ga0065707, IMG submission 59094) | Switchgrass rhizosphere bacterial communities from Rose Lake, Michigan, USA - RL3 v2 (version 2) | ecosystem: Host-associated > Plants > Roots > Rhizosphere > Soil | place: East Lansing, MI...
AAATTTAGCAGCTGCCGCTACTACGGCTCATGAGTACAAGTTGAAGTCGGACATTTTGAAAAAACAACTTAAGCGAAACGGAGATCCTCTGAAGAAGGTAAAACTTTCGAAGAGTGATAAGAAACAATTATGGGAACAGGTGAGGCTGGATGTATTCAAACGAGCTGGGCTTGAAGAATAGACGCCTTATCGGATAAATTTACTATATTCATTCTACATATAAATTAAAACTGCAAAGCGAATTGAGGTTAACCTTATAGATTTCAATTTGTTTAGAAGTTTTATTATTAAGCGAAGCGTTTCAATTATCACTATTTGATTCTCTCTCAAGTACTCCTCATACAATTCATTAGGAAGTTCTTTGAATTGAGTTTCACATATTCTTCGCTTTGTCCTTCATTTGCTAGATGCCTTCTTACGATCTCCTTGCATGGTTTTCAATACCTCAACGACTAATGACATTTACCATACCGTGAACCACTTGCACGTTTATTTATTTCTATAAGACTCTTTTGAATACAGGTGTTATTCTACTTACATATTGCATATTAATGAAACATTGTCAGAGATATTAGATTGATGTATACGACCATTCGGTGTAGAATACAGTTCAGCGGATTTGATTAAAAGTTGAACTGGCGAGAACTGCGATTGTGAGTCAATCGATCTCTATTTACTACTAAGATACTACAGGACCGTGAACTCTAGCGATTTCGAGTTGCTAGTGATTGATACAATTTTTAGAACTCATTTCAGTGAAATCAGAGTATCCGGAGTAAGGACTACAATATTTGGTGGATCCGAATGAGTCTACGAGGCCCAAGGCATATCTTAAAATCGAGAAAACGCAAGGCCAGGTACCAATACGAAGACGAATAAGCTCCAGGAACATCAACTGAAACGGTCGCCTAGGTGTGTGATCAGCCTCAATGTGAACCTCCTCATCTCGCTATTACTTTTTAAAGTCGTCAAAGTGTGTATTCGAATTGTATAAATTTTAAAGCATATTTTCAAACTCATCTTAAAAACGTTGTCTCATTTGTTTGACCTTCTTGTAATGTCCTTTCTTTCCACTTCTCTTGGCGTCTTGAATCTCGGTGAACTTTCTCTTGAAATACTTGTTGGTGTCTCCGTCGTTCAATACTTCTTCAACTAAAGTATTTCCTCTATCCTTTCTCTTCATTCTGGAAGCGTAGAAATCAGCTTTGCTCTCTACTATAGTTCCCATTTGGAAGAACTTTGGCACTTCCCATTTGTCCTTCTTATAATGTCTCTTAGGATCTAAGGCACTTCTGTGTTTGACTATCAATAAGTCACGTTTGATTTCTGGAGTCATCTCCGGTTGTCTCATGTTAAACCACTTGGATCCTGAGTCTTGAGCATCTTCGCTCGTCTTTTTGGTCCGAACAATAATAGGATCATTTATCCGTACCACATCCACATGAGCTGTTTTTTGCTTTGCGGCTCCTTTGTCAATGTTTTCTTCTAACTTACTGGTGATCTTTGGTAAGTTATTTATGCTCTCTTGAATTTTGTTGAATTCTTCATCCTCTTCTTCTGTTATTCCGCTCATATGTTTAGATTCCTTTGCCAACTCTTCAAATAGCGTATCTAACGATACTTCTTCTACTTCTTGTTCTTCATTCTGTCCCTTAGTCTTCCCTTGCTCGGATGAGAAAGATTCAGTGTCTGACGTTTCGACTATGGTTGGTTCGCTCGATCTATGTGGAGACATTTTTATATATTATTTTATTATTAGTTGAGTTAGGACCTTGATCGTAAGTTCTATACGGTGTGTTTTTAAACAAGTACTCTCTGAGATGGAATCTGGTCCTTCTGGTTTAAAAGAGTATATTTTTTTGGGATGAGTGTGATGCAAAAATGTTATATGCAGGATATATGAAATAATTATATTTGCAACCAACGTGATAACTATAGGTGTAATTTCTGTTACTATGTGAGTTAATTGTGTTACCAAAGTAATTAGGGAGTAGAATACTGGTTTATATGAGTAGCAGAGAATTTTTTTTTTTATTATATTTTGATAATATTTTATAGGAAACTACGATCCAAGTTGGTGAAAGCGAAGATAATAAGAAGTTAAAATTCTTCAGAATTTCAGATACTTTAGTAAGAAAAGTTATACAGATTTGGATGTATATAAATTATTCTAGAAAGAATTGAAATTACATCTACTGATTATCTATCGATCTCTTTACCATTGTATAGACTATAAAAATAAAAATTGTATAATATATATTGTATAAAAAAGAATAGATTTATAAATTAATAACCCAGATCAGGTTCCTTAACCGAACAGTGTCTCAACTTAAAGCAAAGGAGCTAACATGCTTCTAGTGTTTTCTCAGATAAGTGTATTTGTAGCATATGTAATGTTTCATGAAGCTAATACTTCGCTGCACTCAGTATTTGTGTACAGTAAGAGTTTAAATAGTGACTAGTGAGTACAGAAATACTTGGCTACACTTAGTATTTATGATTGTAAGAGTTCAAATAGTGAACATTGGATGCTTCGCTGTGTAGAATATATAAGCAATTATTATCTTATATTACATTTTGTTGTATGGTCCTCTAATAAGATTTGATAGTTTTAATACCAATTAGGGATTCTATGACTAGATATCTTAGGTCATTTCAATATTAATTTTAATTGCAAGAGGATTTAAAATCTTGATTATAAATCACTTAGCTTCCGCAAGAGGAGTAGAAAAGTAAACCACATTCCTCTCACTATGAAAAGCGTATTCTCCAAATTTATAAGAATCGTGCATTCTCCTTGGTTGAAATACAGTAATCGTCTATGTTGGAAAAATCCGAAAGGTCAAGGCTAGTACAATCAATGCTTTTCGAATAGACTATCAGATGGCGGTTTCAAGGCTTGAATAAAGCAAAACTCCTTAGAACCATGTGTCCAAAAGCTACAACTTTAGCCAAAGACGTCAAGTATCCATAATACTGTTGAAATGAAAAGGAGCGGTACCCTTTTGATTTCCAGTAACATAGTCAACCTAGCTCTTTGCGAAACTGTACTGCCAAAAGCCAACTCTATGAAATATTTCACAAACTCAGTGTTTTGAGTTCATAAGCACAACTAACTGAGTTGCCGGATTCTCTTCAAAAAATTACCAACCAAGAATTTGGGGTGTTATCTCTTCGACAAGTTTAAGCGAATTTCAGCCCAATACTTATCCAGCGCAAGTCTAAAAATAAGACTAGCAAGGTTCTAATGTAAGACATGAGCCCTCCATTCCCAGAATATCAGGGTTAGCCCCGCTGAATATTTTGAAAATGTTGATTGTTGCCTCAGTCTAATAAGGGTTGTACTGGATGATCAGTGCTCATGGTAATTACCAGGTTGCACATTGTTGAATATGCAAACGCAAGATCAAGGAGGTTGGATCCAGTTCATAGAAAATTGCACCCGTAATTACTGGTGATTGTTTTCTGTTAATGTATAGCAAACTTCTCCTGCGATACTTTATACTAATCCGACACTTGGAGTTTCTTGTTGAGCTCCATCAAATTGCATTAAATATATTTCCTGTATTTATTACACAAAACAAAACTCTCACCAACTTGGATTTAGACCATCTAAATTTTGGATTGGTGCCCTGTTGATGACATCTGCAGGACGGATACTAAAGGGGTAGAAATAAGGGCTACGAACCACACAATGTTCCTTCCTTTTCGTATGGAGCATTACCGCACATTTGAATGATTTTTTGGCTGCAAAGTTTTGGTGAGTCGACGTAGAGGCTAAAGCTAAATCTCTAGCTAGCACTTTTTAGTATTGAGATTTGCGTTATGTAGAGACGTAGTAAACCAACGTTTATTTTTTATGTGAAACAAAGAGTTAAACAAAGCCGAAGCCTCCAGATTGGTTTATTAACTGAACATTTGCAGCCACTAACAGATCTCGTGGAGCAATCTAAATCTTGGCCCTTGGATGAAATTTGAAATTACTGAATCAAGAAGTTCGACCGACAATTAGTATGGCGAGGGTGTATAGATATAGGAAACTATCGTTTCACAAATGGTTGCCTTGATGGGCACAAGGAAAGAGTTATCTTAGAACTAAGTTGGCACCCTCAGGTGTGTGGTATTAAGCTAATAAATCCTGAACTATGTTAAGGACTAGAAATCACTAAATAATTGTTCTTAATCTCAAATCGGTATAGATTTTAAAAGCAAATAATGAATAATCGGGCCAGGTGGCCATGAAAGGTCGAAATATAATATATAAATCGAACCAGTTGGCCATTGAAATTTGAAGTAGAACACATGGATCCAACCTGGTAGAAGAATCAAAGACAACGAAAATGATCTTAAGATTATATCTTTGGCGATGTTGAAGTGCATTTATTTAATCTGCTCAAAACAGTTCAGGTAGCATTTGATCTCCATTTCTTCCATAAGAACAAGAGGTGGCTAACCATTCTGTACAGGGGAAGTGTAATATTTGATCTTTGTATAATTTTCATGAGTTTCATTCCATACTTTACATATCTGTCCTATCTGATGTCTTCGACTATTTGTACACAGTTAGTATTCCTCTATGTAATATAACTTAGAAATCAGCCTATTCCACCCTCCAAAGAAAGGTGATAAATTGTATATGCTTTAATTTCATTCACGAAAATCAATAAATTTTCAATATCATTGTAAACTGATAGTATTTTATAATTATATCTATTTATACAGTGAATCATATTTTCTGTAGGTGTGGAGAGGGGAATAAACAAGTTTCCGAACTATACTACAAAATACAAAATCTACAAGTGTAGAAATCTAGTCCATGACATTCGAATACTCTGATTTAGTATCGCAACTTCCTTCCCAGATGAATTTGGAGAAGCTCTTTCGAACTCCAAGGTGTGTATTCAAAGTCAATTGATGGTCTTGTCTGTCATATATAACCATCCCCATAAGTAACACCCGACCCAGCTTATTGAACCTCCTTTGAAGTATCCTTTCTGAAAGTGGTTGTACACTAATTTATGCTGCCCACACGAAATTGAACATTATGTAAATAGAAAAGATCAACACTGTCTCAGGTGCCTCAAAACTATTCAGGGTACTTCACACACCTTCCAAAATATTCGTAATGGCGAGTGCAGCTTAAGGACGATAGTAAGGAATCAGTCTCTCGGCACTTAACCACTTTTTCTTGGAATTCTGCTGTTCATATTCGTTCATGAGGTCACCATTAAACTAAACGCAACTCAATCGAGAATTAGTACACATCTCCAATGACAAATAGAATTTATTCCGTCTAATGGACGATTTCATGTCATGCTTCATGCGAAATATATGAGCCCAATACTCATACAACAATTAATTCTCGTACTTACGCAAAAACAGACGATTAGAACTTATTGTGCCATATATCTCATATATCCTAGCCCAAAGCAACCTTATATTGAGGGTGGAAGGTTTCTCTTTTATTTATAAGTTAAACAATTCCGGAATATGCGACAGGTTCACTCAATTATAACCTTTGATATGCATCGTTGCAAATTGAACATCGATGTTTCCCTCCAAGATTCTGTAATTCACAATTCTAGCAAGCTGAAGGATGATAAACAAACACAATGTGTTAGCGATGTTTTAAACAAGATCTTTTGCAATTATCTCCGTCTCTTGACTCTTGACACATGATTTTTTTCATTTTGAGTCAGGGATGGAACTGAAGTTCACTCCATTAAAAATATGAAAGGCTTAGTTCACGATAGCCTCTGAAACGTTTTCCCACATACTATTCTTTGATTCTTTGAAGTGAGCCATTTTGAGATAGCTTATGATTCGGATGATATTTTGAAACCTGTTCAATCCCAATATATAGCCCAAGAAAAGGTTGGTTGGCTTTGGATGAAGATATCTTGCTAGAAATACGCAATTCGATGGTTTCTCTAAGCTTTTGATAATTATTCTAATTCTGGTAATCAAAATAGCATGAACAAAGTGCAAATATTTCAACTTAAAGATGTTCAATTTCAATTCTCAACATGGATAGACCTAGAAAGATGCTAGAATGATTACATGGAGTATTTCAGGGAGACATCTTCTATAAACAGTTGCTCAACATGAATTAGTAGAAAGCTATTGCAAATGAGAAGTTGAGCTGGTATTTGATGAAATATGTCCTTGGAGTTGAATTAATCAATTTTTTGGAAGTGAATGTTATAAAAGTACACGAGCGGTTTTGCAATCATCTTATAGAGAATTCACTCCTCATATCTTTATCAAGCTCTGGGTGGCAACGCATTATATGAAGAAACAAAACATATTGGTTATAAATGACATAATTAGAAGACTAATTAATAAGAATTAATAAGACTAATTTAAAAGACTCGTTTCAAAGCCTCGACTGAAAGAGTCCATTATTTGGGTAGTTCATAACCACACATAATCACCTATTGAACCGCAAAAGCTTCAGTTATTGACTAGTCAAACCCGCTCTACAAAATCAGTACGCCTTAGGACAGTTCCTGAAGTTGAAACACGAGAACCAAACGAGAATGTGCAGCTACTGTGCATGCGAACCAATGTGCATATGAGCGATTGAGCTAACGACATAAACAAACTGAAGTAGACTCTTTTGAATACAAATAACTCGAAAACTCATGTGAGCCTTGGGTGCCACGAACGTGAGGCCTTTCACTTGCGTTATTCTAAAATCCCCTTTGCATCTACCAATACAGAAGCTAGCGGTTGTCCAACCAAAAATTAGCCGAGAAATAACCGAGATATTAAGCGATGAGGCACCAAGACTAATATTGTAGTGAAGTCTCATGTACCACAATTAAGAAAATTTAGTCTTACGAAACCACTATTTCGAGCGCATATGCATAAACCGGACAATTAATGCAGACTGAACCTTCGGATTTATTGAAGAAAAATGTCGTTTAAACCTCTACAAAACGGATATTCAAAAAAATGTATTTTTTGCCAATAAATTTCAAAAAACTAAATGTACTCAAATAATCTTCCTTGGCCAGTTTGTGTGCGTCTATATGTGCGCAATATGACCAGTTGAATATGCGTAAAAAAGTGTAAAATGCGAATACGACTTTTGATTAGACTTGGACACGCATGGAAGCTTTAGATACACTAAGATCCCCAACAATACTATTCACTCTGGTTAAACTTATCCACATGGAGTCTAGAAATACTAATCTGACAAATGTTACAAATAAATATAAAAGGAAATGTCGCTTGTCCTCAAGTATTTGAATGTCTTTGGTGACGTCAACTAGTAGCTAATCGCAGCGCATCCAGAGCCTTTGTAGAGGATAGGACCCGCTAAGCTGCATGAGAGCTAATATTTCGGGGTTACGCACTAGTAATCGTGGCTTAGTGACCCGTTCAATAAATAAGCTCAGATATTCTTTTCTTACATGCCCGTATAGTGCCTACATTGCCTAATTGTACTAGCGCAGAATAGTAGTTTCGGTTTCTGGCATATAACGCTTCCTCCAGAAGGTTACAGAATACTATTTTAATCCACCCAGAAGCGTTTCTTACAAACCACGTGACCTCTATGTAAAAAGTTCTTCAATAATACGCCATTTAACGACCCACTGGTTTATCCGGAAGAGTTCTACATCGTACGACCAGGAATAGGCTCGGAAATCCCAAATCTTTACAACTATTGGCACAATTTAGAATATTTTGTATTTAGATTTTTATATGAGTTCAATATTTGGTCCGAGAACGAATCAAATCGATGGTGAGTTTAATCGATGAGTTTAGATACCGTCGGTGAAACCACTAACGACAGACTTTCCAAATCCACCTTCCTTAACAGCTAATTCATAGTAGCCGTAAATTGTGGTGACAGCTAATAAGATAGAAGTACCGGAACCCAAGGTACCCATCAAGTCACAAAAGACAGAAAGAGCACCAATTGTAGCACCACCAAAGGCAGCAGCAGTTGGAATGATTTTCTTTAATTCACGGTAAGCAGAGGTGTCTCTGTGGCCAGCAATAACCAACCCTTGTTCCTTAAATTGTTTAGCAACTTCTCTTGGGGAAGAGCCGGAAATTTCAATCCATGTGGTGGAGAAAACGGCACAAGAACCTAAGACAAAAATGATGTAGATGACAGTCTTGATAGGGTCTAACAAAGCTTCAGTGAAAGACGTTGGTGGTTGGATGTAGTAAGCAATACCACTGACTGCAAACAATTGAGAAGCACCTGGTCTAGTGTCCCATTGACCCAAAACCTTGATAAAGATGTTATTTGGCCATCTGACAAAGAGCATTTGCGAGATAATAAAGACATTAGAAGACAAAGCACTTTGCAACATGATAGGAATGTTTGAGGTGTAGAACAAACGGATTGGGTACAAACCGTATGGACCTCTTTGTCTGGTGGATTTGATTGGCAATTCGACTCTGAAACCTTGTAAGTAAACAACCAAAAGGAAAACAAACACAGTAGCAAGCAATTGCAACATGTTTGGCAAGTTAGCTCTGTAGAAAGCTTCTAACAAAGCTCTCTTTTTGTCTTTACGAGAACCAAGTAAGTGGAACATAGCAACAACGGCACCTTCAAATTCAGTACCCTTACCAGTGTTGGAGGTAGTTGGAGCAAAAGCCTTCCAGAAAACTTGTTCACAAACGTTTGTGGCAGTAAACAAAGAAATACCGGAACCTAAACCGTAACCCTTTTGCAACAATTCGTCCAAAAGAATAACAACAATGCCAGCAAAAACCAATTGCAAAACCAACAACAAACACACACCAACACCTAAGGAAGATGGAGGTCCATACATACCGGTCAAAACATAGACGGTAGCTTGTCCAATGGCCAACAAAATGGCAAACAATTTTTGAGCAGTTTGGAAGTTATCTCTGTCAGTCTTGTTAGACATATCAACATGGATCAATTTGGTACCTTGCAACAATTGAAACACCATTCCCGCAGAAACGATAGGAGAGATCCCCAATTCCATAAGGGTCCCTCTGTTGGAGGCCAACATCATTCTCAACCAGTACAAAGGGTCCAGGGCGTCACTCAGGACAATCCCATACAAAGGAATCTCAGACATAACCAAGAAAATCAACAACGTTACTCCTGTCCACATCACACGCTGTTGGAAGGACACCTTACGTTCTGGAGCAATAACTTCAGGAACCAATGGTGCAAATGGCTTAACCAAGTCTAACACTCGGAAACTCATGGCGACAGTATTCAAGGGGGATGTTACGATGGAACGTGGTTACTATGTAGATGAAACGGAAAGCGAGATGTAGATGATAATCACAAGAAGCTGGAGATGGATCAAGTGAATGTTTTCTGCTTTGAGTGTTGAAACACGTAAATTTATCGTGTTGGTTTTTTTCAGTCTACCCATTGACGTGTTCAGTTTTTTATATACAGTACAAATATCTGAGCGAAGGGAAGTTGCTTGTCTTCGCTCAGTTACTTGTGTATGATATTGTTGAGGATGAGTCAGCGAGAACCAGTGAGATCTTTAGTGACTAACCATGAGATCGTTGTAAAAGATCAGTACGAGCTAGAAGGGATCTAAAATAGAGTTTGTAGAAGGAGCTTAAAGTATAAGTTAGCTATGAGAATCAGTCTGCAAAAATGAGAGGTATTACTAGAGATAACTATGATATAGTGGGGACGATGTAAGAGCTTGAAGTATGAGTGTTGGCTATGAGATTTAGTTGCAGTACTTCGTGATTTTTAGTCAACATATCAATTAATTATTAAGTACTGAAATTAACTTAATGAATATTGAGAACTCTTATTTGAGATACGTAAATATCTCTCAAGCTAACATTGATCCCTTTTGTAGAGTTAGGTCTCAGTAAACTGGAAATGTCTAGCGATTCAGTAGATCAGGTCAGATCATTGAATCATTGAATGAACAGAATGTGGAGATCACTAGTGGTAGTTTCTAGCCAGCATATCATAAATGTTGAACCTAGAAGTGAAGCTTTAGAAATCTACATAGGACAAATAAAGAGTCGGTATGGAAAAAGAAACAGTCGGTATAGAAAAAGAAAGTTGGATCTCTAATAATTTCTAGAGTAGATCTGATAATAAGAAAACATGAAGAAAGGAACTTCAATATAACTTACTTCACCTAACACCATACAACTCGAAGTCTAGAACTAAAACATTTCCCCGAAGATTTCCACTGACCCATGTAATCCAATACGGTTCCACTTTAGCAACTATAGACAGCACAGTCGGCTGTGTTTACGTGGCTCTCGGATTCACGATGAGTTAGGAACATCTGTTTGCATCCATAGAATTATCGGAAGAATTATAGAATTATTCATAGAGCTATTATAGAATTATCCTAGAATTATCAGAGAAGTGTTCATATATAGTGATAATTCACTGGTAATTCACTGGTAATTCTCCGATAATTCACTGGTAATTCTCTATAATTCTCTATAATTCTCTATAATTCTCTGAGATCCTCTGGGGCCGACTCAATTATAGATAATAAAGCAATGGATTCACTTCTCTTTGGCCAGTGTTTAATTATCATAATCAGAATCGGCGGATTTTAGCTAGACAATAACACCAAAATCCGGCTCAAATGTGTCCTCCACCACCAGCTCGGTGATGGATTACCACCGAAAATGAGGTGCGCACTAATCACAGGCTCGCAACAAGGGAGAAGTGTCATAATTGCTTCAAGCAATTAAGAAACACTGCCTCTAATATACACGGTAGAACACAATTGAACCCAGCATGGTCCCTATGAGCGTCGTCCCTCTTCTGAGCAGCTGGCCATACAGCAAATGGAGCCATTCCCACTCGCTACGCGCTTCTTGATTGTTTTGTCTGGCAGTTAACATCCGAAGAACCGAAAACGAGTCTCCCCGGCATACTGCGGGATGACCTTTTGTGGACCCGGGAAATTCTTAAACATGGGTCGAATATGGGGTAAAAACCATTTAAAAGGCGCCAAATAGCCAAAGAATCTGGTTTTTTATCATCCACATTTAATTTATTATGAGTGGCCATCTGAATTCCGTTTCGGAACAAATGGATGTCGAGACTGACATCATCACATTAACAAGATTCATTTTGCAAGAGCAACAAAAGTTGGCTCCCAGCGCTACTGGGGAGTTATCTCTTTTGTTGAACTCGTTACAATTTGCCTTCAAATTCATTGCACACAACATCCGTAGGGCAGAATTGGTCAACTTGATCGGAATTTCAGGTACGGCCAATGCAACCGGAGATGTACAAAAGAAATTGGATGTTATTGGAGACGAGATTTTCATCAACGCCATGAAATCTTCCAACAACGTCAAGGTTTTGGTTTCGGAAGAACAAGAAGACTTGATTGTGTTTGAAGGTGGTGGCCGTTATGCCGTATGTACAGACCCAATCGATGGTTCTTCCAACATTGACGCTGGTGTATCTGTTGGAACCATTTTTGGGATTTACAGACTTAAGGAAGATTCCAAGGGTTCAATTAACGATGTATTGAGAAGAGGTACCGAAATGGTTGCTGCTGGTTACACCATGTACGGAGCCTCGTCACATTTGATGTTGACCACCGGATGTGGTGTAAATGGGTTCACTTTAGATACCCTGTTGGGAGAATTCATCTTGACCCAACCAAACTTGACCATTCCTCATTCACGTTCTATTTACTCAGTCAATGAAGGTAACTCCTACTACTGGCCAGAATACATCAAGAGGTACGTCGAGGACTTGAAGAAACCTCAAGCTGATTTGAAGGGAAAACCATACAGTGCTAGATATATTGGTTCGATGGTGGCTGATATCCACAGAACCTTACTTTATGGTGGCATTTTCGCATACCCAGCTGATAGCAAGGCCAAGAACGGGAAGTTAAGAATCTTGTATGAATGTTTCCCAATGGCCATGTTGATGGAACAAGCTGGCGGTTCAGCTGTTAACGACAAGGGTGAAAGAATATTAGATATTTTACCCAAGGGCATTCATGATAAGAGTGGAATTTGGTTAGGTTCCAAGGGTGAAATTGAAAAGTACATTTCCTACATTGAGTAGATACTCTTATTATATTATTATGTATATATACATGAAATCCTGTGGATAAGTTAAGTTATTTGAAATAGTGTAGAAAATAGAATAGAATCCGATGAATAAGGTGAGATTAGATTAGATTAGGTATGGATATTAGTCGACACGCAGGTGTATTATTTCTTACCTCAGCCTCCAAACCAACACTTAGTTGCTACACTCATTGATCAGTGATTGACCACTAATTGACCACTAATTGACTACTAATTACTCTCCAACTACCCACAAATTACCCACTAACTAATTTTACGAACTGCTATCTAGCGACGGTTGTCTATTTAATAATCCATCCACTAATTCCCCTAATCACCCACTAAATAGATTTATCACGTCTTTCTTCTCGCACGACTCCTCCAATATGCCCCACAGAAATTTCAACGATATCTGAAAATGACTCTCACAAACAGATCACTTAGATCTTACGTCATACTCATTAGTTAACGAGCCAGTTTAACACTCCGTCGTTGATTACACTCTGCCGTCCTCATAGTCCTCGGCTTATATCTCATAGTCTTCTACGTACACCCTTCAGAGTCTCCACTACGTATGAGTCATGCCTCATCACTTCTTGCATCGTATATCCCATAGGATAAAACACATTTTATCCAGACACATATCCGTGGCTAACTTGAAACGGAGCTCGTTCTTGATCTCGCTTGTATCATGTCTTTCAGCAGGGTCGATTATGCTTTTCTCGTTGTTTTCGACGTCCCTTCATGAGTTGGTGGGTTTTACATATCTTCAGATCAACTTTATTGCATCGCTTTCCGCCATGGGAATGTATTTGTGCTTACCGTTCCTTGGATACTTAGCGGACTGCTACGGACCGTCGCTCCTCTCGCTATTTCTGATTTTGTTCTTTTGTCCCAGCTACTTTGTCAATAGTATTCTTATTTCCAAATTGCAAGATCGTCCCGAGGGTCCTTTGAATGAATATTACGTCTATGCTTTCGGGATATCGTTCTGCTTCATTGGGTTGGCCACGTCATCGCTTTACTTCTCGAGTTTGTTGACGTGTGCTAAAATTTATCCCGATCGGAAAGGTTTGGCGATCTCGCTTCCTGTCACATGTTATGGAATCTCCACGTTGATTGGCTCGCAGTTGATGAAGCTTCCTTACTTCAAGCATAGCAATACTCCCAACGAATCTTACTTGAATTTGTATCGTGTATTTGTCTTTTTTGGGTTTCTTTACCTTTTCATGGGGATTTTGAATTTCATCTCTAACTCTGTGGTGATTGTAGAGCAGGAAGTCATTTTCAATCCAAATTCCACTGATGAAAATACTCCACTCTTGGACGAACCATGCTCGTCGTCCGAATGTCCATCCGATGCTGAAGATTCGTTGTCTTTAGCTCCTCAAAGATCAATTATTGAACCTCGAAATCATAAGGAAAGGTTCAAGCTATTTCTCATGGACAAGTCTGCATGGATAGTATTGGCCTCGCTAGTCCTCAACGTCGGACCTATGGAGAGTTACCAAAACAATTTGGGTTCCATTATCAAAAACTCCACCCACACCATCAACTTATCGAACCAGGTCAGCGTAATGGCTACTTCGTCAACAATTACCCGTCTCCTTCTTGGTGGCTTTTCCGACTACTTGGCTTCTCCGAACCGGAAGTATCCTATCTGTCGTATATGGCTACTTCTTATTATATTGGTCTTTGGTGTTCTAGGACAAATAGGGAACAACTTCATTACTTACGAGAACGATAATTTATACCCAATAATCTCAGCGCTCAACGGATCGGCCTACGGAGGCATTTTCACCATTTATCCAACCATCATAGCGTCCATATGGGGAATCGATATGATCGGAAGTACCTGGGGATCATTCATGGTTGCTCCTGCAGTTGGTTCGATTCTATACTCTTTGACATACGGCCACGAGTCGGACACAAAATGTTCCAGCGAGATCTTCGCCGGCTCAACCTCCTGCTTACATTCATATTTTGACTTGACCACTCTAAGTCTTGTCACTAGCATATTACTTGTTCTCATTGTGTGGAGATTCATCTGGCACAAACGAGGATTTACTTTGGTCTGAGTAAAAGTTTAGGTACAATACTGAGCGTAGCGAAGTATTTGTGGATTTAAACAGTTTCAATTAGTGAATTGTGAGGAATACTGAGTGAATCGTGAGGAATACTGAGTGAATCGTGAGGAATACTGAGTGAATCGTGAGGAATACTGAGTACGTCGTTAGGAAAATTGATTGGATCGTCACGGAATACTTCGCTTGAGTAGTCATATCCAATTCAGAAACTGGCAGTTCATGATTGGTTTTACCCTTGAGCTTTTTGGAGTTCTTTGTCAAAATCGACGAGCTCTTCGTTTATAGATTTGAAAATCTTTCAGATTCCTCATATTCGTACCGGTGTCTTATTTTAGTTTTAACTGATTTGGGAGTAGAAATTGGAGCTCTTAGCTGTCTTTGGGGCTCTAAACAGTTTTCGAAGCTTTAAAAACTTTTGAAACATTCACCAATTTCTTCTTACTATAAGGCATGGAAGAGCTCCTCGGTTCTTTCTTTCATTGGTGGTATAACGACTTCATCGGTGATTTTATATATAATAGATCAATAGCCCAATCCGCTCCAAAGTCATATCATATCTAATATACATTCAGAAATATATAACCCCAGAAACTGGTAGAAAACCATAAAGAAATCTATCAATGGACGTACTATGTGATTGTTTGCTATATACATGTAGTCCGAATATCTAACCGCTTCTTCCCTTCAGAAGTGGCGATCTCAATATGAATCTCTCTTCTCGTCAGCTATCTGGAAGAATCTTATTCGTTTGCTTAGTTATGTACAGATTGAAGAAGCTAGACAATTTGCGAGCAGCACAAAGCGACTATACATTCAACCAAGACCTGGCTAGACAATAGCAGAATACAAATGACTCCACCTCCACACCAACCAAGTTACCACAATGATACTTGGAGCATTTCTTGCCTATAGATATTAGAGGCGAAAGTAGAAGCAGCTTGGAAGTATATTATCAACCACTCCAGACGCAGCTTTTGATCTCACAAAGTTGGCGTTGAATGAACATCTACAGATATTCAATAAGACCGTCAAGCAAAAGAAACGTGTGAGTTTACTCACCCAGTGACCCCAATCCTCGCTAGATTCGCTTCTCTCAACCAGGCCCATATTTAAAAGTTTGATTGCAAATATTTGGCCGTGATCTCCAGGAGAATATCTCCAAAGTCCCGAATCATATATATCGGAAGCAAGCCGTGATCAGTTGATAGCGCTGTAAAATGATCCCGACCGGATAGTGGTCATGATACCTTATAATTTCAAATAATAGAAGCAGCTTTGCATCAGCTTTGACATAGTAGTGTCATAGTTCTAATTTTTTGTGAATGATTATTACAGGATGGTTAGTGACTCTCTCATGGTGATATTAGCTTTAATCGTTCTCTTCATACTAATTAGTGGAAGTCAATATTCCATTCTACATGGATGTTTCCATACTTTCCAATACTGCATATAACCATCATTTGGCAGATTTCTTAATTCCAAATCCGGTTATCTCAAGATAGATTGGGATTTCACACGACCAGATTTAGAGGATATATAGAGTTTAATTTCTATAGAATACTTCAGCTCTTGCTCCCAGAAAGTTAGTTTAGCCCCTGATATATCAGAAAGTTTGAGCTTCTTGTTATCCAAGAATTTCCAGCTCTTCTAAGAAAATTCTGTTATCTTGATTTTTAATTCTGTTATCTTAGTATACCAATACTTAAAAGAAGAATGAAAACTAGGACCGGATAAAATTGTAGAACCAATTTAGTGACAGAAGCCTAGATATAAGTTCAGATATCAGTACCTAGGCTTATTCTTGAGTCGTAGCTAAAACTAATGATCTTGGCCGATTCTAAAATCTCATCTAGTTCTGATATTATATCATCTTTCTAATCAATACACGACTAGCCGGAGACGCAAATTAATAAGAGATTTGAGCATTGTCCTTGCTTTTTATCAGACTTACGTCACTGATATAAATCCATGTTGAAAATGTTTGGAGCGAGGTTTCCGGAACAAATTCCAGAGCAAGCAATTATATGTTGCGATGCTCGGGCTGCTTTTAGCAACTAAGCGAAACTTCAGAAAAGTATAAAAGAGTTAAACTTTTGTTAATAAACTCCAAATACTCTGATCGACAACTCTACATAGACTGAACATGCTTGCATCTATTACAAGAACAACATTAAGAAAACCGGCATGGGGACAGAATGCCGCAGGAAAATTTCATAATTTTGCAGCCACTTACTCAACCCAAGGCTTGAGTGTTCCAATCAAATTGCCAAATGGGATCGAATATACTCAACCCACCGGATTATTCATCAACAACAAATTCGTGCCGTCTAAAGAAGGAAGAACATTTGAAGTTTTCTCTCCAACCAACGAAGAACTCATAACATCAGTTTACGAATCTAGAGCGGACGATGTGGATATAGCCGTTGAAGCCGCCACAAATGCATTCGAAAACTCGGAATGGAATAAGGCTGATCCCGCACAAAGAGGTGCAGCCTTGAACAGGTTGGCTGATTTAATTGAACAACATAAGGATACTATAGCCGCGATCGAAACCTATGATAATGGTAAGGTGATTTCCAATTCCCAGGGAGATGTGGCCTTGTCTATTGCAGTATTAAGGTCCACCGCTGGTTATGCTGATAAATTGCAGGGTTCAGTGGTTGAAACTGGAGATTCTCATTTCAGTTTCACAAGAAAAGAACCTCTTGGAGTATGTGGACAAATCATCCCTTGGAACTTTCCTCTATTGATGCTCATATGGAAAATCGCTCCTGCATTGGTAACAGGAAATACCGTTGTTTTGAAATCTTCCGAAACAACTCCACTTTCGGCATTATATGTCAGTCAGTTAATCCAGGACAGTAAATTGTTTCCTCCAGGTGTGATAAATATTCTCAGCGGATTTGGACAATACACTGGAAATGCTTTGACAGACCACCCTGGAATAAAGAAGATCGCGTTCACAGGGTCTACTGCCACAGGTAAACATATTATGAAGAGATGTGCCGAATCGAACCTTAAGAAAGTTACTTTGGAATTGGGAGGAAAATCTCCTCACATTGTTTTTGATGATGCCAACGTGGACGTAGCCATAGACTCTATTGTTGCAGGAATCTTCTACAACTCTGGTGAAGTATGCTGTGCAGGCTCCCGTCTTTATGTCCAGGAAGGTATTTATGATAAATTTGTTGAAAAGTTTGTCAACCACGCTAACAAAAACATTGTGATTGGAGATCCATTTTCTCCAGATAGTGTCCAAGGTGCACAAAACAGTTCCAAACAATTAGATAAAATCATGAATTATATCAAAATTGGTACTGACGAAGGTGCTACCTTATTGGCTGGTGGCAAAAGAGTGCAACAAAAGGGTTATTATGTGCAACCAACTATTTTCGGTGGTGTGAAAGAGGATATGCAAATCGTCAGGGAAGAAATTTTTGGCCCTGTCATCACGGTTTCCAAGTTCAAGACAGATGACGAAGTTATCAAGATGGCAAACAACTCTGAGTACGGTTTAGCTGCCGGTATTCAATCTACCAATGTCAATAGAGTCATTGATGTTTCAAGAAAATTGAAGGCAGGTACCGTCTGGGTCAACACATATAACGATTTCCATCCTATGGTACCTTTTGGTGGATACAACCAATCTGGTATGGGAAGAGAAATGGGTGAAGAGGTATTGAATAACTATACCCAAGTTAAATCCGTCAGAATGCAAATCAACCCTTAGTTAGATTAGTCTAGTATTACCCTGAAACTTAATTTCAAATCATTTAGCTCTATAGATTCCAAATGAAACTTTTTCAATGAAAAGTAGATCTAACGAAGAGTAGAATTAATGAAAAGTAGATCTGATAAATTGTTCATTTATGAATTATTCATCTCTCCATTAATCATAAGCATCAATACCTGTTCCAAAATGTCTTAATTGAAAATATTCTTGGTTTGATTCGTCTCTAATTAGCAAATCGTTCAATATCAACTCTCGAAGTAATTTTTCACTGTATTGGTTGGGCACAATTCTGACCCATTGATTTTTTGGTGCCGTCAACAATTGAATAATTGTCTTCAAAGTGTGCTTCAACGCATGTCTCAATGTTGACTGGTCTAGCACAGTTTCGTCTTCCCAGTTTTGTAATGCAAAAAACTTTGTAATGGACCGTTTTAAGTGTGACGAGACTAAGCTCTCCATTTCTTCCATTTCTTTATATTTCTCGTTCACGATTTCCCCTGACTTGTCGAGAATCTTATAATCTTCTGACTGCACCTCGTCAATTTTGCTCTCTAAAAGATGTAACTTCGTCTCTGTCTTACTTATACTTTCCATGATATCCGATAACACACTCTTAAATATACTGGTGTCGTTTTCGAGTCTCTCCACTTGCAGTTTTGTACTTGAAAGTTGGATATATTCAATAATCTCTTTTTGATTATCTACTCTCTGCTGGACTAGATATGACGATGTTGCAACATCTATGACTTCATCTTTGTCTGATACAAATGGTAGTTTTGAGTATGCGTCGTAGTGGGCGATGATTCGTTTCTTCTTCTCAAGCAAAGGATCACTCGACTCTTTAGTTCTTAGGGACTCGATCGCTAAGTCTGCCTGTCTGATGAATGATTTTGTAGCTTCTATTTCACGGTTCAATTTCTCTAGGTACCTTGCATCTTTGGACGTGTTGGACGTTGTTTGAGTATTAATGTCTCCATTCTTGAGATATAATTGTTGAACCCGCTCTAGTTTAGACATATTCCGTAGATCTGAGAGTTTGAGTATACTTTTTAGAGGCTTCGAATTACTTCTAGTTCTGTAGATTCTGAGAGGCTTCGAATAAATTCTGTTAAGATATTGGGTGGATACTGTATAGACTCTGTTTATACTCTCCTTAGGCTCTGCTGTAAGTTTGGCACTCTGTTATTAGTTTTCGTGTTCTCTGTTTGTTGTCAATATCATATCCTGATAACACAATGTTTTGATAGAAAATCCACTTAAAACGGGTGTCTACAATACCCCTCCAACCCGAACAGTGAAAAATTTGAGATTCAAAAATTTCGATAAGCTTAAAGAGACTAAGCTGGCCTCCTCCACTCTACAATGTCCACTATTTCCCAATCTGCCTTACAAAACCTCGACGAATCCTCTAGAAAGGATATCCTACAATTTATTGAGTCAGAAAACTCAAAGTCTAAGGTACAAATGTCCATCCACAACTTTACTGACATGTGTTTTAAAAAGTGTAACTCGAACAAACCAATAACCACCAGCACTTTGGACCTGGGTGAGGAACAATGTTTGACAAACTGTTTGAACAGATTCTTGGACACCAATATTAAAGTTGTCCAAGCATTACAAGGCTCCCAGAAATAGATGAGTGAACAGGAGCTGAAGTAGATGAAGTGGCGGAGGTATTAGATATGCCTGGTTGTTAATGTATTATGAAACCAATCTCCGCTGTAACATCCGAGCAGCAACTAGCATTCAGCGGGTCTTATATATTCACTTTATAGACGTATTTAACCCACTTGTAAATATATATCATGAGTACAAGCGAAGCGACGACTTAGATTTATCCTGAGAGAGTTAGAAACGGTAGGAATAAGTAGAGCAAAGGAGTACCATAGGTGGATCGAAGGAGTAGGAGTGAATGCGATCCGTACTAGAGAATCTCATACCTTAGCTCCTACTTATGAGACCACTACTTGCAAGTAATCACGATTGGTATAATGAACTTGAGCGGAAGCTACTAATTAAAGGAAATTAAACTTGTAAGTCTGTAAATCGCTAGGTCGTTATAGGACCCAAGTAATAGAGACTCATAGAAGTTACTAGTTCACCTTAGACGTAATATTAATAACCAGCATTGGTACTAGCTCACCTTTGATGTAATACAACAACATTGGTACTAGCTCGTCACTATACGTTCATTGAATCTTATAGAATTAGCTACTCATCATCACCAATTATCATCACCAACTGTATCCTTCTTTTACTTTAACATCTCATTTAATTCTGGATGTTGCGACATCACCTCTTCTAATATACTTTGATACTCCTCTTGTTCATCACAAATAGAAGTAAGATGCTTCAAAGCTTCAAAGTTGGTGATTATCTGAGGACCAAGTTGTGCTGCTTGCTTTTCATCAAGTCTAGCAAGTCTTTTGATCAAAACTAGCCATGATCCCAAGTAATCATATTTGTATGTCGCTACCAAAGAACACGACGATGTATCGTTGAGTTCAACGAATACGTTTAGTATACTGTACTGGCATATCAAACACTCATGGATAAGTCCTAACCCTTGGTCAGAATCTAAAGTGTATGGATTGGTGATGAGTTGGTTGAGAGTAAAGTTTATTCGAGATATCGAGATTAAAATCTCTTCCTTAAGATGGATGGATATTATCACTGAAAGTTGTTGTATAAGAAACTTTATAACCTTAAATGGAGATTCTGTTCCCGACAACATATGTGTGACTGCTGAAAGAATATTGGAGTTGATCAAGTCTATAAATGCCAATTTGTTTCCTTCTTTTTGTGAAACCAACATCAAAAGTTCTATAATACAGGGATATGCTTCGTTCAACAATATGAGAGAATGTTTCTCTGGAGTAATGTTTGGAATATGACTTAAACACTTCTTGCAGAACTCAATAAAAAGGTCTAATAACCCAGATCTATTGAAAAGATGTACCGAGTCGTCTCTCACGGCTAGTTTCTCCATCAAGAACTTCAAAAGAATACATGCTTGATATTTGATTAGCGGATCATGATCGTCTCCCAAGTTTAAAATGAACGATGCAATGATAGTCCAGTAATTGTCAAACCAATCTATCTTTTTGGCCATGTATATCAAAAACCACATCATTGAGATTACCTTCACTTTGGGGGTTCCTTTCCAGTTTCTACGGGCATCCTCCTCTAGAATTTCCTTTTTGGCTCCTCCGTATCCCAACCGTGGTTGTAGTCCACCATGAAGTGTCTGTTTCTTGATGTTAGGAAGCACTAACAAGTTTGGCTTCACTTTTGTAGAAATATATTCAGACATCCCACTCTGACACGCATTCTGCAAAGTCTCTGAATTATCTATGACGTTTTCTAGTATTCTGGCGTTGATCTCGCACGTCCATGGTAGTTTGGGGTGGATATGAAATGAAAGAAGGGTGACCAAGTCAATAAGTTTAGGAGAGTCTAGAACCTCAGGTTTTGAAAGCAATGTCGCAAGTATTCTGACATTGTGGTAATATTTAGTGGCTCCTGTTCCTAAAGATTCCCATTGACTTTGTATTGGGATTTCCAACTCTGGTTCCAAGCACGAGAAGACGTCTTCTATTTCTGTAGATGATAGAGTATTCAGGATTATATAAGCTTCTAGTATGAAAAACCCGTCGCCAATTACACTCGGCACTTTCTTGGTTGAATACAATTCAGAGATCATACTTTGAATAGTGAGCCTGTTCGGCACTATGATATTAGAGTTGATATTGTCTATCATGTCTGGACTAAGCATTCTGGAGCCCAATATCCCACTGCTGACCTTTTGGTTATCAAGCTTTATCCATGACATACTAATGATGTCTCTATTAGTCTAAATTGGAGGCAAATGGTAATTATAATGATATGATCTAGATGATTAATTTAAATGAAATGCTTTTCTCAGTAATATTTCGAAATTAGAAGCATATAATAGAATTCTCTCACTAAATTTGTGAGTGGAGGCTCATAAACAAAGAAGTCTAACTAGAAATAGCGAACAATCCCAAAAATAGAGACGCGAAACTCTTACTTAACAAAACTCCCGTATAATTTTTCATATATATAGTGTTTGTTCTTTCCGTAATAAGTGTATAAACACATACTACCACCAATATGAGCCAATTCCTCATTAAACGGTTCTTGTCTGTCAGCAGATCCTTGCATAGAAATCTTTCGTTAGAAATCTCCGAAGAAGTCAAACAAGCATTGAATGATAAAGTGAAGCCAGTGGTGTCTCTAGAATCCACCATTATTACCCATGGGCTTCCATATCCCCAGAATTTAGCCATGGCTCAAGATGTAGAGAAAGTTATTAGGGATAACGGAGGAATCCCCTCTACATGTGCATTCATTCATGGCAAACCTTATGTGGGATTACGTGCCGACCAACTCTCTTTCTTAGCGGAAGAATCAACCAAGGGCACCGTAAATAAGGTTTCTCGCCGTGATATTGGTTATACAATGGCCAATAGACTCCATGGCGGTACGACAATTGCTCTGACGATGATTCTTTCTCATAAGGCCGGTATTAAGGTTTTTGCAACTGGAGGTTTGGGAGGAGTTCACAAGGACGGAAATAATACGTTTGATGTTTCTGCAGATTTGACTGAACTAGGAAGAACTCCAGTCTCAGTAGTGTGCTCTGGTCCGAAATCCATCTTGG
>Ga0065707_10082078_pt1 | contig 22542 bp, 23 predicted proteins | sample SwiRhicommuniRL3_FD_59094 | JGI IMG/M metagenome (GOLD analysis project Ga0065707, IMG submission 59094) | Switchgrass rhizosphere bacterial communities from Rose Lake, Michigan, USA - RL3 v2 (version 2) | ecosystem: Host-associated > Plants > Roots > Rhizosphere > Soil | place: East Lansing...
ATCTCGCTAACAATCCGAACCCGAAGATCAACCGAACTGCTCTTGCCCATGATCCACCTCCAATAAAGGAGAATCACAAAACTCAGATCAAGGGAATCCCGCGATTCAGATTTTCAGTTCAACGCTCTAGAATCGATCCGCTTCAGATTGAATCGGATCGAGTCTCATTTCCCTTTGTTTGCCGTGATTTCCGAGCCGGCAGATGTTTCCATCTGCCTCGAAATCACTCTAGCCGGCTTGGCCAATCCGGACGGGCCAGGCGTCCGGTTGAATTTCCGGCAGTTCTGACAGATCGGCCGTGCCGTTGAGAATTATTCTCTCAACGTCGACTTTGACGTCATTCCACCGAAGCGCGTGGAGCCGTTCCTTCGAGCGAATTTGCGCCCCCTCCCGGACCACAAAATAGGAGATCCGCCCGCTTTCGCATTCCGCCATGGCATCAACCACGTGACCGACCGTTTCCCCCTGGCTATCGGTAACCTCCTTGCCCTCAAGGCCACCGATCTGGAACAGGGCCGGTTCCGCACCGCTCTCGCTTGCGAGTTCCGCGGCGCGGGCGCCCTTGTCATAGGCGGCTCGCCGGCCGAGCCAGCGCCAGACGCCGACGACATTGACAAGGGTCAGGAATGCATTGGTCAACAGAAGGTTGGTCTGGCCGCTCGTGGCGGCGACCGCGATCCAGGCGACCGAGCCAATCGCAAATATCACGAAGCCCCAGCCGGTCACTCGCGCGCCAAGATTGGCGGCCGTCATGATCGCCGCGATTGTCGTTGCGATCGGTGCGATCCAGCCCGCGATTTCGCCCATGAATACTCCGCCTCAATCGTCCCCCAACGGGCGAACGGGCGGAGCGATCCCTTTAGCAGGCTGTTGAATAAGTCATCTGTCATTCCCGCGTAGGCGGGCATCCATATTCTCTGAGGATGCGAATCTATCGGAAACGATAGAGTTTATGGTTTCCCGCCTTCGCGGTAATGACGATGCGGGAGTGCAGGAAGGGAACTTCTTCAACTGCCTGTTAGATCTCGACCTGACTGCCGAGCTCGACCACGCGGTTTGTGGGCAGGCGGAAAAACTCCATAGCGCTTTCAGCGTTGCGCAGCATCCAGGCGAACAGTTTTTCGCGCCAGATGGCCATGCCGGGGCGTTCCGAGGGCAGCAATGTCTGCCGCGCCAGGAAGAAGCTGGTGTCCATCATCTTGAACTGGGCGCCGCACTGATCGACATATTGCAGCGCCTGCGGCACGTCGACATCCTCCATGAAGCCGTAATGGAGCACCAGCCTGAAGAAGCCCTGGCCGAGATCCTGAAGCTCCACCCGGCGGGCGACGTCGACATAGGGATAATCCTCGATCATCACCGTGAGCAGGATGACGCGCTCGTGGAGCACCTTGTTGTGCTTGAGGTTGTGCAGCAGCGCATGTGGCACGCCATCCGCCGCCGAGGTCATGAACACCGCCGTGCCCGGCACGCGGGTCGCGGAGTTGGCGGCGGACTTAACGAAAACCGAGATCGGCATCGCCGCCTCTCGCAGCCGGGCGATCATCAGCTGCCGCCCTCGCGCCCAGGTAGTGAGCATGGTGAAGGCAACGAATCCGACCAGCAGCGGGAACCAGCCGCCATCGGGAACCTTGGTAAGATTCGAAGCAAAATAGAAGCCGTCGACCACAAGAAACAATGCGATAAATCCTCCGGCGATCAGCCGCGGCCAGTTCCACACGCGGAACACAAGCACCGCCAGCATACAGGTGCTGATGAACATCGTGCCGGTCACGGCGATGCCGTAGGCCGCTGCGAGATTGGATGATTCGCCGAACATCAGGACGAGCAGCATAACCATTACCAGAAGGGCCCAGTTGACGCTGGGAATATAAATCTGGCCCGCTGCCGACGCGCTGGTGTGCGCGATACGCAAGCGCGGCATCAGCCCCAGCTGGATTGCCTGCTGCACCACCGAGAAAGCGCCGGTGATGACAGCCTGACTGGCTATGATCGTCGCGCTAGTGGCAAGAAATACTAGCGGAAGCCGCAAATATTCGGGAGCCATCAGGTAGAAAGGATTCTCGGCGGCGGCCGGGTTCGCCAGCAGTAGCGCCGCCTGACCGGAATAGTTGATCAGGAGTGCCGGAAACACGAAATAGAGCCAAGCATATTGGATAGGGCGACGACCAAAATGACCCATGTCCGCGTACAGCGCCTCGGCACCAGTCACGGCCAGCACGACTGATCCCAGAGCCAGAAAAGCGAGCAGGGCATTGTCCTGAAAGAACCGAAATGCCCAGATTGGACTGAATGCCTGCAAAATCTCCGGATTGGCAACGATCTGGATCAGGCCCAGCACCGCGAGCGTGATGAAATAGATCGACATGATCGGACCAAAGAACCGACCGAGCACGTCCGTACCGCGCGACTGAATGAAGAACAGCGCAAACAGAATCCCAATCGAGATCGGCAGCACCAACGGCGCGAAATTCGCCTCAACCACCGTTAAACCCTCTACAGCGGACAGCACCGAGATCGCGGGCGTTATCATGACGTCACCGAAGAACAATGCCGTGGCGAGAACCCCCAGCATCACGAGGCCTGTCGACCAGCGACCCCCGCCGGTGCGGCGCTGGATCATCGCAAGCAAAGCGAGACTACCGCCCTCGCCCTTGTTGTCCGCGCGCATGATGAGCAGCACATATTTCAGAGTGACGATCACCATCAGCGACCAGAAGATCAGGCTGAGGGCGCCGAAGATATGAAGGCGATCGACCGCGAGCGGGTGATGACCGACGAAGATTTCCTTCATCGCATACAGCGGACTGGTGCCGATATCCCCATAGACGACGCCGACCGCGCCAAGGGCGAGCGCGCTCAGCCCCTTTTTGCTCTCGCCGCTGTGAGCATGGATCACCTCGTCAGGGAGGCCACGACCGTCGACTTCGACATTCATTCGGCTATCGACCCTGACCCTGGCCCCGGCCACCGCATTGGATGGCGACCGGCGCGGCCCCTAGCATGGTGCATGTGGCGCTGCAACAGGAGGCGTTTGTGCCCGTTCCGCGTTAGAAGACGGGATGGTATGAGTCTGAAGGAATCGTGATGCACATTGGAATTCCAAGGGAAATCAAGAACCGCGAATATCGGGTCGGGCTGACCCCTGCGTCGATCGCGGAACTCACCGCCCGCGGCCATTCGGCGATTGTCGAAACCGGCGCCGGGGCAGGCATCGATTTTTCCGACGCGGATTATCGTGCCGTAGGTGCGACGATCGCTGCCAATGCGGCCGAAGTGTTCGAGACCGCCGACATGATCGTCAAGGTCAAGGAGCCACAACCACAGGAAATCGCGATGCTCCAGCCGCGCCATATCCTGTTCACCTATCTCCACCTTGCCGCCGACAAGGCGCAGGCGGAGGGGCTGATGAAATCGGGGGCGACCTGCATCGCCTATGAGACAGTTACGTCGCCCAATCGGACGCTGCCGCTGCTGAAACCCATGTCCGAAGTGGCCGGCCGCATGTCGATCCAGGTCGGTGCGCATTATCTGGAGAAGGAACAAGGCGGGCGCGGCGTGCTGCTGGGCGGCGTGCCGGGCGTGGCACCGGCGCGGGTCGCGATCCTCGGCGGTGGCGTGGCGGGGGCCAATGCCGCGCAGATGGCGGTCGGACTGCGCGCCGACGTCACCATCTACGATATAAACAATGACCGGCTGGCCGAACTCGACATGCATTTCGGTAGCCAGATCAAGACCGCCTATGCCAGCAAGGCCGCGATCGCCGCGGCGGTCAAGAGTGCCCATCTCGTGATCGGCGCGGTGCTGGTGCCGGGCGCGTCGGCGCCGAAGCTTGTGACACGTGATATGCTGAAAACGATGAAGCGCGGATCGGTGCTGGTCGACATCGCAATCGATCAGGGAGGCTGTTTCGAGACCTCTCACGCTACAACCCATGATGATCCTGTGTTCGACATCGACGGGGTCATTCATTATTGCGTCGCCAACATGCCGGGCGCGGTCGCGCGGACATCGGCGTTCGCGCTTAATAACGCGACCTTACCTTTCGTGGTGAAACTGGCGGACCTTGGCGCCGAGGCCGCGATGGCGGCTGATCCCCATCTCGCAACCGGACTGAATGTTGCAGGCGGCAAGATTCGCTACGCCGCCGTCGCAGAAGCGCTGGGGCTTCCGCTGGGCTGACGGAAGCCTTCACATCGACATTCGGCCGACCTTGATCCTTCCCACTGGCGTCGAGAAGATCGCGCCGGCCGAAACGCGGCTGCCGCGTATCACCAGGACGACATTGTCGCCGGCTTCCAGCTTCACGTCCTCGCCGGGATGGAGGATGGTCTGGCCGCTAGCGCGGTCGATCTGGACGATGAAGAAAGCACCCCGGCTGCGCCGCTCGGCCTCCCCGACCGTCTCGCCAATGAGCGCGCCATCCTGGGCGACGGTGACGGCTTCCATTTCCAGCCCGAATTCGTGGAGGCCGCGCTTCATGTCGCGCATCTGGGCGGAGTTGCCCATATAGCTGTCCGTATTCGGATAGAGGATCATCTCGGCGATGCGCTCGGCGCCGATATGGGTTGGCAGCACGACCTTGCTGGCACCCGCCTGGAACAGCTTTGATTCGGTGGTGGGCGCCTCGCCCCGTGCGATGATCTCCAACTTCGCGTTCATTGATCGGGCGCTCAGCGTGATGAAGACATTGGCGGCGTCGTTAGGCAGCACGGTTGCCAAGACGCTGGCCCGATCGATGCCGGCGGCGCGCAGCACACCCTCCTCGGTGGCATCGCCCGCCAGGCACAGGAAACCGAGCGCCTCGGCTTCGACGATCTTGGCGGCATCCCGTTCGACGATCACGAAGCCACGGCCACCACTCTGCAACTCCTTGGCGAGCTGAACGCCGATGCGACCGAAACCGCAGATGATGACATGGCCGTTCAAGCGATCGATCTGTGTACGCACGCGATCAAGCCCCAGCATGCTGCGAAACTGGAATAGCGTAAACACCTGCACCAGCGCGCCCGTCAACACGATCATGCCGGTGCAGCCAAGCACCATCGTCGCGATCGTCAGCACATGCAGATAATCGCTGTCGATCGGATGGACCTCGCCATAGCCGACCGAGAAGATCGTCAGCGTGACCATGTAGATGGAGTCGCCAAGGCTCCAGCCAGCCGCCATGTAACCGATCGTCGCGATCAGGAAGACCACCAGGACATAAACGAGCGTGCCGAACAGGCTGCGGAGCGGCGACGCGAGCACGCCTTCCGCCGTCGATGTGATGGCCGAACGCCTGCTCATAATGCGCGATCATTCCCCCATGCCCGCAATGTCCCCGCCCGGAAACTTGCATTCCGGCGCGCGGGGATCAAGCGTATCGGCTTATTGCGGCGATTGTGCCTGTACCTCGGCGAGGCGCTGCTCGACATTGGCCCGCCACGGCGCGTTGGCAGGAGTACGGGCAAGCAGAGCGCGCCAGATCGCGATCGCCCGCTCGGTCTGCCCCGCCTGGGCATAAGCGAGGCCCATGAAGTAAGGCGGGCCGGGATGATCAGGCGCGATCTTCGCCGCCCGCTCGAAGGCGAGCTGCGCGGCAGGGGTGATCATGCCGTTGGCATGGAGCGTCAGTGCATTGCCCATGCCGACCCAGAGATCAGCGCTGTTCGGATGTTTGTCGAGCGCGCCACGGATCAGCGCGATGCCATAGGCCTCAAGCCCCTGCCTGTGCATCGCGTCGGCGGCATCAAGCACCTGCGCATCCGAGCCGAAGCGGTCGATAAAGCTGGCTCGTTCCAGAGCAAAGCGGCTGTCCGGTTGCCGAGCTTCGGCAGGCGGAGCGGTGGGCTTGCCGGGAAGACCGGGGGTTCCCTGCCAGGCATAGCCGGTGATCCCCAGCAACAGTGCCGCGCCGACCAATTCGAGCGCCGAGCCCCGCATGCCGGCAAAGCGCCAGAGTATCGCCAGCACGATCACGGCAAAGCCGAACAGGAACAGCCAGCCCATCACCGATGCTTCCTGAAACGGCCACGCGCGATCCAGAGCCCGATTCCGAGGAGCAGCAGGGGCGCGATCCACAGGGGCGCGGTCATGACGTCAAGCGGCGGATCATAGCTGACCCATTTTCCGTACCGCGCAACCAGCCAGGCGCGAATGTCCTCGGGCTTCTCGCCGGCTGCGATCTTTTCACGCACCATCGCGCGCATGTCGCCGGCCATTTCTGCATCGGAATCGGCGATTGATTGGCCCTGGCAGACAAGGCAGCGAAGCGACTCCATCAATGCCTTGGCCTTGGCCTCCTGCTTCGGATCAGGAAGCTGGCTGTAAGCGAGCGGTGCCGGTGGAAGGGAGGAGTCTGCGTGGAGGGGAGTGGCAATCGTTAGTAACAGAGCCCCAATTGCCAAACACAAGCTGTCATGCCAGCGAAGGCTGGCATCCATGTCTCTCCTCTTTCGAGATGCCATCGCCTGAGCCAACAGACATAGGCCCCAGCCTTCGCTGGGGCGACGGTTGAGAAAGTTTCTCATCCCGCCTTCTCCAGCTCGGCGAGGATTTCGGGAATATCCTCGGGGCGGATGTCGCCGATATGCTGGTGGCGGATGATGCCCTTGCCGTCGATCACGAAGGTTTCGGGCACGCCGGAGGAACCGATGGCAATCTGGACGCTGCTCGTGGGATCGCTGCCGATCCGCTGATAGGGATTACCGTACCGCCTGAGGAAATCGGCGATGTCCTCGGGACGATCACGGATCGCGACCGCCTCGATCTGCACGCCAGCCTGGGCAAGTTGCATCAGCTGTGGCGCCTCCGCCGCGCAAGGCACGCACCAGCTGGCGAAGACATTGAGCAATCGTGGCTTGCCGTCGCGGAAATCGGCGGTGGCGAGGCCGGGCTGGGTCGGCACGCCGCGCGCGAGCTTGAATTCGGGCAAAGGATTGCCGACCATCTGCGAGCGGATGACCTTGCCCTCAGGCTTGATCAGCCCGGTTGCGAAGATGGCCAGGAACGCGACGAAAATCGCCAGCGGCGCCCACAGGATCAGCCGCTTCATGCCCACGCCTCTCGCAGGGCGGCCTTACGCTCGCGGCGGAGACGGCCGATCAGCGCCAGCGCACCACCAAGGGCGATCATCGCGCCGCCCGCCCAGATCAAGGTGACGAACGGCTTCCACCACAGGCGAAGCTGCCAGCGCCCCTGCTCATCCGACTTGCCGAGCACGACATAAAGCTGGCCGTCGAGCGCGGTGCGGATCGCGGCCTCGTTGGTCTCGGTCGGCGGCGCCCAGAAGGCGCGAGCCTCCGGCTTGAGTTCGAAGGAGGTATCGCCGCGCATGGCGGTGAGCGTGCCTTCGATCGCGGTCCAGTTGGGGCCAGCGACCGGCGTGACGGCATCGAAGCGGACGCTGTAAGGCCCGACCTGCTCGGTCTCGCCGATGCGGGCGGCCACAAGCCGTTCCCTAGTGAAGGCGCTTTCAGACGCCATGCCGGCGACGCTCACAGCAATCCCGAGATGCGAGATCACCATCCCCCAGATGAACAGGGGCGTGCGGCGCAGGTTGCGCTTCCAGAGCGGCGCGATGCTGGCGGCGGCGACGCCAGCGGCGAACACCAGCCCGAGCAGCGGCAGGATGCTGATATCGGGGGCAAGCAGCACAACCGCCAGCAGCGCCAGCGAAGCCAGCAGGCACGGCAAGGCGATGCGTCCCGCAAGGTTGCGCAGCTCGTCGCGACGCCAGCGGAGTAGCGGGCCGATCACCATCACCACCATCAGGATCAGCGCCAGCGGGCCCGCGGCGGCATTGAAGTATGGCGGGCCGACCGAGAGCTTCTCGCCGGTGAGGCTTTCCGCCGCGAGCGGATAGAGCGTGCCGACCAGTACGATACCAAGGATCGCGGTGAGCAGCAGGTTGTTGATCACGAGCGCGCCCTCGCGGCTGACCGGATCAAAGCGCGAGCCCTCGCGCACCGTGCCGACGCGAGCGGCGAACAAGGCCAGCGCGCCGCCGATATAGAGCGCGAGCAGGACGAGGATGAAGCCACCCCGGCGCGGATCAACCGCGAAAGCGTGGACGCTCGTCAGGATGCCCGACCGGACGAGAAAAGTGCCGACCATCGACATCGAGAAGGCAACCACCGCCAGCATCACCGTCCACGCCCGCAGACCATCGCGGGTGGCTAGCACCGTGACGCTGTGAAGTAGTGCGGTCGCCGCGAGCCAGGGCATCAGCGAGGCGTTCTCAACAGGGTCCCAGAACCACCAGCCGCCCCAGCCCAACTCATAATAGGCCCAGTAGCTGCCGGCGGTGATGCCCAGCGTCAGCAATATCCAGGCCCCCAGAACCCATGGCCGCATCGCGCGGGCGAAGGCAGGGCCAACGTCCCGCGTCACCAGGGCACCGACTGCGAAGGAAAAGGCAACCGAGAGGCCGACATAGCCCAGGTAGAGCGTCGGCGGATGAAAGGCGAGGCCGGGATCCTGAAGCAGCGGGTTGAGCCCCTGCCCTTCCGCCGGCGCGGGATCGAGCCGGGCGAAAGGATTGGAGGCGAATAGCAGGAAACCGTAAAAGCCGAGTCCGATCGCTGCCTGCGCGGCCAGTGTCGCGATCAGCGTGCGGTCCTCCAGCCGCCGTTCGAGCAGCGCAACAGCCGCGCCGGCCACAGCGAGGATCGTCACCCACATCAGCATGGAGCCTTCGTGGTTCCCCCAGGTGCCGGCGAACTTGTAGAGCCAGGGTTTGGCCGAATGATCATTGGCGGCGACCAGCGCCACCGACAGATCGACGCGCAGGAACAGCACGATCAGCAGGACGAACGCGAGCACCGTGAGCACCGCCTGCGCCAACGCGATCGGACGCACTGCGGCGAGCATGTCCTCCCGCCCGCCGCGCAGGCCCACGGCGCCCAATACTAGCTGGAGCGCGGCCAGCGCAGCGGAAAGCCACAGCGCGGCGAGACCAGCCTCCGCGATCATTTCTCGAGGCTCTTGCTCTCGTGCATCGCGCCGGCGACCTGTGGCGGCATGTAGCGTTCGTCATGCTTGGCAAGGATGTTGGTGGCAACGAAGGTGCCATCTTGCTCGAACGCGCCTTCGGCGACCACGCCACTATTTTCCTTGAACAGATCGGGGGTGATGCCGGTGAAGCGGACGGCCACGGTGGAGGCGCCATCCGTCACCACGAAGCGGGTCGTCACGCCATCGGGATCATGGACAATCGATTTGTCGGCGACCATGCCGCCGAGCCGCACCGCGCGGCCGGGTTCGACATGCTCGCGCGCGGCATCGCTGGGGGTATAAAAATAGGCGGCCTGGTCCTTGAGCGCGGACATGGCAAGCAGCACCGCGCCGATCATCGCCACGACGGCAAGGAGCAGCAATATCAGCCGCTGATGCTTGGCCTTCACCGATGATCCCTCAGCGCGTCAGCGCGCCGTTCCGCCCGGCGCATCCATATGTAACTCCACACAGTTACGCCGATCGTGCCGGACACGGTCACCACATAGGCGGCGATGATGAAGGCCCAGTGGTTCATCGATAATTCTCCGTTCGGTTCGAGCGCAGTCGCGCCGAACGGAAAAAACAGAAATTACTCGTCACGACGCCGCCATCCTGCGCAGCCGCGCCTCGACCCGGCCATTCGCCAGCATCGCCCGCATGCGCATCAGCACGATCGATGCAAACAGCAAGGTGAAGCCAAGCATTGCGATCGGCAATGGCCAGAGCAGCGAGCTGTCGATGGTCGTGCCGGTCAGCCCGATCGACTGGCCCTGGTGCAGCGTGTTCCACCACACCACCGAATAATGGATGATCGGCAGGTTGATCGCGCCGACAACGCCATAGATCGCCGCGATCCGTGCGCCCGAGGGCCGGTCCGCAACTGCGGCGGCCAGCGCAGAATAGCCGATGTAGAGGAACAGCAGGATCAGCATCGACGTCAGGCGCCCGTCCCATTCCCACCAGGTTCCCCAGGTTGGTCGCCCCCAGAGTGAACCGCTGATCAGGCAGATCGCGGTGAACAGGCCACCCGGAAGCGCGATCGCGCGGGCGGCGACGGCAGCGAGCGGGTGTCGCCAGATCAGCTGCATCACACTCGCCGCCGCGATCCCGCTCCAGCCGGCCATGCCGAGCCAGGCGGCGGGCACGTGGACATACATCATCCGCACGCTCTGCCCCTGCAGATAATCAGGCGGCGTCAAAGCCAGGCCGCTCACCAGTGCGAACGCGATCAACGTGGCGCCAGTCCACCCAAACCAGGGCGTGAGCGGACGGGCGAGCTTCAGGAAGCGCGCGGGATTGGCGAAGGCGTGCATGTTTGCCGCCGCTCTATCCGATCCCCTGCCAGCTTGGAAGGCGGTTCGATAGATGGTCTCGCCAAACCGGACTTGCCTGCCTATGGCCAAGCTCATGTTGCGCCGCACACACAACCGGCAATCGCATGATCACGTCAGCCTCGCCATTCTCGCACGGATCGGGGCGGGACTATCCATGGCGATCATGAGCGCATTTGCGAAAGCGGCGGGTGCGGCCGGAGCAGAACCCGGCGAGATACTCTTTTTCCGTAGCGCCCTTGCGCTGCCCGTGATCCTGTTATGGGTAGTAATCGGCCCGGGCCTGGCGGCGCTTCGCACCTCCCGTCCGAAGGCACACCTTTCCCGCGCCGCGATTGGGCTCTGCTCGATGACGGTGATGTTTTACGCGCTCAGCCTGCTTCCGCTGGCGGAGGCGATCACGATCTTCTTCATCGCGCCGCTGACGGCGACATGCCTCGCGGCGCTGCTTCTTGGCGACAGGGTCGGCATCCATCGCTGGCTGGCAATCGGCATGGGGTTCGTGGGCGTCATCATCGTTACGCAGCCGGGGGCGAGCACCAGCCACGTTCCTCTTTTCGGCATCGCCATGGCGGTCCTTGGAGCGTTGCTGATGTCGGGAGTGACGATCACGTTGCGTCAGCTCGGCACTACCGAGAATGAGGCAGCCACGGTCTTCTGGTTTACAGTAACCGGCACTTTCGTGATGGGCTGCGTCTACCCGCTTTTCTATCATCCGCACGCGCCGACGACGTGGTTGCTGCTCGCGGGCGTGGGAGCGAGCGGCGCGGTCATTCAGATTACGTCAACGGTTTCGCTGAGATTGGCGCCGGTTTCCCTGACCGCCCCATTCGATTACCTTCAGCTGTTCTGGGCGACGCTGATCGGTTGGCTGATCTGGGCGGAGCTGCCTGCATTCAGCACGATGATCGGCGGGGTGCTGATCGCCGGCGCCGGGCTTTACACCTTCTATCGCGAACGCCTGCACCGACAAACCATCGCCGAGGAGGCGACACCGCTCAACTGACGAAAATGGGGCGACCGACGGGGATTGAACCCGCAACCTCTGGTACCACAAACCAGCGCTCTAACCAATTGAGCTACGGTCGCCACAAGCGTGGGCTCGCGCGGAGGATGCGCACATAGGGGCGCGGGACCGTCATCGTCAAGCAGACCCGTCCCTGATTTTCCGGACAGGCGCGATTAATGGTTCCAATGCGGCTGGGTTTGCGGTTATCGACGAGGCGAGAGTATTTCGAGATGTTATCCCAGCGAACCCGTTACGCGATCCGCGCCCTCCAACACCTTGCTGACCGGCATGGCAAGGGGCCGGTCCAGCTCACCGAAATCTCCGAGGCGCAGAACATCCCAGCCAAGTTCCTGACCGTGATCCTCTCCGAGATGAAACGCGCGGGGCTGGTAGAGACGCTGCGCGGCAAAGAAGGCGGGTACTGGCTCGCCAAGCCGCCGACCGAGATCACTTACGGCAATATCGTGAGGCTCACGCGCGGATCACTGGCGCTGGTACCCTGCGCGAGCCGGCTGGCCTATGAGAAATGCAAGAACTGCATCGACGAGCGCATTTGCCGGCTGCACCGGGTGATGCTGGCAGTCCGTGACGAAACCGCGAACATCCTCGACCAGGTGACGCTTGCCGACCAAGCGGGCGAGATGCTTGAAAGCGTCGCCTGAACTCAGCGGCGTATCAGGGTCAGCGCGATCAGGCTGAGCCCGCAGGCGAGCGACAGATACAGCCCGACCAGTGGCAGGCCACCGCCTTCAGCCAGTGCCTGCGCGATGACCGGTGTCAGCCCGCCACCAAGAATGCCGCCGACATTGAACGCCATCGACGCACCCGTATAGCGCACGCGCGCCGGAAAAAGGCCGGGCAACCATGCCCCGAGCGGGCCATAGACAAAGCCCATCACGGCGAGCCCGAAGGCCAGGAACAGGCCGATCGCCAGTAGCGAGCCGGCCTGCATCAGCGGCGCGAGCAGCAGGCCCGCGGCAATGCCCGCAACGCAGCCGCCGATCAGCACGCGGCGCGGATCGAGCAGGTCCGAAAGCCAGCCTGCAGCGACAATGCCCGCCGCCATGAACAGGATCGCGATGAGCTGGACGCTGAGGAATTCAATCCGGTCGTAGCCCAGCGTGGTAGTGCCGTAGCCAAGCGCGAAGGCAGTGCTGATGTAGTAGACTGCAAAGCAGGCGATCACTCCGATCGTGCCGGCGACCAGCGCGCCCGGATGCTGTTCGACCACCTCGCCCAGCGGTACCGGCGGCGGCGGTGCCTCTGCAAGGGCGGCGGCGAAGTCAGGCGTTTCGGTAAGCTTGAGCCGCACCCACAACCCCAGCCCCACCAGAATGACGCTGGCCAGGAACGGCAGACGCCAGCCCCAATCCATGAACTGCTCGGGCGTCAGGCAAAGGCCAAGGATCAGGAAGAAGCCGTTGGCGGCGATGAAGCCGACCGGCGCGCCAAGCTGCGGGAACATGCCGAAGCGGCCGCGCCAGCCGGGCGGCGCATTCTCCACCGCCAGCAGCGCCGCCCCGCCCCACTCGCCACCGAGCCCGAAGCCCTGGCCGAACCGCAGCAGGCACAGCAAGGCAGGCGCAAACCAGCCCGCAACGGCGAAGGTCGGCAGGAAGGCGATCGCGACGGTGGAGCCGCCCATCAGCATCAACGAAGCGACGAGCGTCGACTTCCGGCCGATCCGGTCGCCGAAATGACCGAACACTGCCGCGCCGACCGGGCGGGCGAAAAAAGCCACCGCAAAGCTCGCATAAGCGGAGAGAAGCTGCATCGACTTCGATTCAGCGGGAAAGAAGAGTGGCCCGAACACCAGCGAGGCGGCGGTCGCATAAATATAGAAATCGTAGAATTCAACGGCCGTGCCGGCGAGGCTGGCAGCGAGTACGCGACGATGATCGTTCAGCTTATGAATAGCCGCCTCTCGATAGGACGGAATGCGCAACGAAGGCAGATTTATATCAAGGGGATCAGCTGAGGAGCGCGGCCCTTCGCTTCGCAGCGGGGTTCTATTTCAGCCCATCTTCCAGACAGGCTGAAATAGAGGTGGTGGGCGCGGCAAGGATTGAACTTGCGACCCCTGCGGTGTGAACACAGTGCTCTACCACTGAGCTACGCGCCCACGCTCCAGGACCGGAAAGAACGGCCCGGAAAATGCGCAAGGCCGGCCCACCAGGTGAGCCGGCCCTGACACAGGATCAGTTGACGGCGTCCTTGAGCGCCTTGCCCGCCTTGAACTTCGGCTGTGACGAAGCCTTGATCTTCATCGGTTCGCCGGTGCGGGGGTTACGCCCGGTCGATGCCTTGCGCTTGCTGACCGAGAAGGTGCCGAAGCCGACGAGACGGACTTCATCACCCTTCTTCAATGCGCCGCTGACGGCATCGAAAACGGCCTCAACGGCCTTGCCAGCGTCGCCCTTGCCAAGGCCCGTCGCGTCAGCGACCGAACCGATCAGCTCTTGTTTGTTCATGCCTCTCGAACCCCCTTGCAAAGGTGAATTGTTTGGAATCGCGGCTTACGCCGGTGCGCCATCTAAAAACCGCCTTTCGGCGTGAGTCAAAAGGAAAGCGTCGGAAAGCGGAATTTTACCGGAAATTGCCCGTATTTGCTCGGTTTTCAGGCAGATCAGTGCCGGATCGACGGCTCTCCCACCTCACCCTGGGCTACACCAAGGGCCGGACTCGGCTGGAGCGCGAGTTCATCGGACTCGGTCCAGTCGATAGGCGTGGTCGGCCGACTCAGGGCCAGTTCCAGCACCTCGTCGACGTGACGAACCGGCACGATCTTGAGACCTTCACGGATATTGGCCGGAATCTCAACCAGATCCTTCTCATTCTCCTGCGGGATCAGCACGGTTGTTATGCCGCCCCGCATCGCCGCGAGCAGCTTTTCCTTGAGCCCGCCGATTGGAAGCACCCGGCCCCGCAGCGTCACCTCACCGGTCATCGCGAAATCGCGGCGAACCGGAATTCCGGTCAGCGTTGAAATGATCGAAAGCACAATGCCGATGCCGGCGGACGGGCCATCCTTGGGGACGGCTCCCTCGGGCAAGTGGATGTGGATATCCTTGCGGCCGAACAGGCTCGGCTTGATGCCATAGGTCGGCGCACGCGACTTCACGAAGGAGAAGGCCGCTTGAACGGATTCCTTCATCACATCACCGAGCTTGCCGGTCGTCGCGATCTGACCCTTGCCGGGAACGGTGACCGCCTCAATCGTCAGCAGTTCGCCGCCCACCTCGGTCCAGGCAAGACCGGTAACGGCCCCGACCTGATCCTCTTCCTCGCCGACGCCGAAGCGGAATTTCCGCACGCCAGCGAAATCGGACAGGTTGTTGGCGTCGATCACCACGGCCTCGGCTTTTTTCTCGAGAATGCGGCGCAGGCCCTTGCGGGCGAGCTTGGCGATTTCTCGCTCAAGTGTGCGGACGCCTGCCTCGCGGGTATAGTAGCGAATCAGGTCACGCAGTCCCGCGTCGGTGAGGGTGAACTCGCCCTCCTTCAGCCCATGTGCTTCAATTTGCTTCGTCACGAGATGGCGCTTGGCGATCTCCACTTTCTCGTCTTCGGTGTAGCCTTCGAGCCGGATGATCTCCATGCGATCGAGTAACGGCTGTGGCAGGTTCAGCGAATTGGCCGTGGTGACGAACATCACGTCAGACAGATCGTAATCGACCTCCAGATAATGATCCTGAAACTTATTGTTCTGTTCCGGGTCGAGCACCTCCAGCAACGCCGAAGCCGGATCGCCCCGAAAATCCTGCCCAAGCTTGTCGATCTCGTCGAGCAGGAACAGCGGGTTAGAAGTGCCGGCCCTTTTGAGATTCGACACGATCTTGCCAGGCAGCGAGCCAATATAGGTGCGGCGGTGGCCGCGGATCTCGGCCTCGTCACGCACACCGCCCAGCGATTGGCGCACGAACTCGCGGCCCGTCGCACGCGCGATCGAGCGGCCGAGGGACGTTTTGCCGACGCCCGGCGGGCCGACAAGGCACAGGATCGGCCCTTTGAGCTTGTTGGTCCGCGCCTGCACCGCGAGATACTCGATGATGCGCTCCTTGACCTTCTCAAGACCGAAATGGTCTTCGTCAAGAATGCGCTCGGCCTCGGGAATGTCGCGCTTGAGCTTGGACTTCTTGCCCCAGGGCAGCCCCAGCAGCACATCGAGATAGTTGCGCACAACCGTGGCCTCGGCCGACATGGGGGCCATCGTCTTGAGCTTCTTCAGTTCGGCGGTTGCCTTGGCGCTGGCTTCCTTGCTGAGCTTGAGCTTCGCAATCTTGGCGGTGAGCTCCGCGATCTCATCGCCGCCTTCCTCGGCCTCGGCGTTGCCCAGTTCGCGCTGAATCGCCTTCAGCTGCTCGTTGAGATAATATTCCCGCTGAGTCTTTTCCATCTGGCGCTTGACCCGGCTGCGGATCTTCTTTTCGACCTGGAGCACGCCCAGCTCGCCTTCCATGAAGGCGAACGCCATCTCGAGCCGCCGCGCCGGATTGAGTTCAACCAGCAGCGCCTGTTTGTCCGAAACCTTGATGCTGATATTGGCCGCGGCCGCATCGGCAAGCCGTGACGGCTCCTCGATCTGGGCGATCTGGACCGCGGTGTCGGCCGACATCTTCTTGTTCAGACGCGCATAATTTTCGAACTGCTCGACGACGGAGCGCATCAGCGCGGTGGCTTCCTTGTCGTCAGTTCCGGAGACGTCATCAATCTCCTCGACGGTCGCGGCAAGGTGGGAACCACCATCATCGAGCTGCTCCAGTCGGGCACGCCGCTGTCCTTCGACCAGCACACGCACGGTGCCGTCAGGCAGCTTGAGAAGCTGGAGAACCGTGGCGACCACACCGACATCATAAAGCGCGTCACGATCCGGATCGTCATTGGCCGGATCAAGCTGAGCGACGAGGAAGATCGACTTATCCGCAGTCATCGCGCTTTCCAGCGCCGCGACCGATTTATCGCGGCCGACAAACAGCGGCACGATCATGTGCGGAAAGACGACGATGTCGCGCAACGGCAATACAGGCAGGGTCAGGCTCATGAACACTCCAAGCAGCAGTACCCGAGATGCACTGCGCCTCCCGTATATGGTACGCTACTCAGCTCATATCAATGCAGCAATCGGCAACTGGCGGCGGGTCTGGACAATCGCACTGCAATCTACTAATAAATGACCAGTCACTTATTTATGGACTGAGCCATGGCGACGCCGAAGTGGAAGCGAAGGAAGGAAGCGAGACCTGCCGAGATCGTTGCCGCAGCGCTCGCCATATTTGCCGAGAAGGGCTTTGCCGCCGCACGCACCGAGGACATTGCCGTGCGCGCCGGCATATCGAAAGGCGCTCTCTATCTCTATTTTCCAACCAAGGAGGATCTGTTCCGCGCGGTGGTGAAGGATGCGGTGGTTCCCAATGTGGAAGCACTGCGGGCCAATATCGAAGCAAGCGCCCTGCCCTTTGCAGATATGCTCCATATGTTCCTGCCACGATTTGCCGAAATGGTCGTCCAAACCCGCTTGGGCGCGGTGGCCAAAATGGTGGTCGGCGAATCCGGCAATTTCCCCGAGCTTGCTCGTGTCTGGTATGACAATGTGATCAATCCCGCGATCGCGATGGTCGGCGGCCTAATCGAGCGAGCGCAACAGCTTGGCCAGGTCCGTCCCGGCGATCCGAGGGCGCACGCCTTTTCGATCATGGGGCCAATGCTGATGGGCGTGATCTGGCGCGAGACCTTCACGCCGATCGGCGGCGATGAGGTCGACCTTCCGATGCTCGCCCGCCAGCATGTGGAAACCGTGCTCAACGGCATGCTCGTCACAGGAGAGACGCAATGAAGCGGCCGCCCCGGATCGTTTTCGTGCTGATCGGCATCGCCACGCTCCTGCTGGCCTGGCTGCTGATCGCACCGCATTTCCGGCCCGCGCATACGCTTTCGGGTTATATCGAGGGCGAGACGCTGTACCTGGCCTCACCGATCGCCGGCGTCGTCACGAACATCACCGTGCAACGGGGCCAGCGCGTCAGTGGGCATGGCAAGCCGTTGTTCGTGATCAAGCCCGATCAGCAAGTAGCCCAGAATGCGCGGGCGGCGGCGGAGCTGGCAGCTGCGCTCGCGCAGGCGGAAGACGCTCGCAAGGGTCAGCGCCCTGTGGAATTGGGCGTGTTCCAGGCTGAACAGTCGGCCGCCGAGGCGCAGGCGCGTGTTGCAAGAGCGACGCTCAATCGGATCGAACCACTCGCTGCGAAAGGCTTCGCTTCCAAGGCCGCGCTTGATGATGCCCGCGCCTCTTACGACAATGCCGTTGCCCAGGTGCGGGCAGCCGCCCGACGCCTTGACGCCGCTCGCCTCGGCGCACGATACGACCAGATCCGCGCCGCTGATGCGCGAGTGGCACAGGCGCGTGCCGTGCTGGCGGAGACAAGCGCGAAGCTGGAGGATCTGGCGCCGGTCGCGCCTTCCCCCGGCCGGGTCGAGGACACATTCTACCAGCATGGCGAATGGGCGGCAGCCAATCAGCCGGTGGTCGCGCTCATTCCCGACGATCGCATCTTCGTGCGCTTCTTCGTGCCCGAGAGGGAGATTGCGCTCTATCGCACGGGCACGCGTATCCGTTTCGCCTGCGATGGGTGCGCCTCCGGCCTGGGCGCCACAATCTCCTTCGTAAGTCCGCGCCCGGAATTCACCCCGCCGGTGATCTACAGCCGCGAGTCCCGTGACCGGCTGGTGTTCATGGTCGAAGCGCGGCCGGATAAACCGCGATCTTTGTTGCCGGGGCTGCCAGTCGACGTCGAGCCGCTGCAATGAGCTTCGCGATCGATGTCAGCGGCCTCAACAAGAGCTTCGGCGATCTTCATGTCGTCAAGGACCTGTCGATCCAGGTCACGGAGGGCCGGATCACCGGGTTCCTTGGACCCAACGGATCTGGCAAGACCACCACATTGCGCATGCTTTGTGGCCTGCTCACCCCGGATTCCGGCCATGGCACGGCGCTCGGCCTCGATATCGTCCGCGATGCGGCCGAGGTGAAACGCCAGACCGGCTACATGACCCAGCGCTTCTCGCTCTACGAAGACCTGACGATCGAGGAAAATCTACAGTTCAGCGCGCGCATCCACAGCCTCGATCGACGGAACCATCGCGTCCGCGAGGCGCTCGACAAGCTCGGCCTCACCCAGCGCAAGCATCAGCTTGCCGGCAAGCTTTCGGGCGGCTGGAAACAACGTCTCGCGCTCGCGGCGGCGACGCTCCACGAACCACGCCTGCTGCTGCTCGATGAGCCCACCGCCGGGGTCGACCCGCAGGCGCGCCGCTCTTTCTGGGACGCGATTCACGGTCTTGCCGCGGAGGGGCTGACCGTAATGGTTTCAACACATTACATGGACGAGGCAGAGAGGTGCCATGACATCGCCTACATTGCCTATGGCAGGCTGATGGCGCGGGGCACCGCCGAAGAGGTGATCGCCGACGCACATCTTTTCACCTGGCAGGGCGAGGGTGCTGGCGTGGACCGGCTGGGCCCGGAGCTGCTCAGGCAGCGTGGCGTGGAAATGGCGGCGCCGTTCGGGCTTACGCTGCATGTCAGCGGGACGGACGAAGCCGCGCTTGAGGCCGCACTGGTCCCCTACCGGCGGGAACCGTTCCGCTGGACCCAGACCGAACCCAGCCTCGAGGATGTGTTCATCCATCTGATGGCCAAGGCCGAGGACAATGTCCAATGAACGGCTTTTCGCTCGATCGGGTGATGGCCGTGCTGGTCAAGGAATTTATCCAGCTCACGCGTGACCGGCTCACCTATGCAATGCTGCTGGGGGTGCCGGTGGTACAGCTCCTGCTGTTCGGCTATGCGATCAACAATGATCCGCATCATCTGCCGACGGCAGTGTTGGTGCAGGAGAACAGCCCTTTGGCGCGTTCAACGCTCGCCGCGATCCATAACTCCGGCTATTTCGACATCAGCTATCAGGTGCGTTCACCCGCCGAGCTCGGCCGGCTGGTGGAACGCGGGCAGGTTCAGTTCGCGATCACCATTCCGGGCGACTTCACCCGCCGTGTCGTGCGAGGCGACAAGGCACAAATCCTGATTGAGGCGGATGCGACCGATCCGGCGGCCACCGGCGGCGCTGTGGCGGCGCTGGCGGCGCTGCCGTCCGAGGCGCTGCGCCATGATCTGCACGGCGCGATCGCGGGACGGGGCGACGCCAAGCCGCCCTTCGAAGTCGTGATCCATCGCCGCTACAATCCCGACAATATCAGCGCCTATAACATCGTGCCTGGCTTGCTGGGCGTCGTGCTTTCGTTGACGCTGGTGATGATGACCTCGCTCGGCGTGACCCGCGAGCAGGAACGCGGCACGATGGAAAGCCTGCTGTCGACACCAGTGCAGCCGATCGAGGTGATGGTCGGCAAGCTCGCGCCCTATGTCGTCGTCGGCCTGATCCAGACCGTGCTGATCCTCGTGCTGGCGCGGGTGCTTTTCTCAGTGCCGATGATGGGCGGCTGGATCGGGCTTTCGATCGGCGTGATCCTGTTCATCGTCGGGTCGCTGGCGCTCGGCTTCCTGATCTCGACGATCGCGCACACGCAGCTTCAGGCGATGCAGCTTTCCTTCTTTTACATGCTGCCTTCGATCCTCTTGTCGGGCTTCATGTTCCCCTTTCGAGGGATGCCGGAATGGACGCAGTGGATCGGAACGATGATCCCGGTCACCCATTTCCTGCGTGTGGTGCGCGGCGCATTACTAAAGGGGCAGACGCTGGCCGATATGGCACCGAGCCTGCTGGCGTTGGCGATCTTCGTGTGCGCGATCATCGCGCTGGCGTTGGCACGATACAGGACGACTTTGGATTGACAGGAGAACCGTTCGTTCTGAGGAGCCATTGAGCGAAGTCGAGATGGCGTCTCGAAGAACCCTTCGATACGGGTCTTCGCCATGCTCAGCCCCTACTCAGGGCGAACGGTGGTACGGACGCTTACTCCTCGTCCTTCAGCGGACGCATCGCGTAAATCACCAAGCCGATGTTGAAGGCGCCGAGTAGCCAGATCGATAAGCTCGAGATCAAGTTCAACATACGCCGATCCTTACATCAAGCGGCGTCGCCGGTCTTTTCCTTGAGCTTCTTGGAAAAGACCCGAACCGGTTCCTTGCGGCCCTCGACCACATCCTTGTCGATCATGATCTCGTCGACCCCGTCCATTGACGGCAGGTCGAACATCGTGTCGAGCAATATGCCTTCGAGGATAGAGCGCAGGCCCCGCGCGCCGGTCTTGCGGTCGATCGCCTTGCGCGCGATCGCGACCAGCGCCTCATCCGTGAAGCCGAGCTTGACGCCCTCCATGTCGAACAATTTCTGATACTGTTTGACCAGTGCGTTCTTCGGCTCCGTCAGGATCGTGACCAGCGCCGCTTCGTCGAGATCCATCAGCGTCGCAATCACCGGCAGACGGCCGACGAACTCAGGGATCAGGCCGAACTTGAGCAGATCCTCCGGCTCGCATTGCTGGAGCACTTCGCCCGTGCGGCGCTCTTCCGGCGAAGCGACATAGGCCCCGAAGCCGATCGACTTGCCTTGCAGGCGATCCGCGATGATCCGCTCCAGCCCCGCGAAGGCGCCGCCGCAGATGAACAGGATGTTGGTGGTGTCGACCTGCAGGAATTCCTGCTGCGGATGCTTGCGTCCACCCTGCGGCGGAACACTGGCGGTAGTGCCTTCCATCAGCTTGAGCAGGGCCTGCTGCACACCCTCCCCCGACACGTCGCGGGTGATCGACGGATTGTCCGCCTTGCGGCTGATCTTGTCGATCTCGTCGATATAGACGATGCCGCGCTGTGCCCGCTCGACGTTGTAGTCGGAAGCCTGAAGGAGCTTGAGGATGATGTTCTCGACATCCTCACCGACATAGCCCGCTTCCGTGAGCGTGGTCGCATCGGCCATCGTGAACGGCACGTCGAGAATGCGCGCAAGCGTCTGGGCCAGCAGGGTCTTGCCGCAGCCGGTCGGCCCGACAAGCAGGATGTTCGACTTTGCCAGTTCGACATCGGCGCCCTTAGCACCATGGTTGAGCCGCTTGTAATGGTTGTGCACGGCGACCGAGAGCACGCGCTTGGCCTTGCTCTGGCCGATCACATAATCGTCGAGGACGTTGCAGATCTCCTGCGGGGTCGGCACCCCGCCGTCCTTCTTGCTGACCAGCGCCGACTTGGTTTCCTCGCGGATGATGTCATTACACAGCTCGACGCATTCATCGCAGATGAACACCGTAGGCCCGGCGATGAGCTTCCTCACCTCGTGCTGCGATTTGCCGCAAAAGGAGCAGTAGAGGGTGCTCTTGGAATCGCCGCCGCTCAACTTCGTCATGTACTCATCCTTTGGCCGCCCACGCGGCCCAAACCGAATCCCGGCATCCTAAACCCCGCCGGGCGGTTGCTGCAATGCCGTTTACCGCAATTGCCCTTCCAAAGCGTTCACGCCGCCGCGGCTGCTTCCTCGGTAGGCATCGGCCGCTTGTCGAACACCTCGTCGATCAAGCCGAAGGTCTTTGCCTCTTCCGCGGACAGGAATTTATCGCGCTCCATCGCATTTTCGATCACGTCGAGCGGCTGGCCGGTATATTTGGCGTACAGCTCGTTCATCCGATGCCGGATGCGCAGGATCTCCTTGGCCTGGATCTCGATGTCGGTCGCCTGGCCCTGTGCGCCGCCCGAAGGCTGGTGAATCATGATGCGGGCATTGGTGAGCGCCACGCGCATTCCCGGCTCGCCGGCCGAGAGCAGGAAACTGCCCATCGACGCCGCCTGGCCGATGCACACCGTGCCGACGCGGGGACGGATATATTGCATGGTATCATGGATCGCCATGCCCGCCGTCACCACCCCGCCCGGCGAGTTGATGTACATGTAGATGTCCTTCTTCGGATTTTCCGATTCAAGGAACAGCAGCTGCGCGGTGATCAGCGAGGCCATGTGGTCTTCGACCTGCCCGGTCACGAAGATGATCCGTTCGCGAAGCAGACGGGAATAAATGTCGAAACTGCGTTCGCCCCGGTTGGATTGCTCGATGACAATCGGCACGAGACCGTCGGTAATAGGATTGTGCATTGCTAGACTCAGGCCCTGCTGATGGTGGTGAAGGCTACATCGGCCTTTCGGAAGCGCTATTCAAGGGGGCGGCATCCCGGCGCCGGCAGCGCGAGATAGGCGAGCCGCCTCACCTCCCGCCTGCCGCG
>Ga0065707_10082079_pt1 | contig 22531 bp, 22 predicted proteins | sample SwiRhicommuniRL3_FD_59094 | JGI IMG/M metagenome (GOLD analysis project Ga0065707, IMG submission 59094) | Switchgrass rhizosphere bacterial communities from Rose Lake, Michigan, USA - RL3 v2 (version 2) | ecosystem: Host-associated > Plants > Roots > Rhizosphere > Soil | place: East Lansing...
GCCGTGGCGATCGACGCCAACAAAGGCCGGGAGCATATAGTTACCCCCGGACATGTCTTCCCGCTTGTTGCGCGCGACGGCGGCGTGCTGGTGCGCGCGGGGCATACCGAAGCCTCCATCGACATAGCCCGTCTGGCTGGCCTGACGCCCGCCGGCATCATCTGCGAGATCATGCATGTTGATGGCACGATGGCGCGGTTGCCTGAGCTGCTCCGGTTTGCGGCGAAACACGGGCTCAAGATTGGCACCATACGTGACCTGATCGCCTATCGACTTCGCTTTGACCACCTCGTCGAGACGATCGCCCAATCGCGGTTCAAATCAGACTCGGGCGATGAGTGGGAGATGTTCGTCTATCGCAACAAGATCGACGGCACGCGGGGCTATGCTTTACAGTTGGGTAAAGTCGAACCGGGAACGCCAACACTGGTCCGTGTCCATGTGGCTTCCGCATTCTACGATATGCTCAGTGTTCCAGGTCCACGGCGCGGGTTGATCCCTCGCGCGATGCAGCGCATCGTGGACCATGGATCGGGAGTCATTCTGGTGCTGCTGCCGTCCCCCGACGTCAGCATAAACGCAGGACCGGATGGCAAACCAAACGACGAACGCAGTTTCGGGATCGGGGCCCAGATGCTTGCCGACCTTGGCATCCACGACATGATCCTGCTGCGAAACAGTTCGCGGCATCCGATCACCGGGGTAGGCGGATACGGGCTCGAGATCGTCGGGGAGATGCTGCTGAACGAAAGTTGATCAGGCGGCGGTGTAGGCGGTCTTTGCTGTCGTGTAGAGCTCTATCGCATGGCGACCCTGCTCGTGGGGACCGTAGCTTGACTGTTTGCGGCCCCCGAAGGGCACATGGAAATCGACCGAACCGACGCATGATCCCGCCGTCGCGCCACTCGGCCCTTGCCGCTGCCGCGATGCTGCACCGACCTGCACCTGACTTGCGCGGGAATACTCACCGATGACATCGTCCAGATCGGAAGGGTTAAGGTTGACGCTTACCCCGTCCCCGGTGACCCATTCCCCGCCGATCCAGTTACGATATTCGGTCATGGCACGTGTCTCTGTCGAACCTCGGTGTCCGGCTTCGACGGCAATCTTGTCAGCGCCCCGTAAACACCGGTTTGCGCTTCTCGACGAAAGCCTGCAGCGCCTCGCGGTGGTCGGTGGTCGCATGAGCCAGGGGCTGCATCGCGGCCGAAAAGTCGAGCACGCGCTCCAGGCCAATGTCCTGGGCGCTGGTGAACAGACGCTTTGTCATTCGGACGGCTTGCGGCGGATTGAGCGCAATACGCTGCGCAATGCCGCGGGCTTTTTCGAGCAGTTCGGCATCGTCCACCACGTGCGAAACAAGGCCCCAGGAAAGCGCAGTTTCCGCGTTGATGGTGTCGCCGGTGAAGGCCATTTCCCGCGCGCGCGATTGGCCGATGGCCCGCGGCAACAGCCAGGCGCCGCCGTCGCCGGGAACCAGGCCGACCTTGACGAAACTTTCGGCGAAGTTGGCGCTACGAGCAGCGATGCGTATGTCACACATGCAAGCGACATCACAGCCTGCGCCGATCGCCGGACCATTGACCGCGGCAATGATCGGTACCTCAAGCCGTTCAAACGCCAATGGCACGCGCTGGATTCCTTCGACATACCAAAGGCGGTTGTCAGCCGGCGCGGCATCGGCGTTGCCGCCCGGCTCTGCCATCGACTTGAGATTGCCGCCCGAGGAGAAGGCCGAGCCGGCGCCCGTCAGGATTGCCGCACGCACGCTCTTGTCCGCATTCATGCGGTGGATCGAATCGATCAGGCCTTCAACGATATCCGGTTCAGACACCGGGTTGCGCAATTCCGGCATGTTCATCGTCAGGGTAACGATGGGACCTTCCTGCTCATACAAGACCGCGTTGCTCATGAGATTTCTCCGGTTAAATGCCAGCGACAGGGTCGTCGATTGCCACGCAATCCGGGTATTTGAGCGCACCCGGCCTGTCCATCGCCGTGACCGGCACAATCCTGTACGTGATTAGGATCGGGCGGATGTGGTTCGGCTTCGAACTCAATGCCATAGTTACTCGGAAATTGTTTGCCGAATCTTCGGTTGGTTAACACATGGAGCCAGCTTGCCGGACCTGAATGCCTTGCTCGATCTTGCGCCTTGCGGAGACAACGTATGGCGATCCGTAACCCCCGATGCCAATGCCGGCGGTGAGGTTTTCGGCGGACAATACCTTGGCCTTTCGGTCAGTGCGGCGATGCGCAGTGCGCCGGGCCGGAGCCCGCACGTGATGAGCGGGTTTTTCCTTCGCGGCGCCCGGGCCTCAGAACCTGTCGATTATCATGTCGAAGCGACACGCGACGGCCGCGCTTTCGCCCATCGGCGCGTGACGGCTGTGCAGGACGGGCAGGAAGTATTTCGTGCCGAAGTCAGCTTTCACGAACCCGAGGCGGATCAGCCAGCCCACGAGGCTACGCCACCCGTCGCCCCTGCCATCGACAACCTCGTATCACATCGGCAATGCGTGCTCGATCGCGCCGATGAGCTCGATCCGCTGGTCGTGCGGCGCGTTGTCAACCGGTTTGCCATCGAAACCTATTTTCCAGACCCGGTCGAGGGCCTCGGCAAGTGCGGGTCGAAGCCGGAAACCCTGGCCTGGCTTCGCCCGGTTCCCCCGCCGGCTCCTGGTGACGCCATCGCCTATTTCGCCACGATCGCCTACCTGACCGATGCCTGCGCCAACTTCGCCTCGCGGATCATGCATGCACCGCAGCTTCACGATGGCGAGCTTTCCTCGGTTTCGCTCAACCATGCAGTATGGTTCCATGCGCCGCCGCAGGAGATCGACCGGATTCTCTACGTGCTCGACAGCCCGTTTGCGGGAGGAGGACTCGGATTCAACCGGGGCACGATGTTCGACGCCCACGGGCGCGTGTTGGCATCTATCACCCAGGAGGCGCTTATTCGCCGCCGGCCGGCATCCAAGGAGCAACCATCACAGACCTGATCACATTCGCAATCGAGCCTAGCCTGCACGATGCTAGAACCGGTATCCGAGAGAGGATTGCGGAATGTCCAGTGAGCCGGTTGCAGCAGTCATAGGAGTAACGGGGACAGTGGGCCGGGCCATTGCGCGCGCCTTGCATGGCGCAGGTTGGCGGGTGGTTGCGGTCAGTCGCAATGAAACCATGCTCGAGGAAGTTGCGCGCGAAATCGGCGAAGGGATTGCGACCGTCGTCGGTTCGGTTGCCGATGACCGTTCCGCGGAACAGGCGGCGGCGGCGGTTCGGGCTGTGGCACCGGTGCTGAATGCGGTCATCACGTCGGTTAACGTGCCGTCGCAATCGCTGCGCGTGCTGGACATGCCGTCCGAGGCTCTGGTTGAGGTGTTCCGCGGCAACGTTGTTTCGCACGCCAGCGCAGCGAAGGCTTTCCTGCCGTTGCTTGCACCCGGCGGGCGCTATGTTGGCCTGGGGGGAGGGATGGCGGATTTCACGTTTCCCGGGGTTGGCGGCGTCTCGATGTGCCAGGCGGCACAGCGCAACCTGTTCCGTTTCCTTGCGCTGGAAAGCGAAGGAAGCGGAAGGTCCGTCGTAGAATTGATGCTCTATTCGCACATTGTCGATCAAGCCGGCGAAGAAGCCGCCGACGCACGAAGCATCCGCGCCGATGAAGTCGGGGCCCATGTCGTGGCAGTACTGGAGCGGCCGGACGATTTCAAAGGGCCTATCCTGGCTCTGAAGTCGCGCAAGCAGGTCGGCCAACCTGAACGTGAACCGTGACAGATTGCAGGGCGACCTAGCGCGCCGCCCCTGCATCATCTCGGGATAACTGGACCAAGTCGGCCAAATTGGGGGAACGAGATTTGTCTACTGGTACCAGCGAATGGAAAACGGGATGGCGCACCGTGGCGAGCGGTACGGTGGGTGTCATCTTCATGGCTGCGGTCACCAGCGTAACCGGCATTGTCATGGCGCCGCTCATGGCGCAGTTTGGCTGGTCGCGTGCCCTGATCACCGCCAACGTGCTGATCAGTTCGACGATGACGTTGCTGCTGGCCCCCGTCGTGGGGCACTTGGTCAGCGCATATGGTGCACGTCGCTGTGCGATGACTGCAATTGCCCTGTCGGCACCGGCGCTCGTCCTGATCGGGTTGAGCGGGGGTAGCCCTTGGACCTGGATCGGCACCTGGATCGTCTTCTCTGTCGTCAACGTTGGGCTGAGCCCCATGGTCTGGTCAAGCGCAGTCGCGGGGCTGTTTGACCGCGCGAGGGGGATTGCGCTGGCCATCACGCTCAGTGGTGCGGGAGTGGCCTTTATCGTGTTTCCGCCTTTCGCTGTGTTGATCCTGGAACATTTCGGTTGGCGCGGTGTCTATTTCGGCCTCGCTATAATGATGGTGGCGATCATGCTGCCGCTGGCCTTCGCCTGGTTTTATGCCCGCGAAGATCTCTCCGCTCGCGAGGGCGTGTCAGCAGGTGATCATGCCGTTGGCAAGCCGGCCGGCTTTGCGCTCAGCCAAGCGTTACGAATGCGGCAATTCTGGCAATTTGCACTGCTCGCCTTTCTCCTTGCCCTGGCCGAGGGCGCAATGCAGATTCATCTTTTCCCCATTCTGCATGAAGGCGGTATTGCTCCTGTAGTGGCGGCCTGGATCGCCTCGTTGATGGGAGTAGCCATGATCGTCGGCAGGCTGTTGGCGGGACTGTTGCTCGACCTGTTGCCTCCTGTGCCTGTGTTCGTCACTTCGATTCTTTTGGTCCTCGCCAGTTGCCTGCTTGCTCGGCAATTCGACGGAAGTGCGGCGCTCGGGGCGGCAATTGCGCTCAGTCTTGGGTTGGGCACTGGCGGTACCACAAACGCCCTTGCCTATCTATCCAGCCGTTACTTCGGACTGGCCGCCTATGCGTCGATCTATGGCTTGCTGATGGGGGCGTTTTCGATCGGGTATGGCATAGCGCCGGTTGTCGCCGGGCACATGCGCGAGGGCGCGCAGAGCTACGCGCCGATATTCAACTGGCTGCTTGCCGCGCTAACCATGTCCACGGTATTGACCTTGGCTCTCGGCAGACCCAAGGCCCTGCCAACCCAAGCCAACTGATGGGGAAGGTTATACCAACGAGTGCAGGTTGGTATTAGTTCATCCATCGGCCGCCATTGACGATCAGCGTCTGGCCGGTGATGTAGCCTGCCTGCTCACTTGCGAAGAATGCCGCGGCATGGGCTACTTCCTCCGGTTCGCCCAGGCGATGCAATGGCGTCTCCTCGATCGCCTGCTCGATGAACGCGGCGGGTAATTGCTCCATGGCGCGGGTGCGGACATAGCCGGGCGCGATCGCGTTCACCGTTACGCCAAATTCGGCGAGTTCGCGAGACAGTGAGCGCGTAAACCCGATGACCCCCGCCTTTGCCGCGGCGTAGGCCGCCGCAGACTTGCTGCCGATATAGGCGGAATCGGATGCGATGTTGACGATCCGGCCAGATCGACGGAGCCGCATTGCCGGCACCACTTCGCGGCAGGCGTCCATGGCAGTGTGCAAGCAAATGCGTACGAGGAAATCGGCGAGGTCCGGACCGGCCTCCCAGAAAGGCGCGGCTTTGTCCCGCGCACTCTGGCCGACGTTGTTGACCAGCACGTCGACCGGGCCGAGCCGATCGGTAACGGCGGCAAAGGCCCGGGAAATGGCCGCGCGGTCAAGCATGTCGGTTTCGATGGGCAAGGACGCGCGCCCCAGCGCCGAGATTTCTGCGCCCAGCGAAGAAAGGCCGTCGCCGTCGATGTCCAGTACCGCGACATCGGCGCCATCGCTTGCGAGCCGCAACGCGATGGCCCGGCCGATGCCACTGGCGGCACCCGTAACCACTGCGACCCCGCCATGGATATGGGTGCCACCGCTCATGATCAGCGCTTGCGGAAGACTGGCTTGCGCTTCTCCGCAAAGGCATGAACCGCCTCGCGATGGTCGGGCAACTGGCTGGAAATGCTTTCCAGCGCAAACCCGGCATCGACCATGCTGGCAAGCCCCTGGCGCAGCGGAATGTTGAGGATCGACTTGGTGAAGCGAATTGCTGTCATCGAACTGTTCAGCAATTTGCCTGCTATCCGCTCGACTTCCGCGTCGAGTTCTTCAGGCGCGACAACCTTGGCGATGAGGCCAATGTCCTTGGCTTCACGGGCCGAAATAAGGTCTCCGGTCAGAAGGAAATACTTCGCAAGCGCCGAGCCAACGCTGTTCGGCCAGAACACACCACCACCGTCGCCGGCGGCTAGGCCGACGCGGACATGCGGGTCGGCAAAGCGCGCTGTTTCGCTCGCCACGATGATGTCCGCACAAAGGGCGATTGTGCAGCCCATGCCGACGGCATCGCCGTTGACCTTGGCGATGATCGGTTTTTCGGTGTCCAGCATCAACTGCATGAAACGCTTGCCATTGCGGTATCCGGCCAGGAAATTTTCGATGCCGTCGAGGTTCTTCTTCATCCCTTCAAGGTCACCGCCGGCTGAAAACGCGCGGCCTTCGCCAGTGACGACGATGATCTCGACCCGCTCATCGCGATCCGCTTCGAAAAAGACGCGGGGAAGGTGATCGTCCATGATCGGCGAGATCGCGTTCATCTGCGTCGGGTTGTTCAGCGTCACGGTCAGGATGCCGCCTGCCAGGTCGAACTTGAATTGTTCCGGGAAAGTCGAGAAGTCCATTATTAATCCTTTCGTCTTCAGATTGCCGGCCCGATGCGGCCGATAAAGATGTCTGTCGCCCTATTGGCCCACGCTTACTGGCCTTTGAATTCTGCTTTGCGCTTGTCCTTGAAGGCGGACGTCCCCTCGCGAAAATCGTCTGAACGGACCATCAATGGTTGCATCGACATCTCGCCGTTCAGCGCCTCCTCAAAGGACTGCGTCTCCGCCGCAGCGAACTGTCGCTTGGTCATGCGCAAGGACAAGGTGGGAGCAATCGCGAGTTCGCTGGCTAACTCCATGGCACGGACATGGACGGCCTCGGATGCCACGACCTCGCTGGCCAGCCCCAACGCAAATGCCTCTTCGCCGGAAACGAAGCGCCCCGAATAGACCAAGGCCTTTGCCCGGATCTGTCCGAGGTTCTGTGACAGCAGGTGGACCGCGCCGCCGTCCGGAGCCAGCCCGATGTGGCGGAATCCAAACTGGAAACGGGCATCTGGCGCGGTAACGACATAGTCGCAGGCAAGGGCCATCGACCAGCCGACCCCGATGCAGACCCCACGCACCGCCGCGATGACTGGAATGTCGACCCTGACAAGGGCGCGGACCATGCGGTGCAGGATCTCTACACGGCCCATTGAATCTGCAATTCCGCCGCCGCCCATCTCGCGAACGTCGGCGCCAGCGCAGAAATCGCTTCCACGGCCGGTGAGAATGACCGCGCGAACCGAGGTATCGTCGTGCGCCTGCTCGAGGATTCGAGGCAGGGCCACGCGCATGGCGCGATCGAGGGCATTCTTCTTGTCAGGCCGGTCAAGCGTGACCGTCGCAACGCCGCCTTCGATCTGGAGCGATACAGACATTCCGCCTCCTTACACCGTTTCCGGCAGGCCCAGGATACACGTCGCCTGGCTCGATAGGGTGCCGCCATTGCCATGCGCCAAGGCAAGCCTTGCACCCTGCACCTGGCGATCGCCTGCTTCGCCGCGCAATTGCCGGATCGATTCCACCAGCGTGAACAAGCCGTACATGCCAGGGTGGCAGTACGACAGGCCGCCGCCGTTGGTATTTACCGGCAATGCGCCGCCCGGCGCAATCGCGCCGCCGGCAACGAATGGACCGCCTTCGCCCTTCTTGCAGAAGCCGAGGTCCTCCAGGAACATGATCGTGTTGATCGTGAAGGCATCATAGAGATTGACGACATCGATGTCCGACGGCGCGAACCCGGCCTGGGCGAAGGCACGCCTGCCCGATTCCTGCGCGGCCGACACGGTAAGGTCGGCAAGTTGCGAAATTTCCGTGTGCCATGTTGCCGAAGCGGCCCCCAGCAGTGCAATCGGCGTCTGTCTGAGATCCCTTGCCCGGTCTGCGCGCGTCATTACCACGGCTGCTCCGCCATCGGTAACAAGACAGCAGTCGGCAACGTGCAGCGGGTCGGCGACCAACCGCGTGGCGAGCACATCGTCAACCGTCAGCGGCCCATGGCGGAAAGCCTCGGGATTCAGATTAGCCCATTGCCGCGCGGCGACAGCGACCGAAGCCAGCTGTTCCGAACTGGTGCCATATTCATACATGTGCCGCGAAGCGGCCAGAGCGTACGAGGCGACGGGATTGTTGGGATGATAAGGCAGTTCAAATGGCGATGGCGCCTGCGCCGACACCAGTTTGCCCGCGCCGGTACGCTGGTTGGCACCGTAACAGATCAGGGCGTAGTCGATGAGGCCGGCGTCGAGTGCCAGCATGGCCCATTCGGCGTGCGTCAGGAAGGCTGAACCGCCAGTGCGGCTGTTGTTGGTCATCCTGGGGCGGATGCCCAGATATTCGGCGATGGTTAGGCCCGAGAGGAAATCGTTCGGCAGGCAAATGAACAGGCCGTCGATATCCGACAGCTTGAGCCCGGCATCGGCGATCGCCAGCCTTGCCGCTTCGGCCGCGATTTCGATCGACGTGTACCCTGGCGCCTCACCAATGCCGAAAGTTGCGGCGCCTACGAACGCGGTCTTGCCGCGTAGCTGAGAACCGCGGGTCATTCCGCTTCATCCGGTTTGAAAACCAGGATCCTGGCCTCGTCGGGGCCATCGACGATCGCAGCGCGAACCCGCATGCCGATAAACACCTGCTCTGCCGGAACAGATTGCACATGCGTCATCAGCCGAGGCCCCTCATCAAGCTCGACAATCGCTATGTTCACATCCTCCTTAGGGGGTTTGTTGCGCTTGACGGTCGTTGCATAGACGGTGCCCAAACCGCTTGGCTCGACCCATTCCAGATCCTCGGTCCCAGAGCCGGGGGCAAGCATGCGCGGGTAGAACACCCATTCGCCGGTGCTGGCAGAACGCTGGATCATGAACCGCCCCTGCGCGAGGTGCTCGAAATAGGTCGATGTCGGGGGGGGCTGTGTCAACCGGAACTCCTCAGGCACCATGGGTAAAACTTCTCACGCGAAAACCGCGCGACCATGATCCAGTACCACCTTGTCGCGCTCAATCGCTGTGCAGCGGAAACGCGTCTCGGACGGCTCGGACCACATGTCGATACGCAACGTTTCGCCGGGGAACACCGGCGCCGAAAACCGGCACCCGAGTTCGCGCAATGCGGCGGGATCACCATCCGCGCAGGCGGCGAGCAGAGTGTATCCGGCGACCCCGTAAGTGGCCAGGCCATGCAGGATAGGCCTGGGAAAGCCTGCGGCTTCCGCGACGGCCGGATCGGCGTGGAGTGGATTGAGATCAGCCGAAAGCCTATAGATCAGCGCCGCCTGGGGCAGGGTGGGGCGCGTCACGGACATGTCGGCTGGACGATCGGGAATTTTGCTGTTCGGTTGCGGCTTTCCGGTGGTTGGACGGCCGAAGCCTCCATCGCCGCGGCAGAACATGGACATCACCTGGGTCGACTGCAGGACTCCTGTAGCCTGGTCGATCAGGTCCCGGCGGACACGCAGCAAGGCGCCTTTGCCTTCGCCCTTGTCGATGATCTCGTCGACCGAATTGCGCGCGATCAACGTGCCTTCCGGCGGCAGCGGTGAATGGATGATCAGCGATTGTTCGCCATGAACGACCTTGCGAAAATCGATGCCCGCATCCGGCTCGCTCACCCAGAAACCCGGATGACCAAGAACCACCGCCATTGTCGGCAGTGCTTTGAGTCCGCCTTCATAGACGAACTGCAATTCGGACGGATCGACCGGGTTCGACCCCAGGCCAACGCCGAGCGCGTACAGCACCGTTTCGCGCCACGCAAAACTGTGTACACGTTCGGGAAATTCCCGCGCCATCAGCCTTGCGTAATCGATCGTCATTCAAAACCCCCAACACAATTCGGGACTATTGCAACTGCACGCGCCAGGGCAACCGACCACGCTGTAAATTATGTATGTGTCATTGGTGCCTTCCGAGCTTCGGCTAGCCGTTCCACCCGGCCGATCGCCTCGGCGACGTCACCTGCCGAGACAATATCGGCAAGCACTTTCATGTGGGGGCTGGCGATCGTAGCGACGGCAATGCCCGCAAAGTCGGTTTCCTGGGGGGTGTCGACCCCAAGCTGCGCGAGCGAGCAGGGAAGGCCGACGGCCGTCAGGAACTCCGCAAGTTCGTCAAGTTCGGCATCGTCGCGCAACTCGACCGCAAGCTGCACAAGCGTGGCGTAAGCAACATGCTCGCCATGCAGGCGATCACGAGCCCCTCGCAGTGTCATCAGCCCTCTCGTTACCGAATGAGCGATCGAAAGGCCCCCATTCTCAAAGCCCAGGGCGCTCAACAGCACGCATGCCTCCAGCGTCGCTTCCAGCGCCTCAGTAACTTGCTGGCGCTCGACGTCGGCAATCGCGGTGATCGCGTGCCGGCGCAGCAGCTCATGGGCGGCACGAGCTATAGCGCGCGCGGAATGAGTCGGGCGGGTGCCATGCTTGGTCAGGCCGCCATTGGCCCAGCAGGCATCAGCCTCGAAAGTCTTGGCGATTGCGTCGCCAATTCCCGCGCGCAGGTATCGAACCGGCGCCTGCGCAATCACGCGGCTGTCCACCACCACCGCGGCGGGATTGCTGGGCATCTGGTCGACCCTGACAAGCCTGTGCGCCTCGTCGTACATGGCGATGCCGCGGCTGGCCGGCCCGTCAGTAGAGGCTATCGTCGGCACGCAAACGACCGGCACGGCCAGGCGCAGAGCAGCGGCCTTGCCGGCATCGAGCGCCTTCCCGCCCCCGACTGCAATGACGACATCGCTGTCGGACGCCTCGACAGCCAACTGGCTTACGGCTGCGTCCGTCAACTCGCCTGTGAATGGGATGACAACCACTGGTGTGGAGAAGCCTTGCTTTAATGTGGTTTCAAAGCGTTCTCGAACCAATGCATCGATCACAATCACCGGGCGATTGCCATGCCTCGACGCGATTGCGCCGACATCTGCGAGCGCCCCAGGCCCCTGTGCATAAAATGGAGTTGATGCAAAAATGCGCATCATCGTAGCATCGGGGGTGGCGTGGTGATCAATTCCCGGTGAAGCGCGGCGAGCGCTTTTCGCGGAACGCTGCAATACCCTCGGCGTGGTCAAGGGTCATGCTCAACATCGGCTGCTGCTGCATTTCCAGCGCCAGCGTTTCGGCGAGTGGACCGGGCCCCTGAGCGAAAGCGAATTTCATCGCGGCAATCGCGAGCGGAGCGACCCCGAGATAGTCGTCCACCTTTTCCAGGGCGGCGGAAAGCGCCTGCCCGGCCGGAACCAGCCTGTCGACAATGCCGATCCGGTGCGCCTCCTCGGCTTTGACCGGACGGCCAGTATACATGATGTCCCGAGCATAAGTACGGTCGACCCGCTGCGGAAGGGACCAGGCGAGACCACAATCCGCAGTCAGCCCGATCTTGCCGAAGGCTGCCCCGAAACGGGCGCTATCACCGGCAACGACGAAGTCGCTCGCCGCTGCGATCGACAGTCCAAGGCCGAATGCCGCACCTTCGATCGCAGTGATGACCGGCTTGGGGCCACCGGCGACAAGCTCAATCATCCGATGCAGGGGCACAAGGCGCCGCCGATAACGCGCGGGGTCGGGAGTCGAGGAGGAGGACAACTGCCTGATATCCGCTCCTGCCGTGAAATTGCCACCGGCACCGGTCAGTATTACCGCGCGCACATCCTGGTCCGCCATCGCTGCTTCCAGTGCCGCCAGCAGCGCAGCGCGCATCGCGTCGGACATGGGATTGAGCCTGTCGGGCTCGTTCAGCGTAATGATGCAGGCAGCGCCTTGCAGCTCGCGGGTGACGACTTCACTTGGGTCGGTCTGCATGACGTTACCTTCAGCCTGCATCGAATCCGGTGCTGAGCGTCACGTTCTCCCACTCTGAGAGATTGGCTATGACGCCGTCCAGCTTGCTGCGGATACTGCCGAGCGCGTCTGCGCCCAGAACCAGGCGAAGCGGCGGGGTCGGCGCTTCTATTGCCTTCATGATCGCCTGAACTGCCTTCTCTGGATTGCCCGGCATATAGTCCCCGGCGCCGGAGAGGCCAGACCGGGTCATGCCGCCGGGAGTTTCATCGTAGATAGCCAATGGTTTGCGAGCGATCCTTTCGGACCCCTTGAAAAAGTTCGTGCGGAACCCGCCGGGTTCTACCACGGTGACTCTCACCCCGAACGGCGCCATTTCGATGCTCAAGGCCTCGCTGAAACCTTCTACACCGTGTTTGGCGGCGCAGTAGGTTGCCATGCCCGGGAGGCCGATCATTCCTGCCATGGACGAGAAGTTGATGATGTGGCCCTTGCTTTCGCGCAACGCGGGCAAAGCTGCCCGCGTGACGTAGATCGTGCCCATCAGATTGGTCTCGACCGCGTGGTCGATTTCGTCATCCTGCATTTCCTCGAGCACGCCGGCAAGGCCGTAACCGGCATTGTTGACGAGGATGTCAAGGCCCCCGAGCTTTGCAACGCCTTCGTTTACAGCGGCGGAAATGCGGTTGCGATCCGTGACGTCAAGCATGATCGCGTGGGCGCGGCCAGGTGCAAGCGCGGTGAAGGCTTCCGTTTGCTCGGGGTTACGGAGAGTGCCGACTACGCTGTCACCGCGCGCGAGCGCCGTTTCGGCAAGCAATCGGCCAAAGCCGCTCGAGACACCGGTAATGAACCACCGCTTGCCGCTCATCGTATTTTCCTTTTCTCAGGACCGCCACCAACTCGTAAGTTGTCGCCCGGTCATTGAACAGCGGCAAATCCGCCCGGCCGGCAGCTATTTTTCATGTGATGGCTGGGTCTCGATTACGGCGTCGAGGGCCAGCACGCCCTGACCCTCGTCCAGCGCGAGCAACGGGTTCACCTCGATCGTCTTGAGCGTCTCGGAATTAGCTGCGGCAAGTTGCGATATCCGGCTGATCGCGGTTGCCAGTGCGCCAATGTCGGCGCGTGGCCGTCCGCGAAATCCGTCCAGCAAAGGAAAGCTCCGGATCGAACGGATCATGGCGAGAGCCTCGCGCTCGTCTACCGGGGCGAGACGGGTGGCCACATCCTTCAGGAGTTCGACCGTGACGCCACCCAGGCCGAACATCACGACCGGGCCGAACAACGGATCGACATGAATTCCGACGATGCATTCGACCCCGCCCGAAATCATCGGCGTGACCAGGCAGCCGTCGAGTTTTGCGCTCGGCTGGGCGGTGCGGACTTCGGCAAGCATCCGCTCGACACGGATCCCCGCCGCCTGCGGTGGAACGTCAAGCGCGACACCGCCAACCTCGGACTTGTGCAGGATGTCGGCAGACACAACCTTGATAGCCAGCGGTGCGCCAATCCTGTCGGCCGCAGCTTGCGCCATTTCCCGGTCGGTAACCAGGAATTCGGGCGGGGAGGGGATGCCGATATGCGCCAGGAGGGACTTGGCGGAGGATTCGGAGTACCTGGCGCCGCTCGCTATGACAGGCATTTCGTCGGCCGCCGGCACTTGGGGCAGGGGCCGACTCCAGGCATCGGTAAAATGAGCGAGCGCGGCCATTGCAGTGATCGCACGCGCGGGCTCGCGCAAGCAGATGAAGCCGGCGTCGGCGTAGGCGGCAACGGTATCTGGCGAAGCTGTCACAGAAAGTGCAATCGGCGTTTCCGCGTGGCGCGCCGCTGAGGTTTTCATGCTGTCCAGCAACGGATTGCGGATAAATGGCAGGCCGGCGATCAGGCCGACGTTGCAATAGGCCAGGTCGAACTCACCCGAGGTCAATACCGCGTCGAGCGCGTTTGCGAACATCGATGGATCGTTGGCGACCTGCCCGGTAAGGTCAATCGGATTACGGGGGGCGGCATTCGGAGAAAGTTCGATGAGGCTCTGCTGCAATCCCGGCGATGCCTCCACAACGTCGAGCTGTGCGTCTGCGGCGAAATCGGCCCCCTGAACGCCGATGCCACCGGAATTGGTCAGAATTGCCAGACGCCGGCCTATCGGAAAGCGCCCTCGGCTGGCTGCATAGGCTACGTCCAGCATCTCCTCGGTGGTGCGCGCCCGGTATGCGCCGAAACGCTCGAACACCGCATCGTAGACTGTGTCCGCTCCGGCGAGTGAGGCAGTGTGGGATGCAGCGGCGCGCGCGCCCTGCTCGGTCCGTCCGACTTTGAGCGTGATCACCGGCTTGCGCCGTTCATGTGCCGCCGCCAGCGCTGCAAGGAAGGCCGACGTGTCGCGCACACCTTCGATATAGCCGACGACCACATCGACGTCGTCGCTGCAGGCGAGATGGTGCATCGCCTCGCCAAGTCCGATGTCGGACTCGTTCCCGGTCGTTACCCAGACACCAAAGTCGAGCCCGACTTCCTTTGCGGACTTGACCACCTCTCCGGCATAGCCACCGCTCTGGCTTACCAGTCCCAGCCTGCCGGCAGTCCCCCGCACATCGTCGAAGATACCCGAGAACGACAGGAAGTTCTTCGCATGGAGATTGTAAAGTCCCAGGCAGTTGGGCCCCAGCAGGCGCATTCCTGCCTTGCGGGCAATGTGCTGGATTTGGTCTTGCAGCCGCTCTCCGGCTGCACCCATTTCAGCAAATCCCGCGCTGAAAATGACAGCCGCGCGCACCCCCTTTCGAGCGCAGGACTCGATCGCGGGAAGCACTGCTTCGGTCGGCAGGGCGAGCAATGCGCAGTCCGGCGTGGCCGGCAAGTCATCGACCGTGGACCATGCCCGCAAGCCCTGCACTTCGCCGTGCCGGGGATTGATCGGATAAATGTCGCCCTCGAAGCCCACTTCCCTGAGATGGCGTAGCGCACGGCCACCGATGCGGGTGGCGTCCGCGGACGCGCCGATCATCGCGACGGAGCGCGGCTTCATCAAGACATCAAGCGCGTGCTGCTCAGACATCCTTCCAGCCTTTGCCATCGTGCGCCAGGCGCTCGAGCAGTTTCCCTGGTCCCCAACGCATACCGTTGCGGTTGCTTGCCTGGAGCGCGGCCTCATAAATCCGCTGGAGACCCATCTGCTCGCCCCAGTACATGGGCCCACCCTTGTGCGCGGGGAATCCGTATCCGTTGACCCAGGCGACATCGATGTCACTGGCGCGCATCGCGGTGCCATCCTCGAGTTCCTTGGCCCCCTCGTTGACCAGTGGCGCGAACAGCCGGAACTCGATCTCCTCGTCGCTGAAGCTGCGCCGTTCGATGCCGAGTTCGCGCGAGACGGTTTCGATGATCTCGATCACATCGGGATCGGCGAACTTGTCGCGCCCTTCGTAGCGATAGAACCCCTTGCCCGCCTTCATGCCGAGGCGGCCACGATCGACCAGTCGCTCGAGGATTGGTGAAAAGCGTTCGTCGGGCGGCAGAGAGCCCCGCCGTGCTTCGCGAACCAGCATGCCGACATCGAGGCCGCTCATGTCGCGCATCGCGATTGGTCCCATCGGCATACCGAACTGTTCGGCGACCCGATCGATCTGCTCTGGTGTTGCGCCCTGCTCCAGCAGAAATTCCGCTTCACCCGTGTAGTATTGGAGCATGCGGTTGCCGATGAAGCCGTCGCAGTTGCGCGCGAGAACGACATTCTTGCCTAGCGTCTTGCCCAGCCCCATCACCGTGGCGATGGTCTGGTCCGAGGTAAGCTTGCCCCGGATGTTTTCCTGAAGTTTCATTATGTTGGCAGGCGAGAAAAAATGCACTCCCACCACGTCTCCTGGCCGCTTCGTTACCGCCGCGATCGCATCGATGTCGAGTGACGACGTGTTTGTGGCGAGGATGGACCCCGGCTTCATCACCGCATCGAGCCGGGTGAAGATATCTTGCTTGACGTCCATCCGCTCGAACGCAGCTTCGATGACAATGTCGGCATTGGCGAATTCGGCGAAGTCGGTGGTCGTCGAAATCAGCGCCAAAGCTCGGTCCGCGGCTGCTTGCCGTATCGAGCCGCGTGCAACGGATGTCTCGTAGTTCTTGCGAATTGTGGCTATGCCCCTGAGCAGGGCTTCTTCGCTGATGTCGTTGAGGTGCACGGGGATTCCGGCGTTAGCGAAGACCATCGCGATTCCGCCACCCATCGTGCCGGAGCCGATCACCGCCGCCGACCGGATCGGATTGGGTTCGACGGTTATTCCAGGCACCCGCCGGGCCTCGCGCTCGGCAAAGAAGTAGTGCATCAGCGCGGCGCGCTGGTCACTAGCGTAGAGTTCCTGAAACTTGCGGGTCTCAAAGGCAAGGCCCTCCCCCGCCGGGAGTGTGCAGGCCGCCTCAATGCAGTCGATGATAACGATCGGCGCAAGCTTGCCGCGTGCTTTGCGGGCCACATTCTTGCGCGCTGCGGCGAAAACGGCGGGATCGGTGCCGGCGACCTTGTCGTTGCGCGAAATGACCGGTGTCGGCGTCCCGGCGCGTGTGGCCAAATCCCGGGCATAGGCGATGGCGCCATCATGCAGGTCGGCTACAACGGCATCGATCATGCCAAGTTCGGCCGCACTCTTCGCGGCCACGTGCTTGCCGCTTGTGATGAGATCGATGGCCACTTCGGCCCCCACGAGACGGGGGAGGCGCTGCGTGCCGCCGGCGCCGGGGAGCAGGCCGAGATTGACTTCCGGCAAGCCGACCTTGGCAGATTCGACCGCGACCCGCGCATGGCAGGTCAGCGCCAGTTCGAGCCCGCCGCCGAGCGCCGTGCCGTGGATGGCCGCAACGGTTGGCTTGGGGAATGACTCCAGCGTCTCTTGCAGGTCTGGCAGGCTCGGCTTCACCTTCGATTTATCCGTGCCGAATTCGGTAATGTCGGCACCGGCAATGAAAGTGGTGCCGCCGCCCATGATAACGACTGCGGCCACAGTGGGATCAGCCTTGGCCCTGGCGAGGCAATCGCCCAATCCAACGCGAACTGCCGCGCTCAGCGCATTCACCGGTGGGTACTCCACGGATAACACAGCCACCTCACCAAAAACTTCGTACCGTACCGCGCTCATGACTGCACTCCGCTGGTTGCCTTTGGGTGGTTCGAAACCGGCATCCTCTAGGGCGTGTTGCTGCCTTGCCGGAAAAGAATGCAACCATGGATGTGATTGATTGCCGGGAAGCTCTCACGGGCAGTTTAATTCCGAAGTGCAGGACCATTCTCGTGTTGCTGCTATGAGCTGGGTTGTACCGGAATCACTCCAGCAGTGTCGGACTTTTCAGTAAAAATCGATGTTACCCGGTCCCTCCCTAGATGGACAAATCGTGACGCAGTTCAGGCTCGAGCATTCTATCACGTTTGCCGACCCGCACACTGAGAGCTTCGACATCGGCCTGGACACCGGTGTGCCGGTGGTCGAGGGGCCAGCCGGCAGCAGCGTGTTCAGCGGGATACTGAAAAAGGTCTCGATCGATCTCGGGCCTATAGGGAAGCGCCGTCAGGCCGCGACGACGCCGTGAGGATCGAACGCCTTTTTATCTAGTCATTACCGCGAACGGTTACTTGATCGCTATCGGTGTGACGGCTGTGCCGACTCCTCCGATAACTTTCATCGGCGGGGCGCTGAGGAAGCAGGTCCAGATCCGGTCCTCCAGGCAGTCGGTGCACAGCGCCTCGAAGTCGAAGATTTCGCCAAGCGTCATTCCCATGTCGCGGATGGCGATGCAGTGGAACGGCAACGCCATGCTTGCGGAAATAGGGGCGAGAAACTCGACGCTCCAGTTGTCGCAGGCAATTGCCGAGACTTCGCGCTGGTGAAGCCACTCCGTGGTCCGGAAATCTAGACCCGGGTTGCCATTCCAGTAGGCGGCAACCGATCTGTCTACAGTGTAGTGGCGGATCCAGCCGGTCCTGACCATGAGAATATCGCCCGGTGTCACACGAACGCCCTGAAGCGCCTCGGCGGCCTCCAGATGGCCGGCTTCGATCACAAAGTCCCCGGGAAGGTGGTCCACGCCCATTGCGCCTGCAATGTCAAGCAGGACACCGCGGCCGACGATGCCCTTTTGCGCGACCTGGTGGATAGACAACTCGCGGGAGCCGCCTTTGGTCGAAACCGAGCTCGATGGCACGCCATTGTACATCTGACCGTCGTAGCCAACATGGCCCAGGCCATCCCACTGCGTAGCGGCCTGGAGCGGCATGATGATGCAGTCGTCCGAGACTTCGAGCCCATCTTCGCGGTCGGCCATGTCTGCTGGGGTGGCGACCATGAAGTGCTGAGGATTGTTCCTGAAGCCTCCCGGCTGGATGCCGTTGCTCGCCAGAGGGACGCTAAGGTCAAAGATCGCGCCCCTGCGGACTTCGCGCGCCGCAGCAACCAGGCGCTCTGGCGTGATGTGGTTGAGTGTACCGAGGCGGTCGTCCCAACCCCATCTCCCCCAATTGCTAAGCTGCCTTCCCAACGTCTTGAATGCTTCGGTGAGTTGTCCCCCATGGTGGCAATTGCTGGACATGACAGCTCCTTATCATGATCGTGATTTTGGCGACCCGCGAGCAAGATTGGCGGTGACATTGCGCGAGCTTACATCAGAGACAGTGATCTGGAATCTTTTGAGCCGCACTAGGAACGAGAGCAGGGATCCGGCCGGAGCAAGTGAATGTCTCTGTTGTGGTTCGGAGTGGTTTAATTCCCTTTTGCGGAGAAAGCGAAGATAACCCACCCCATTTGATATCTGCTGGAGAGGAATTCCGACCATGAAGATTGACCTTACCGGTCATCGTGCCGTTGTTACTGCATCGACTAGCGGCATCGGGCTGGCGATCGCCGATGGACTGCTGGCTGCCGGCGCAGACGTCGTAGTCAACGGGCGGCGACAGGAAGTGACTGAGGTCGCCGTGGAGGGCTTGAAGAAGCGCCACCCCGATCGTGCAATCCTGGGCATATCGGCCGATCTCGGCAGCCGCGAAGGGGTGGGCGAATTCATTGCCGCCGCCGGCGAGGCCGACATCGTCGTCAATAATCTCGGCTTTTACGAACGGGTGAACTTCCTCGATATAACTGACGAGCAGTGGTTGCGGATGTTCGAAATCAACGTGATGAGTAGCATACGCCTGGCGCGCCACTACCTGCCGGGCATGCTTGATCGCAACTGGGGCCGGTTGATCTTCATCGGTAGCGAGTCCGGCGTGACCACCCCATGTGACCGTATGCATTACGGGGCAACCAAGACTGCGATGCTTGCGGTGGCCCGCGGTCTGGCGGAGACAGCGCGCGGCACTGCAGTCACTTCGAACTCCGTGATTGTCGGGATAACCATGACCGAGCATGTCCAGCAAGAGCTCGAGGCTGCGGCTGAGCGGCAGGGGGTTTCCCTGCTCGAGGTCCAGCGCCAGGTTGCTGCCCACCACCGGCCAACCCAGCTCATCGAGCGTCTTGCCACGTCAGAGGAAGTGGCGAACATGGTCGTCTACATCGCTTCGTCGCAAGCATCTGCGACAACGGGCGCAGCCCTTCGTGTTGAGGGTGGGGGTATTCCCACGATATTTTAGGGGATGCGCAAGCCTGTCGTGGCGACCCATAAATTCTATCGGCCGATAGACATGTTTTTTGCATTGAGCTAAGCGTGGAGCGATCGGTCTCTTCGCGACCGAGTAAGGGGAGGTGCCGCGTTCCACCCGCGTTCACGGTAACAGGTTGACTGGAGGATGTACTGATGTTGGCGAACGATCGTGAGGCCTTGACGAAGGATTTTCCGCTGTGGGGCATGATCCCGCCAGGGACCGAGCCTTATACGCTTATCGAGCAGTTGCGCGACGGTGACGAGGTGTTTTACGCCCCCAACAGCCATAACAATGGGTCCGACACCTGGGTATTCACGCGTTTCGAACAGATCAAGGATCTCTACAACCGAATTGACGAGCTGTCAGTCGAGGGGCAATCGGGGGTCAGCGTGTTGATTGGCGATGCCATGCGCATGGTCCCGACCGAGGCCGATCCGCCTTCGCACTCCGGCTATCGTGGCGTGTTGCGGCCATTCTTTTCGAACACGCCACTGAACAATCTGGAACCTTCGATCAGGCAGCTCTCCGATCAGCTGGTCAGAGGCTTTGTCGACAAGGGCGAATGCGAATTCATGGCCGATTACGCTCGCCGATTTCCGGTTGGCGTTTTCCTGAGGCTGATGGGCTTTCCAGTTGGCGACATCGACCTGCTGAACGACTATGCCACGACGCTGACTTACCACCCTGACCCGGCGGAGAAGGGCCGCGCGCTGGCGGGCATCAAGGCGTACCTTGAGGAGCAAATTCGCATCGCCGAAAAGGCGCCTCGCGATGACATCATTTCTCATATCGTAACCGCGAAGATCAACGATCGGCCCGTCAACGATGAGGAAAAGCTCGCGCTATCCTTCAACGTCTTCGTCGGCGGCATGGACACGGTGTCGGCTTCGCTGGGATGGCATTTCCGGTATCTGGCGATGAATTCCGATTTGCAAGCCCGTTTGCGCGCCGACCGGTCACTGATACCCGATGCTGTGGAGGAACTGCTACGGGTTTATTCCGTGGTCAGCAGCTCGCGAATGGCGCTCGTCGATTTCGAGGTGGCCGGCATCAAGATTCGCAAGGGCGACTTCATTACGCTTGGCACCGAGCTTGCCAATCGAGATCCGCGCGAGTTTGAGCGACCTGACCAGGTCGATATCGAGAGGACCCCGAACCGCCACCTCGGTTTCGGGTACGGCTTGCATCATTGTCTGGGGGCACCGCTTGCGCGCCGCGAGCTGCGGATCGCAATGGAAAGCTGGTTCGACATTGTGCCAACATTTCATTTGGTCGGCGACACGAACGAAGGGATGCCAACTTGGGTCGGCAACATCTTCTCGCTTGAGACGCTGCGCTTGGCTTGGTGAGCGCCGCTTTTTTCGTCCATCGACATCCTCCAGGAGATAATCCATGTCCCTGCTTGCCCGGCATGAAGCCGCCGCTACCGTCATCCCGCCGCTTAACCACATCATTGGCGGCAAGGCACGCAGCAGTGGTTCTGCTGGCACGTTCGAGCATATCAACCCGGCCACCGGGGCTGTCCAGGCACTTGTGCCCCTCGCAGGAGCTGCCGAAGTTGATGCTGCCGTGGCGGCCGCCAACGCAGCGTTTCCTGCCTGGCGCAACACCTCACCCGAGGAACGGCGGCAGATCCTCGAACGGCTGGCGGATTTGATCGGGACTCACGAGGAGGTTCTGGCACGGCTTTCTGCGCTGGAATTCGGCGGTGTCATGGCTTTCACCCGGCACCTTGCGCATCTTTCGCGGAAATTTACCAACTACTACGCCGGGTGGGCGGACAAGCTCGAAGGCCAAGTCGTCAGGCATGACGAAGAGTCAGGATTTGTCTACACCATCCCTGAGCCGCTGGGCACCATCGCAGTGATTGTCACCTGGAACGGGCCGATCATCTCGCTAGGCATGAAGGTGATCCCGGCTTTAGCCGCCGGGAATACGGTTGTCCTCAAACCGGCCGAGATTGCTCCGTTCGCCTCGCAGTTGTTCATGGAACTTGCTCACCAGGCTGGCGTGCCTGACGGCGTGATCAACCTCATCCACGGCGGCGTGGAGGCAGGGTCTGCGCTTACTGGACATCCCGGGATAGCCAAGATCACCTTTACCGGCGGCCCGTCCACCGCTCATCGCATACTCGAAGGCGCCGCCCGTAACCTTACGCCGGCGGTGCTGGAACTGGGTGGAAAGTCGGCCAACCTGGTTTTTGCCGATGCCGATCTCGCTGAAGCCAGCCTTTACACTGCAATGACCGGCCTGGCCAACGCCGGGCAGGGATGCGCCCTGCCAACGCGGGTGGTTGTCCAGGATGAGATATACGCCGAATTCGTAGATCGACTTGCAGCGACGGTGTCGGCGCTGGCCGTGGGAGATCCGCTGATTGACGATACAGTTGTCGGCCCAGTGATCAGCCGCACTTCGAGCGAGCGCATTCTTGGGATAATCGCCGAGGCCACCGCTAGCGGGGCGGGCCGGGTCGTCGTCGGCGGCAAACGGCTCGATGGTGAACTCGCTTCTGGTTGGTTCGTGGCCCCAACCGTTCTGGCAGATGTCGATCCCGGTAGCCCGGTCGCCCAAAAGGAGATCTTTGGCCCGGTCATCTCGGTGATGCGCTTCAAGACCGAAGAAGAGGCGGTAGCTATAGCCAATGGTACCGGTTATGGACTGTCCTCATATATCCAGAGCGGCGATGAACGACGGATCAGGCGGCTGATCCGCCAACTGCGTTCGGGTACGGTGGCCGTAAACGGGGGTAACCCGCTGACCTACAATGCCCCGTTCGGGGGGCTTGGCCTTAGCGGCTACGGTAAGGAAGGCGGCAAGGCTGGAATCGACGAATTCCTGCACCTGAAGACCGTTTTGGTCCGCTAGATGTGGAGCCTCAACAGGTTGTTCATCGGCTGACTGATCCGACTGATCGGGGTCATGGATTGTAGGCTGCCGTGGGGTCGATGCCAGTTGTAATTGTGGAGCCAG